>Ga0209008_1000102_pt1 | contig 41779 bp, 29 predicted proteins | sample JacPin_JW_Ref_O3_FD_187963 | JGI IMG/M metagenome (GOLD analysis project Ga0209008, IMG submission 187963) | Forest soil microbial communities from Algoma, Ontario, Canada - Jack Pine, Ontario site 1_JW_Ref_O3 (SPAdes) (version 2) | ecosystem: Environmental > Terrestrial > Soil > Boreal... | reverse complement strand
ATCGGCGCCGCTATTGGGCGGGAGTGTGGTGCTGGACCTGAAGCGGATGAACCGGGTTCTGGAAGTAAACGACAAGAATCACTACGCGCTGGTCGAGCCAGGAGTTAGTTATTTCGACCTCTATCGTTACATTCAGGAGAAAAATCTCAAGGTGTGGATCGACCCGCCCGATCCCGGCTGGGGCAGCCCGGTCGGCAACGCGCTGGAAAGAGGCGGAGGCTATACGCCCATGCGCGACCACTTCGACTGCCACTGCGGCATGGAAGTGGTGCTGGCCAACGGAGACGTCGTGCGCACGGGCATGGGCGCACTTCCCAACTCGAAGACCTGGCAGCAATACAAGTATGGCTTCGGCCCGTATGTGGACGGCATTTTTTCGCAATCCAATTTTGGTGTCGTGACCAAAATGGGATTCTGGCTGTTCCCGCAGCCCGAAGCGTATCTGTCTGGAAACGTGATGGTATCGAAGCATGACGATCTGTTTGCTCTGGTCGAGGTCTTTGCGAATCTCCTGAACTCCGGCACCGTTCAGGCAACCACCACCGTGGTGAGCCCTCTGGCCTACGGACGCGATCCGGAATTAACCGCCCTGCGCGCCAGTGGCTCGACGAAAGATCTGGAAGACTACGCCGCACGGAAGAACGTGCCGTACTGGAGCGTATCGTTGCCGTTTTACGGGTCTGCCAAAGTGGTCGCGGCACAATGGGAGTACGCACGCGAGAAATTTGCGGTGATCCCTGGAGTGAAGTTTCAGGATGGCGCATCGTACCGGTTTCCGATGGACGCCGACCAGCTGTCGAAAGTCACCAATCCGGTACCGTTCGGGGTGCCCAGCCTGCAAACATTCGCGATCGGCGGGCCGCGCAGCCAGGGGCACATGTGGTTCTCGCCCATCATCCCCATGACGGGCGAGGCGGTGCTTGAGGCGCGGCAGGTGTTCGACCAGGTCTTCAAGGATCTGAGCGGCTCCGAAGGTGTCTCGGCGTCATTTCCGGTCTGGTCGTTTTTCGCACGGGCGTTCGTCATCATTTACTTTTTCCCAATCGAGCACGATGTAGAGAAGAACCGGAGAAATAGGGAGATATTTAAACGGCTGGTAAAAACGTCGGCGGAGCGTGGCTGGGGAGAATACCGTACGCACACTGCGTTCATGGGTGACATTTCCGATGCGTACTCGTTCAACGACCACGCGCTACGGCGGCTTCACGAAACCATGAAGGACGCGCTCGACCCCAACGGCATCCTGGCCGCGGGCAAATGCGGCATTTGGCCAAAAGCGATGAGGAAGACGAAGGCTTGAAGACGGGAACGGAAAGCGATCGAGACGGGAGCGCGAGATGAAAATTCCGCCGGGTGTGAGCGAAGCCGACTTCGCCGAAGCCATCAGGCAGTTTGAAGAAGCCGTCGGCAAGGAGTGGGTTTTCACCAGCGACGAGGACGTCGCTCTGTACCGCGACGCCTACTCACCGTTCTGGGGCGAGGCGGACGAGCTGATCGCGTCAGCTGCCGTAGCGCCGGACGGCGTCGAGCAAGTCCAAAAGGTCGTCCGAATCGCAAACCAGTACAAGATTCCGATCTATCCAGTCTCCACCGGAAAGAATCTGGGATACGGCGGATCCGCTCCCGCGTATTCGGGCAGCGTGGTTCTTGATTTGAAGCGCATGAACCGGATTCTAGAGGTCAACGAACGCAACGCCTACGCGCTGGTTGAGCCCGGTGTCAGCTACTTTGATCTGTACCGCCATATTCAGGAGAAAGGGCTCAAGTTGTGGGTCGACGTTCCTGATCCTGGCTGGGGCAGCCCGATCGGAAATTCGCTGGATCGAGGCGGCGGTTACTTGACGGCGATGTATCGCAACCATTTCGATTCCCACTGCGGAATGGAGGTCGTGCTTGCCAACGGCGAAATGATGCGCACCGGGATGGGGGCACTGCCGGGGGCGCAGACCTGGCAACAGTACAAATCCGGATTTGGCCCGTGGATTGACGGAATGTTCTCGCAGTCAAACTTCGGGGTGGTCACGAAAATGGGGTTCTGGCTGCTGCCGGAGCCGGACTCCTATCTTTCGGGAACTGTGACGGTGCCCAAGCACGACGATTTGATTCCCCTGATCGATATTCTCAATTGGGTCGAGAACACAAATGTCACCAACGGCATGCCGTTTCTGGGAAGCCCGCTGCTCAGCCGCGGAGGTCCGCTGAGCCCTGGTGGGCCGCCGCCCGATGCCGAACTCACAGCGCTGCTTGCCAAGCCCATTGCGAATACGCTGCATGAATTGGACGAATACGCACAGAAAAAAGGCGTGGCCTTTTTCAGTTGCACGCTGAGCTTCTATGGAGCCGCCGCGGCCAACGCGGCGAACTGGGAGTTCGCGAAGGAAAAGTTTTCCGCAATTCCAGGTGCCAAGTTCGTCGACGGTCAATCGTTCAAGCTCCCGCTGACCGACGACCAGAAGGACAAGGTGAATGTGCCGCAGTTCGGAATACCTAGCCTGAGAATGTTCTCGATTGGCGCGCGGTCGGAGGCGAACCCCACGCCGGGAAATGGGCACATCTGGTTCTCCCCGATCATCCCGAGGACAGGCGAGGCGATCTTCGAAGCGAACCGTGTGTTTACCGCGGCCGCCAAGGAACTGAATTTGCCAGTCCCACCGTTCAGCCTGCCCACGTGTTATTGGGAGAGAGGCTTCATCTATCTGTTCGGTTTCCCGATCACCCACAACATCGAAACCAACAAGAGGAATCGAGCGTCGTTCAGGCGTCTGGTGCAGATCGCAGCGGAACACGGCTGGGGTGAATACCGCACCGCCCCAGCCCACCAGGCTGCGGTGATGGATACGTACTCCTTCAACAACCATGCGCTGCTGCATTTTCACGAGAAGGTGAAGGATGCAGTGGATCCGAATGGAATACTTTCCGCCGGACGGTACGGAATCTGGCCGAAACATTTGAGAGAGATCAAGGCTTGACCGAAGCGGCGAGTGGTTTCCTGATTGCGGCCAACATTCGAGATCGGAGCGTGGAGTGAGAGTTCCACCGGGAGTGCGTGAAGCTGATTTCGCCGCCGCGCTAACTCAATTTGAAACGGCCGTTGGCAAGCAGTGGGTTTTCACCAGCGACGAGGATGTGGACCTCTATCGCGACTCTTTTTCACCCTTCTGGCACGAAGCGGAGGACTCGGTCCCGTCCGCTGCGGTTGCGCCCGATGGCGTCGAGCAGGTGCAGGCAGTCGTCAAGATCGCCAACACCTACAGGATTCCGCTCTGGACGATCTCGACCGGCAAGAATCTCGCTTACGGCGGTTCTGCGCCGCGCTTGTCTGGAAGCGTGGTCCTGGACCTGAAACGCATGAATCGGATTCTTGAGGTCAACGACCAGAACCACTTTGCGTTGGTCGAGCCCGGCGTCAGCTACTTCGACCTCTACAATTACATTCAAGAGCACAAACTGAAGGTATGGATCGATCCGCCCGATCCCGGGTGGGGCAGCCCGGTTGGGAACTCACTGGAACGCGGCGGGGGCAGGACGCCCATGCGCGACCATTTTGCGAGCCACTGCGGAATGGAGGTGGTGCTGGCCAATGGCGAACTGATGCGTACGGGTATGGGCGCAATGCCTGGCTCGAAGACCTGGCAACAATACAGGTACGGATTTGGCCCCTACATTGACGGAATGTTCTCGCAATCCAATTTCGGGGTAGTCACCAAACTCGGGGTTTGGCTGTTGCCTGAACCCGAGGCCTATCGCGACGGCACGGTGATGGTGGCGCGGCACGACGACCTGGTTCCCTTCGTTGAGACCCTGGTGTACGTGATGAACTCGGAGATCGTCCAGGGAACAATGGTGCTGGATAGTCCGCTTCTTAACTATCGCGTGTCGAAGGGCGGAGGTGTGGTGGATCTGCCTGGTGATATCTCCGTTGCCGAACTGGAACGCGTCGGACGCGAGCAAGACCTTGCCTACTGGAGCGCCGAGCTGCACTTCTACGGACCTGCGAAAGTGGTGGATGCGCAGTGGGAGTATACCAAGGAGAAGTTTTCGACGATTCCGGGAGCGACGTTCAAGGACGGCAGATCGTACCGGTTTCCTCTGGAATTGAAAGAGACCGAAGACGCGCCGCGCGTGGCGCTGGGAATTCCAAACTTGGCCGTTTTTGGATTCCTCGGTAAGACCGAGGGTCACATGGATTTCTCGCCCATTATTCCCATGACGGGAGAGGCCGTATTCGAGGCGCTGAAAGCGTTTGGCGAAGTATACGACGAGCTGAAAGTGGCGCCGAAAAACCAGTTCGTCTCGCTTCCTTGGGCGTTTTTCCCCAGAGCTTTCGTTTTTCTGTTCGGTTTTCCGATCGTGCACGACGTGGAAACGAATAAGAAGAACCGCGAGGTTTTCAGACGCTTGATTCAAGTCTCGGCCGAGCACGGCTGGGGGGAGTACCGCACCCACATTGCGTACATGGACGACGTGGCGGGCGTCTATTCCTACAACAATCACGCTCTGCTTCGTTTTCACGAGACGATGAAGGATGCGCTCGATCCGAACGGGATTTTGTCGCCGGGGAAAAGCGGCATCTGGCCAAAAGCCATGCGCAGGGCGCGAGCGTAACAAAGCGATTCCCGCTCCCCCGATTTCCGCAAGGCGGCCGACCTCTACAGTCAGCAGGAGCCCGGAATGAAACTTCCACCCGGCGTAAGCCCCGGTGATTTTGTCGAGGCGATCAAGCAATTCGAGGAAGCCGTCGGCAAACAGTGGGTTTTCACAAGCGACGAAGATGTCGCTCTGTATCGCGACGCGTACTCTCCGTTTCTTGGAGAGCCCGACGAGATTGTGGCCTCTGCTGCAGTCGCGCCAGATAGCGTGGAGCAGGTGCAGAGCGTCGTCCGGATCGCCAACCGCTACAAGATTCCGATCTATCCCATCTCCACTGGCCGCAATCTCGGGTACGGCGGATCTGCTCCGGTCCTGTCAGGCAGCGTGGTCCTGGACCTAAAGCGGATGAATCGGATTCTTGAAGTCAACGAGCGCAACGCCTTCGCGCTGGTCGAGCCTGGCGTCAGCTATTTCGACCTCTATCGCCACATCCAGGAGAAGGGTCTGAAACTCTGGCTCGACGTTCCTGATCCCGGCTGGGGCAGTTTGGTCGGCAACTCGCTCGATCACGGGGCCGGATACACTCCACTTCCTTTTCGAGATCATTTTGAATCGCACTGTGGCATGGAGGTTGTTCTCGCCAATGGCGAACTCCTGCGCACGGGAATGGGAGCAGTTCCGAAGGCGCAAACCTGGCAGCAGTTCAAATACGGCCTGGGGCCTTATGTGGACGGCCTATTTTCGCAATCCAATTTTGGCGTCGTCACGAAAATGGGCTTTTGGCTGATGCCACAACCGGAAGCCTATAGGGTTGCCACCGTTTGGGTGCCGAAGTACAACGACATTATTCCGTTCGTCGATATCATGGCGCGGCTAATGAACTCCGGGACGATCAACTGTCACATCTGGATCGAAAGTCCCGCATACAACGGACCGCCCGATGGCGCGCGAGAAGCGCTGCTCGCAAAACCCGACGGCGGCTCGCCAGAGGAGTGGGACCGCTTCGCGCAGGACAGGAAAATCAAGTTCTGGGGCTGCCCGTTCTCATTTTACGGACTGTCGAAAGTCATCGACGCGCAATGGGAGCATGTGAAAGAGCAGTTCTCTGCGATCCCAGGAGCCACGTTTGAGGAGGGCGAGTCTTTTCGATTTCCTCTGACTCCGGAACAGACCGAGAGAGTGGGCGAGCGGTCGAAACTGGGCATACCGAGCCTCGGTGTTTTTTCACTCGGCGCGCGGTCGGCAGTCAACCCGACACCCAACAATGGCCATCTATGGCTGGCTGCGGTGATACCCATGACCGGAGAGGCGGTGCTCGAAGCACAGAAGGTTTTCACAAAGGCTTTCCGGGAATGGGGCGTCACGCCCTCGGTCGGCCTTCCGCAGTCCTATCACTGGAGGGCATTCGTCTTGCTGTACGGGTTTCCGATCACCAACGATATCGAGACAAATAAGAAGAATCGGGAGACATTCGATCGAATGCTCAGGCTCGCAGCCGACCATGGCTGGGGCGAATACCGGACCCACACGGCGTTTATGGGCACGGCCGTGAGTGCATACTCGTTCAACGACCACGCCCTGCTGCGCTTTCACGAAAAGCTAAAGGATGCGGTGGATCCCAACGGAATCCTGTCCGCGGGCCGCTACGGCATATGGCCGCGTGAATTGAGGAAGGCGAAGACATGACGCGTGCCAGGAACGTAGCACTGTCTGCGCTTGGCTTCATGCTACTCGTTGCAGGGATCGCATCAGGTCAAAACTCGTCCTGGACTCTTTTCCCGTCTCACGGCGAGCAGGAACCGGCGCCGAAAATCCAGCGAGGCAAGGGGGTTTTTCAGAATCTTTGCTCCGGATGTCACGGACCGGACATCAAGAACGCAAGCGCCGGAATCGGAGCTACCATGCCCGGCACAGACGCACTGGCCGCCAAATACAAAGGCACGAAGCCGGCTTTGCTGGAAGAGCGCAAGGACTTGACTCCGCAGGTCATCAAGATATTCGTCCGCAACGGCGTCTCAGTAATGCCGCGATTCCGCAAGACCGAGCTGAGCGATGAGGATCTGGAAGTGCTGACGGCCTATCTGACCCGCTCCAACAAGCCGTAGAAACGGCGATCGGTTTCGTTCGCTTGACGCCGACCGGCCGGTGGATTCTCCGATGATCGGGCTATAATGCCGGATCGCCTTCCCATGTACTTTTTATATCGCATCCTCACTGCGGCCGGGATGTTCATTTTCGCGCCCTACTATGCATTGCGAGGATGGCGTCGCGGAGAGCCCTGGAGCGCGCTCGGCGAGCGTCTAGGCGGTGTGCCGCAGGTTTCCGCGCCCGGCTCGATCTGGATCCACGCCGTTTCTGTCGGTGAAGTGCTCGCAGCCAAACCACTGGCAGAAGGCCTGAAGCGGCGCTTTCCGGGCCGAGCGGTTTTTGTTTCGACGACCACCGAGACGGGCCAGCGCCTGGCGCGCGAACGGTTGCAATCGGCGGACGGTATTTTTTATTTTCCACTCGACTGGGTCGTGCCGGTTCGCCGCGCGCTGCGATCGATTCACCCTTCGCTGGTGATCGTGATGGAGACTGAGATCTGGCCGAATTTCCTGAGAGAAGCGCGGCGCCAGGGCGTTCCGGTAATCTTTGCCAACGCGCGCATCTCGGAAAGATCCTTCGCAAGGTTCAAGCGCTGGCATTTTCTTGTAGCCGAGTTTTTCAAACGGACCCTCGAGGACGCCGAACTCTTTCTCGCGCAGACACCGGAGGACGCCGTGCGGCTGCACGACATGGGTGCGGCCGAAGACCGTGTGGAAGTGACCGGAAACCTCAAATACGATGGGGAACCTCCCGCCAGGGGCGAGTTCGGTGTGTGGCTGGAAACCCAGATTCGCTCGCAAGAGCGCTGGCCCGTGTGTGTGGCCGGAAGTGTCGTCGCCGAAGAGGAAGAAGCCGTGATCGCCGCCTACGACACGGTGCAGCGGAAGTGGCGCCACGCTCTGCTGATCCTCGCGCCACGCAAACCGGACAGGTTTGACGAAGCCTCCGCGATTGCCGCCGCGGGTGGTTGGAACGTGGTGCGCCGCAGCGGTCTGGACCTTGAGCAGCCGCTCCATGAAAATGTGGACGTGCTCGTGCTCGATTCCATCGGTGAACTCGCAGGTCTGTATTCGCTCGCCGACGCCGTCTTCGTAGGGGGGTCACTGGTACCCGCGGGCGGTCACAATATTCTTGAGCCCGCATGGTTCTCGAGGACGCCGGTGTTCGGCCGATCCATGGAAAACTTTCGAGACATGGCCGCGCAGTTTTTGGCGGCGAAAGCCGGGGTCGAAGTCACAAACAGTCAGCAGCTTGGAAAAGTATGGGTCGAGCTGGTTGGGGACAATACGCTCCGCGAGCGCATGGGCCAAGCCGCGCGCGTGCTCACCGAACGCAATCGCGGTGCCACGGCGCGGTCACTTGAGCGCATTGCCGCTGTGCTCGACGAGCGGGAGCCTCCCGCGTGACGTTCCTGGAGTCGCTTCTCTGGCCGTTGACGCTGCCCTACGGCGCAGTCGTCCATCTGCGCGCGCGCGCCTACTTGAAGGGAATCCTGAGCCAACACCGCCTCAACGGCATGGTCATCAGCGTGGGGAACCTCACCACCGGCGGCACGGGAAAGACGCCGATGGTCCTTTGGATCGCAGAGCGATTGCTCCTCGAAGGCAAAAGCACCGGGATCCTCACCAGGGGATACCGCGGCGGAGGACACGGGTCAGATTCGACCAGTGACGAGGTGCGGTTGCTGCAAGCGCGCCTGGGGAACCGTGTCGCATTCGGAGTCGGTGCAGATCGCTTCGCACGCGGCAGCGAACTCTCTGAGCGAGGCGTCGGATCGTTCATTCTCGACGACGGGTTTCAGCATTTGCAACTGGCGCGCGACGTCGATATCGTTTTGATCGATGCGACGAATCCTTTCGGGGGCGGCCACCTGCTTCCGGCAGGCAGATTGCGTGAGGCGCGATCGGCGCTGGCGCGCGCCGACATTGTGGTTGTTACCCGAAGCGACCACGCGCCGGCCATCGAAGCCGCCATCCGGCGCGACTCAGACGCGCCGATTTTCTATGCGCGTACCCGCTTGGAGTCCATCCGCGCATTTTGCGGCGAGTATCCTGGTCGCGAATTTACTGAACTTCACTCGCGCAAATTGTTTGCGTTCAGTGGCATCGGCAATCCGGCCGGTTTCCACGCCGATCTGCGACAATGGGGCTTCGGGGTCGCCGGCTGCAAGATTTTCCCCGACCACCACCGCTACATTGCCCGGGACCTTGAGGTAATTGAGACGGAGGCACGCGCCGCAGGGGCCAACGTGATCGCTTGCACGGAGAAGGACATCTTCAACCTTTCAGGTGTTCCCTTGCCGAAGATCGATCTATGCTACTGCTGCATCTCGCTGCAGATCGCTCGGGAGCAGGAATTCTGGGAAAATGTCCTGGTGGTCGCCGAATCCCGCATTCGATCCCGGCGATGAATCGCCGACCGGGAAAGGCGAGGCATTTTCACCCTGGCTGCTCTGGATTGCTGCAATTGGGGCGCGTGTGATACTTTTCGGCGCGGCGTCGCGAACCTGCCCGGCGGTGCTTAGCAATTAATGGATACGTCCGCCAAAACTCTCTCCCGCAGTCTGCGCGATCGACCTGAACGATACCGCCGTGCGGGATGCGGATTCGCCCGTAGGCGCGCTGCCTTTGAGGGGAACGGCGGCTCGGCTGTCGGCGAGCAATCGTCGACCTCGACCAGCGGCATCGGGGCGTGTCTGCGCCGGGGCAAGAATGAGTGATTTGCGGTCCCTGCAAATCAAGCAGTCGAGAAAATTCTGGATGCGCTGGCGAGTCCGCCTCGGCTATCCGGTGGCGGCAATATTCCTGGTGCTGGCCAGGCCGATTCCGCACTCGATCCTGGCGGGCGGAATCGTCGCCGCCTTCGGTCTGCTGGTTCGTGCCGCTGCTTCCGGGCATCTCCGCAAGGACGAGCAGCTGGCCACGACGGGCCCGTACGCAAGCACTCGGAATCCACTCTATCTCGGCAGCGCATTCTTGGCGGCGGGATTCATCATTGCGGGTGACACCTTGTGGGCGGGATTGATCGTGGGCCTCTACTTCGCGGTTTTCTACTTCGCCGTAATTCGTGACGAGGAGGCGGACCTGCGCAAGCGATTCGGCGCGGCATTCGAACAATACGCCGCACGCACTCCTTCTTTCTTTCCTGGCTTTCGCGCACCGAAGGGCGAGGGGCCTCGGGAGACTACGAGCGCGAGCTCTTTCTCCTGGGCGCAGTACCGGCGGAACCGGGAATATCAAGCGCTGCTGGGAACGATCGCCGGATTAGGGGTTGTGTGGCTGAGAATGTGGATTCACACGCGGGTGGGGTACTGATGCAGCGGACCTACTGGAGCCGGTATATAGCGTGCATGACGCGCTGAAATTGGGGCCTGTAAATCAGATCGAACGCATGTTCCTTGCCGGGAAACATCTCCAACGCGACACGCCTGGTCGCGGCGATCATGCCCGAGGCTTCTTCCGCAGTCAGTCCGCCCTCGGCGATGGTTTCCACCGTGAGCTGGACTAAAATCCGCAACCGCCGGATGCGCCGGCTCTCGTCGTCAATCTCCTCTTGAGTCGGATCCAGCTTCGCGTCATCCAGTAACGTTGGCATGGTTTGTTTTGCAGATTGAGATGCCATCATGGACTCGCCCGCCGGAGCCGGCAATAGTACTTAAGGCCAGCCTGGCCTTTTCGGGTGGTGCAATTGGTGTCGGGCGATGACGGCGCAAGGGGTACAATCGCGGCGCGAACCGGAGGCGAATCGATGCGAAGAGGATTGTTGCGAATGGCCGTGGTATCGGTCGTGGTGTTTGCCACGGTGCTCGGCACGTTGCCTCCCCGTGCGATCAAAGCCGCAGCCGCGAGTGATAAACCGCAAAGCGCTGCTGCAGGGCCCTGCGATTATACGTGCCTGACCGGTTTCATCGATCTGTACCTGGCCGCGCTGGTCGTGCACGATCCAAGCCGCCTGCCCCTGGCAACGCAGGTTAAGTTCACCGAAAACACGATGACGATGAAGCTCGGCGATGCGCTTTGGGGCACCATCACGGGGATGGGAACCTACAAAATCTATTTCGCCGACCCTCAGGTCGGCCAAGTCGGATTCGAGGGCACGATTCGGGAGAACGGGACGCCTGCGATTTTGGTAATTCGGCTGAAAGTCGAGAACGGCAAGATCACGGAAGTAGAGACGATCGTGCGCCGAGGGGCCGATCCTGCTAAGGCTCTGGAGAAATTCGGGCAGCCGAATCCCGTGTGGCTCCAGCCGCTGGCGCCGTCGGAACGGTCGTCACGCCAGGAGATGCTGCGGATCACGAATCAGTATTTCGAGGGGATCGTACACCTGTCTGGCGACATGGTTCCGTTCGACGAGAACTGCAACCGGATTCTCGATGGCATTCAGGACACCAACAATCCGACCTACAACGAGGGGTGGGGACACGGCTCTTTCAATCCAGCCGCAATGGGATGCCGGGAAAACATGAACACGAAGATTTGGGCGTACATCAAGGCCGTCGACCCGCGGCGATTCATGGTGGTGGACGAAAAAATGGGAATCGTGTTCGGTTTTTTCATGTTCAACCATCCCGGAACGGTGACCGAAGCCGATGTGCCGGGAGTCGGGAAAATTCCCATGCCGCCATCCGCCATGCGGCCGTTCAACGTCGAAGTGGCGGAGTTCTTCAAGATTCAGAACGGCAAAATACGCCAAGTGGAAGGCGTTCAATTGGCTCTACCGTACAAAACTCCCACCGGATGGGACAAGTAGACGACTCCCGCGGTCCCATCGAATTCTGCTGTCGGCGAGCGCCCCGACTGCGCCCTCCCGACAGGCGCGCAAGATCCCGCACGTCCTGTTCAGGGAGCTCAGGCCTGCGCCGACGCCGCAGCAGTGTCACGGGCGCCGACAAAGACTTACCACGGTCTCCATGTGGAATGTCTGGGGAAAAAGATCGAACAAACGGACACCTGAAATGTCGTAGGCGGATTTTACGAGCGCGCCCAGGTCGCGCGCTAGCGTTGGCGGATCGCAGGAAACGTAGGTAATGCGGGCAGGCGCGATGCGCGCGAGATGCTTGATTGTCTCGGGCGTCAAGCCGGCTCGGGGAGGGTCGAGCACGACGAGCTCCGGTCTCTCCTTCAACTTTGCGAGAAAACTCTCGACGTCCGCCGAGCGAACTTCGATCACTCGACCGCTTCGCGCAATCCGGCCGGCGGTATTGGCCTCTAAGTCGCGCGCTGCAGCCGGGTTCGATTCAACGGCGATCACGCGAGCGAATCGTTTTGCGAGCGGCACGGAAAACAGGCCTACGCCGGCAAACAGGTCCAACGCCAGTCGCCCCTCCGGTTCCTGCTCAGCCACTACGCGAGCGAGCTCGCCTGCGAGAAATCGGTTCACCTGAAAGAAGGAAAAGTGACCGACCCGGAATGTGGAGCCGGCCGCTTCGCAGTCAACATAGCCCGGGCCGTCCAGTTCCATGCGCTCCCGAGTGGGGTCGTAGAACAGCAGGCTCTCGATCTCGGGCAGGATTTTGCGAAATCGTTCGACGAGTTCTCCGGCGCGCGCAGGGAAGCCCGCGAAGCTCCCGGTCAGCAGTAGCTTGGAGTCCTCTGCGCCTGCAAACGCCTCGATTTCGCGCAGCTCACGCGGCAGCACACCCGCGGCAGCAGCGGTGCGAAGCGCGAGGAGGGTTTTTAGCAGGATCGGCGACAGAATCGCGCAATCCTCGACGGCACAGAGCGCGGTCGAGTTCGCTTGGAAATATCCGACGCCCATCCCGAGGGCTCCATCATCGCCGAGCGGGCGCACTTTCCATTGCGCGCGGTTGCGATAGCCCCAGGGTGGCGAGGGGTGCAAGGCAATCTCGGCGGACCACTCTATACGCCCGATTCGCCGCAGCGTCTCGCGCAGGATCTCGGTTTTGTACTTGAGCTGCGAATCGTAAGGAATGTGCTGGTAATCGCAGCCGCCACAAACGCCAAAATGCGGACATCGCGCAGACGTGCGGTCGGGCGAAGCCTCGAGCAAACTCTCAAGGCGCGCGCGAATAAATTTCTTCTTCTGTTCGACGGGCGCGGCGGTGACCCGTTCGGCCGGGAGCACGAAGGGCACGAAGACAGTCGAGCCGTCATGATGCGCCAGGCCTTCGCCGCCGTAGATCAGCTTTTCGATGGTGATTTCCACAACAGTTTTTGCCCCCTCCGGCTTGCGACGTCTCAGCCCGCGGACGCTCGAGCAAGGTCGCACAGACTCGAGTGGATGGAAAAGCGGCGGAGGCTAGCGCCGGACAGAACTGCCGGCAGTGTTCACGTGAGGTAGAAAAGGCTCAGACGCGGCACGCCGAACTGTTCGAACAGCCGCTTCTGGGTATACTGCCGCTCCAGCTGCGCTAATTGCTCCGCAGACATCTTACGCCGGTACGGGGCAAGCGAGCGGTCCATTTCGCGTCGGATCACGAGCAGATCCTCTTCGTCGGCATCGGCGGAAAGCGCCGCCATGAGCTTCTGCTCCAGAATCGTAAGTCGGCGCTCGAGATCTTCCAGATCCAGAGCTGCGGGCGAATCGATGAGCAGCTGCGCCTCCCCGATTCGTTTAGCGGCCTCCTCCATACGCAAGGCGATTGCGGAATGCGCCGCCCGATTTTTCTCCGCCGACACTCGCAGTTGGCCTGCATTGCGCTCGAGATATCCTTTCAGCTCCGCACGCGAGAAGGGTTCAGCGGCGGCACGCGATGCCGCAACTTCGGGTCCAGTGCCGGCGGCCGCCTCATGGGCCTCAGCGGCGGCGTCGAGCACCGCGTCGACGCAATAGGCCAAGCTTTTCAATTGTCTCCCGCCGGCTGCGCGGCGCGAGCGCCCCCAGCTTTCGAATGCGCGATCGATTCCCTTCAGCACCGCGTTCAACGGAATGCCGGCCTTCTGCCACGTCTCGACGATGGCCCAATCCAGCGGCGAAACCAGCAGATGCGCGCCGCGTTTGCGCCAGAAATGCTCCTCGATTTCGGTGAAATAATTGAAATAGTTGAGGGTTTCCATCGAACTAGCGCTCAGGATTTGGCGCCGGCCAGGTTGCGTTCCCAGATGATGCGCAGTCCATCGAGGGTGAGGAATTCATCAACCGTTTCGATATGTCGCGACGCTGTGCCGATGAGGCCGGCCTGCCCGCCGGTAGCGATCACCTTGGTCTTTGCGCCCATCACTTTTTTCATGCGATCCAGGACGCCGTCGACCAGATCGGTATAGCCGTAGAAGAGCCCGGCCTGCATGGAAGCAACCGTGTTGGTGCAAATGATTTTTCCAGGGTCCTTGACCTCGACGCGAAACAGGCGCGCCGCGCGCGCGAACAAGGCATCGGCCGAGATACCGATCCCTGGTGCAAGCACCCCGCCCAGGTATTCCCCACGTGCCGAAACGGCGTCGAAGTTGATGGCCGTGCCGAAATCCACGACGATGCACGGGCCGCCATACTTGTCGAATGCGGCGACGCTGTTTACGATGCGGTCGGCGCCCACTTCCTGCGGGTTGTCATAGTGCACGGGCATCCCCGTCTTGATTCCCGGTTCGACGAAGAGCGCCTTGCGGCCAAAATAGCCCTCCGCCATCCCGGCGAGCGTCGAGTTCAAGGGCGGCACAACGGAGCTTATGATCACGCCGTCAATTTCGCGCGGCTCGAGCCCGGCGAGTGTGAACAGGTTGCGTGTCAGAATTCCGTACTCGTCGATCGTTTGATCTCGCGCGGTGGTCAAACGCCAATTGGCGACGAGTTTCTTTTCGCGGAAGACGCCGAGGACCGTATTCGTGTTGCCCGCATCGAGCGCCAGAAGCATCAGGGAGCCTCCGTCACATCGCCAGAAATCACGGGCTCGGTGCCTCGCCCATCGTCGCGAGCCACCCGAAGCAGGCCGCTCGGCTCAAGGCCTGCGGTCACGCCTGTAAAGGATTCGGTTGCTGTGGTGATACGCACCCGCTTGCCCTCGAAATAACTGGATACCTGAGCGAATCGCCGGAGGATTGGCCGTGCGCCCTCGGCGAGAAACTGATTGTAGTAGCGGTCCAGGTGGCGCAGCAACCGGATCAGCAGCTCGAGACGCGAATGGAATTTGTCCGTCTCCATACGCAGCGACGTTGCGACATCCTCAATCCCCTCGGGCATCTTAGTTTGGTTGACGTTCATGCCAATGCCCACGACAGCGTAGTGCACGCGATCGGGTTCGGCGTGCATCTCGGTGAGAATACCGCAGAATTTCCGGCTCCCATTTCGGCCGCCGTTCGCGGCGTGACGGATCATCAAATCGTTTGGCCAGCGAATGTCCGGGAGGGTATCGAGATCCTCGGCAGCAGCATCGCGGGCGGCGAGGCCGGCAATCAGTGTGAGCAGTGGTGCGTGCGCGGGAGGAATCGGCGGTCGTAACAGGACGCTGCAATAAATCCCGGAGGATTTCTCCGATGCCCACGAGCGCCCGGCGCGGCCCCGGCCGGCCGTTTGCTCCTCGGCCAGGACGACGGCTCCGTGTGGTTCACCTGCTTCACCCAGCCGCATGGCGACCGAGTTCGTCGAATCGGTTTTGAAGAAATGGTAGATCCGGCGCGCAAACGGGGTGCCGTAGAGGCGATGGCTCAACATCTGCGGGGCGAGGATGTCCGGCATACGTTCGATGTGGTAGCCCGAGCGCGCGTGACCCTGGACGCGCACGCCGACAGCGCGCAATTTCTCGATCCAGCGCCAGACTTGCTGCCGCGTCACGCCAATCTCTTTGGCGATCTTCGCACCGCTAATGACGATGGTCGAGTTTTCGGCGAGCAGCGTAAGCAGCGCGTCGATGCGCCGGTCGGTGGTGCCCGGGAGGCTTGCCATTCGCTTCGTGGCCATGTGTGAAACCACCGAGCATACTCGACCGTCGCGCCGCGAACAAGTTTTCGGCTGCCTTGTCGCTCAGCCCGATAATCCTGCCATCCCCAAAACTGCAACGTGAAAATGTCTCCTTACGGGCCCGGGGTTTCCGAGAAAACGCGAACGATACGTGCGCACTTCGCGGAATCCCCTTTTGGGGCGGCAAGTCCACGAGAACCTGGTCAAGCAGTTACGGGAGGGGGACTATTTTTCCAACTGTTCCAGACGATCGCGCAGCTTCTTATGTTCGATCTGCCGTTCCATCCAGGTCGCGCGCAGATCATCGACGACCTTGCCTGGAGCCTTACTTGTGAAATTGTCGTCGGCCAGGCGCTTTTGCTTTGCCTCGATGTCTTTGGCGAGGCGTTCGATTTCCTTGGTCAGCCGCGCCATCTCGGCGGGTTTATCGGCAGTGTTGCCATAGGCGATGCGCAGATCAAACGCCGAAGTTGAACGAATCGCTGCGCCGGTTGGGTCCAGGTGCACAGATGAAACCTGCAGTTCCGACAGCGCTGCCAAACGCAAAAGGGGATCCATATTCTCTGCCACGAGATTGCGAAGCATCGGACCGCCGGTCCAAAATTCCGCCGCAACTTTTCGTTTCGGATCGAGCTTCATTTCTGCGCGAATGTTTCGCGCGGCGATGACGATCTCCTGCAGTCTGGCCATGGCGTCGTCGGAGCCAGCGTCCGGCCAATGGGAGATCGGCTCGGGGAATCTGTCCAGGGCGATCGAGCGCGCACCCGCCGGTTGCGGCAGCTTGTGCCAGAGCTCTTCGGTGAGAAAGGGCATCACCGGGTGGAGAAGGCGCAGAGCGACATCGAGCGCGGCAAATAGATTCCGCCACGCCGGGAGCGCGATTTCGCGGTCGGTCGCCGCCAATTGCGGCTTGACCCATTCGATGTACCAGTCGCAGAAGTCCCCCCAGAAAAACTGGTAGATCGTCTGGCAGGCTTCGTGAAAGCGGAAGTCTTCGAGCGCCTCGTTCACCTGTGCTACGACGGCAGCGAGGCGCGAGAAAATCCAGCGATGCGCCAAAGCGCCTTCGCCTTTCACGGGGTACGGTGCTTTCGCGCGGATTTCAGGAGCGGCAAGCTCCTCAAGAGTGAGTCCGCTCGCTTCAACTTTTTCGAGGTTCATGAAGAGAAATCGCGCGGCATTCCAGATTTTGTTCGCAAAAGAGCGAGCGCCGAGGATGCGGTCGTCACTCAGAACGATGTCTGTCCCGGGCGCCGACATACTCGCGAGCATGTACCGTAGGGCGTCTGTGCCGTACTGCTGTGTCAAATGCAACGGGTCAACCCCGGTACCCTTCGTTTTGGACATCTTGGCGCCGTCGGCGTTGCGCACCAGCGAGTGCAGATAGAGGCGCTTGAAGGGAACACGCTGTTGTGCGGTTGCGCCGCCTGTGAGATGCAGGCCCATCATGATCATGCGGACGTCCCAGAAAAACAGGATGTCGTAGCCACTAATCAGCAGGCTCGTGGGATAGAACGCGCGAAGGTCCGGTGTGTCGTCCGGCCAGCCCAGGGTAGAGAACGGCCACAGAGACGAGCTGAACCATGTATCGAGCACGTCGGTATCTTGGGTAAGCTTTGAAGCGCCGCATTTCGGGCACTTGGTCGGGATACCGGCGGCGCGGGCGTGGCCTTCGAAAAGTTCGACGCGCGAATCCGTCGCCGGGACCATCTCCTTGCAATCTGCGCAATGCCAGATGGGAATACGATGGCCCCACCACAGCTGGCGTGAGATGCACCAGTCGCGGATGTTCTCAAGCCAGTTGAGCAGAATCGTGCGCTGGTTGTCGGGGACAACCTCGATCAAGTTGCCGCGAACCGCCTCCTTTGCGGGCTCTGCGAGCGGCTTCATGTTCATGAACCACTGCGTCGATATGCGCGGCTCGACTTCGGATTTGCAGCGGTCGCAGACGCCGACGGCGTGCGTAATCTCCTCAATGCGTTCGAGCAGGCCAAGCGCGTCGAGGTCGCTGACCACCCGCGCGCGCGCCTCGAAGCGGTCCAGCCCGGCGTACTTGCCGGCTGCCGCGCTCATGTGCCCGTCGTTGGTCATCACGTCAATTTCGGGAAGGTTGTGGCGCTTGCCCACCTCGAAATCGTTCGGGTCGTGCGCCGGTGTGATCTTCACCACGCCGGTGCCGAATTCGCGGTCAACATAGGTGTCGGCGATAACAGGAATCTCGCGGTTCACCAGCGGCAGCACCACGCTCTTGCCAACGAATCGCCGGTAGCGCTCGTCATCTGGATGCACGGCGACCGCGGTGTCGCCCAGCATCGTTTCCGGACGCGTGGTGGCAACGACCAGATACTCTTGAGCGGCGCCTTTTGATCCGACAATGGGATAGCGCAGGTGCCAGAGTTTGCCGGGGCGCTCCACATGAACGACTTCAAGGTCGCTGATCGCTGTCTGGCAACGTGGGCACCAGTTGACGATATAGCGGCCGCGATAGATGAGCCCTTCGCGATAGAGCCTCAGGAAAGCTTCGATCACCGCGCGATAAAGCGCCGGCTCGAGAGTGAAACGCTCCCGCGTCCAATCGCAGGAAGCGCCCAGGCGAATCATTTGCTGCTTGATCGCGCCTCCGCTCTCTGACTTCCATTGCCAGACGCGTCGCTCGAATTCGTCGCGGCCGAGGTCCTGGCGTCGGATTTTCTCCTTGGCAAGCTGACGCTCGACGACGAACTGGGTGGCGATTCCGGCGTGATCCATGCCCGGGAGCCACAACGTGCGATCACCACGCATGCGGTGCCAGCGAACCAGCATGTCAATCTGCGTGTGCTCGAGCATGTGGCCGATGTGAATCGTGCCGGTAATGTTGGGAGGCGGAATCGCGATCGAAAACGTGGGTCCGGGGGCTGAATTTTCGGCGCGGAAGAGCTCCTGCTCGAACCAGACCTTGGCCCAGCGCTCTTCGATCTCCTGCGGCTCGTATGCTTTGGGAATTTCTTGGGGCATGAAATCCTTAGGATCTTGAGTTGCCTGCTGAGGTGGAACAATCAATGATAAGCGGCGGCCGCGCGGGGCGTCAATCGGCGAGACGAGATCGACTTTTGGCCGGGAGGTCTTGCGATTCTTGCGACAACGGGAGAAAGATACTTGGATCGAAGAACTCGATGGCGCTGACTTCAGGCTGCCTCTTCGGCTGGGAGCGTTATTTCTCTTTCTTGGCCAGCTCGCTTTGCAGGATGTTTTCTATCAGTGGTTTCAGTACGCCCTTTGAAAGCAGGTCGTGAATCTGGGGTTCGAGTTTTGCAAGCACCTTCCGCACGACCTCATCAATCGTTTCCGGGTTCGGTGATCCGGATTCCGGCGTCGGCTGACCAAAGTCCGGCGGAGGCATCAAGAATGGAATCCCTGCCAGCGCTTCGCGGCTGGGCGGCGGGCCGGTCGGTATTCGGCCGTTTGCGTCGCTCGACGCAGGCGCAAATTCCGGCATCGGCTTTCCCATCTGCTCAAAGGAAGAAGATTCTGCCGCCATTGCTTCTTCGACTACCGGGTCTCCCGACGCCGGCGCAAAGAAGGAGTGCAACGGGGAAACTTGCTGTGGGCGCGAGCCGTACTCCGATGGTCCATGCGATTCCTCGCTATCCACCAGCAGAGGTTCGGGCGTGACGCGCACCGCCGGCGATTCGACCAGCCCCGGGTCGCGTGGTGCGAAAGACGACTGGGTTTCGACACGGTCAATTTCGAGCCCTTGGTCGGGTTCCGACTTGGCCACAGCGATGGCCTCAGAAACAGGATCGGGATCGGACTCGAAGACCGAAGGGGCAGGAGCAAACCAGGATTCCGGCGCCTCGTTCGGGACAGGCGGATCGGTGAACGATGGTTCCTGGTGGAATGCGTGCGAGACCGGATTTAAATCCTGAGGCTCGGGAACCTCCACGGCCGCGTCCTGTTCGCCGCGCGTCTCGATCGATTCGACGGGCAAGGAGACCTGTTCGTGCGACTCGACAGCACTGTCGGCAGGGTATGAGACCGAACTGCTTTCCGGTAGCGGCTCGGCAAGGGAGTTCATCCACCCGCCGCTTGGAAGTTCTGATGGCGTTGGCGCCAGTGCGTCCATCCAGTGCGCAGCTGATGAAACCGGCTCGGATTTCGTTTCCGACTCAATCGCGGCGGCTGCTTGCGACGCCGGCTCGGTTTCAGATTCCGCGGAGACTATCCGCGCAGGCGGCTCGCTGAAAGGTTCCGGTGCGGAGGGTTCCTCGACCGCAGATTCAATAGCGGGAGCTTGCTCGGCCCTGGATTCGTTAAATTCGGCCCCGGCAAACGTGGCTACCGGCGTCTGGTCCTGCGCCACCTGATCGGACTCTTCCACAGGATCTGGAGGGCGAACTCGCCGCGGAGGGACTTCGCTCTCCGAGGGGAACGTGGACGGTTCCAGATTGTCGTCAGAAGAAAAAGCTGGCTGGTTCGCGGATTCCGGTGGAACTTCGAAATCCATGGCGTTGCGGCGCCAGTCGCTTGAGGTCGATGCACCGTCAAAATCGGCGTCATCCTCATCCTCAGCTTCTGCGACCGGAACCTTGGCTGCGGACGGTTCGTCGTCGAGCGCCCGCACCCCTTTCCCGAAGCCATAAACCATCGCAGCTTCCTCGGCGGTCGGCTCGGGGAAGTCCGGCAGCGGCTTGGGCTCGGCCCTTGCGGGAATCTCCAGCTGGGGCACAGGCTCCGGAAGAACTTCCTTGGCTTCCCTTGCCTTGGCCATCTCGGCGGCAACTCTGGGATTCTTCTCCAGCGCGGACATGACCATGGCGATCAACGGATCAGGCGGCACAAAAGGCTTTTTCAGGACGCCATCCGCGCCCACGCGCCGAGCCTCTTTTTCGTCCAGTGGATCAAAGGCGCCAACCAGAAGAATCACGGGGACGTGCGAAAAACGCTCATCCTTCTTTACGAATTCACAGACCTCGTATCCGTTGCGCACGGGCATGAAAATATCTGCGAGAACCAGGTCGGGATTCAAATCGGGGATGCGGCGCACGGCTGCTTCGCCGTTGCCAACGGTGACAACTTGGATGCCGCGCTCCTCAAACGCCAGCACAACCATTTTCTGTATATTGGCGTTATCGTCGGCGACCAAAATCTTGGGCACTGGGAATCCCCTGGAGGCGCGCCCACACGGCACTGCGCCTATCTCTGGCTACACCTATTGCAGCATTACCAGAATGCAGCGTCAACGAAGTCGAAGTACAGGCGTGCTACAGTTGTTAGCAGGGGGTAAACAGCGCATTTAGAACGGAATCAGCTTGTGTAACCCCTTCTTTTTCTTGCTAGTGGATTCCGTATTGGGATCGCTCTTATCGGCCGCTGCCGGTGTGGCTGTAGTTGCAGGCTTCGATCCAGCTGCTGACGTCGCTTGCGACGACGCTGTTTGAGCTTGAGGAGTGGCTGACGTCCCTGCCACTGCCGCTGCCGTGCCGGCAGCGGCGGGCGTGGAAGACGAACTGGGCGCAGCGGAATTCATTGCCGCCGGAGGATCGTCGGGCGGGTTTGTCGTTGAAGAGGACGACTCAGCAGGTCCAGCAGCCGGTGCGACGGTAGGTGCTGCAGTGCCAGAGCTGGCCGCTCCGGGAGCTTCTAGAATTTGTACACCAGTCGTCGCCGCTGGCGCGGCGGCGGCCGGGTCGGTTGCGGCCGGCGAGTCTGTTACCACCGACTCCGAGTCAGCCGTTCCAGCGCCGCCTGCTACAGGCGTATCAGCTCCGACGGCACGCACCGAGAACGAGGGTCCAGCGGCGCCCTCGCGCAAGACATCCATGGCAGATACAGTGTCGTCGGGCGGATTCAGGTTCGGCGAACCGCTATGCGCTGCTGCGGAAAAGTCCGGGCCGCTCTTGACCATAGACATCGGAAGTTTGACCACCGCCAGCTCGTGGTGTTGTTTTGCATAGAGCTGCTCTTGTTTCATTCTCTGGACGGCTTCGGGATTCGGAGCAGGGACGGGTAGGTTCATGGACTTCAGGCGCTCTTTGGCGCTCCCACCCAGCGTCGATGAAGGATAGTCCTGCACGATGCGGGAGTAGCACTTGGCCGCCAGATCGGCCCAGTGGTTCTTTTCGTCTTCGTTTTTCACGGCTTGCCTGGCGCGCTGGTAAACGTCACCCAGCATCCATAGCGCTTCGTCGCTCCCGCTGTAAAGCGGATACCTACCGGTCACTTCGACCAAACGAGCTGCGGAAGCGCGATAGTCTTTCTTGACGTAATAGAACTTCGCGATGCCGAACTCGCCGTCAGCCAGAATTTCCTGCACGTTGCGCAAACTTTGCTCGGCCTGAGGCACGTAGGAGCTCTGAGGGTACTTCAGCAGAAACGCCCGGAATTCATCTTCTGCCGCCTCGGCGTGGCTGTTGTCGCGATCCGCCTTTTCCATGAGTTTGTAATGCGCCATGCCAACCTGCATCTGCGCGTAGGCGGCTTCGTCTAGAAACGGGAAGAAGACAATGAAGTTCTTGTATTCCTCGATCGCCTGCGTGAGGCTGGACGTACCGCCTTCCTTGTAGAATGAATCGGCAACGCCGAGTTTCGCCTTGGCGAGATATTCGCTGTCCGGGTAGGTGTTGATCAGGGTTTGAAAATCCAGACGCGCCTCGGTGTAGCGGGCTTTCTTGACCGAGAGCATCGCCCGATCGTACAGAACCTTATCGGGTTCGGCCGACTCCTTGGTGTCGTCCTTCTTCTTCTCGGGCGCCGGCTTGACCTTGGTGATCTTTGGTTTGCTCTGACCGTAGGCGGTCGCGCACATTAACCCTGTGAACGATAAGGCGATGCTGGCAATCAGGAGAGCACGGTTTTTCATGAAGAATTGACCCCTCACACGCTTTCTCAAACCCGCTGACTCAGGGCTTCAGTTGCGAGTTTACGAATTTGCCGCACAGCTGCTGCCGGATCGGGCGTGTGGAAGATCGAAGTCCCGGCTACGAATGTGTTTGTTCCGGCCTGGGCCAATTGGGCGGTGTTTTCCGCATCCACTCCGCCGTCGACCTCAATTCGGAAGGCGCCATTATAGCGCGTACGCCACTGATTCAACTGCCGAATTTTCTCAATCGCCCCGGGGATGAATTTCTGCCCCCCAAATCCCGGGTTTACGGACATGACCAGGACCGTGTCCACCTTATCGAATACGTCCGTGAGAGTCGCCACCGGCGTCGCAGGATTGATTACCGCGCCGGCCTGTGCTCCCAGCTCTCGAATCATGGTCAGGGCGCGGTCCAGGTGCACCGTTGATTCCTGGTGAACCAGTACGCGGTTGGCGCCGGCCCGGATAAACCGCTCGATGTATTCCTCCGGGCGCTCGATCATCAGATGCGCTTCCAGCGGCAGGCGGGTTGCCTTGCGCAGCGACTCTACGACCGGAACCCCAATCGTGATGTTTGGGACGAAGTGGCCGTCCATCACGTCCACATGGATCACGTCGGCCCCGCCTTGCTCCACAGCGCGAATGTCATCGCCCAGCCGGGCGAAGTTCGAGGCCAGAATGGATGGAGCGATTTCGATTTTTGCGTAAGCCATGGCTGACCCGGGGATTCTAGCACAGCGCCAAAGCAGGGGCCCTGACGCAGTCGCTACTCGGCCACCTGCAATTCAATCGTGGAGATTGAGTCCACGCGCTGCCCCCGCGCCGGCGTCTGACCGACAATCGTCCCAGCAGCCGCCTCGGAACTCGCCTGGGGCGTGAGTTTTGACAGGCGCAATCCCGCTGAGCCCAATTTCGCCTGTGCCTCGGTGATCGGCAGGCCGGTTAGTTCGGGCATGACGTAGGCGGCCGGACGAGGTCCGAGCGAGACGAGCAGATTGACGTGCGGACCCGTCACTTCGGTATTGCCCGGCGCCGGATCCTGAGCCGTCACTGTGTCCGCCCCATCGCCGGGCAGGTAGACGCTGGACACCTCGCCCAGTTGCATTCCACCGCGCAGAAGTTCCACCTGGGCGGCGCGGACGCTTCGATCCTGGAGCTGTGGAATCGTTAGTTTCTGGGGGCCGAGGCTGAGGACGACGTGCGCACTTGACCCTGTTTTCACGCGCATGTTGGGCGGGGGACTCTGGCGAACCACAGTGTCGGCAGGGAGGTTACTGAAGACGCGATCTTCCACCTTCATACCTACACCGCGTCCGTGCAGAATTTGCTGGGCCGGGATGACGCCTTTGCCGACTACATCCGGCATGGGCACTTCGCGGCCCTGGACCGCGAAGCGCATCGCCGTGAGTGCGCTCAGAAATGCGACAGACGACAGGATAAATAGCAGCACTGCCATCCGGAAAAACCACTGCAGGCGTTCCCGCAGCACCATAGACTCACCCCTTCTGCGATGAGCCTAGCACGACTGGCAAAATGAGCACGAGCGGTGCGACTAAAAGCTAAAGCGCGCGGCGATCTGAATGATGCGCTCGCGTTCGTCGCCGGGAACCCCGGTATTGGTTATCTGGCCAAATGTTCCGCCGGGACCGACGTCGGTCGGGTTCGTATCCGGATTCGCGAACTCGGCATGGTTGAACAAGTTGAAGAAATCTCCGCGTATCTCGAGCTTCAGTCTTTCGGTGATCGTGGTGGTTTTCGACAGGGACATGTCAAGATTCACCAGACCCGGCCCGGGCAGCGAGTTCCGCTTAAACGTCCCGTAAGTACGAAGCGACGGGCAGTTGACCGCCTGGGCGTCTGACGGAAACGTACCTGCTGGCTCTGTTGCGAGTTCACTGCAGTCTCCGACTGTGTCGCTGCTCTGCGCGTTGCTGAAGCTCGTCGGATTGAACCAGTAATTTCCGCAACCGTTGGGGTTGCCAGGCAGCAATTGGCAGGATACGACCGACGTGCCGTTGACCACCTGCTGCTGATGCGGGTTGAGCGTGTTCAGGGGACCCACGACATTTGCGTTCACAACGATTTCGTCTCCAGCACCGGTCGGGCCTTCAGCGAAGGAAGACCCGGTGTCGGAGGGGAGGTCAGCAAAGACGTCGAGCGGGAATCCCGTTCTCCAGGTGAAGATGGGAAACAGCGTCCAGCCTTGGGTCAGGCGTTTGGGAGCGGAGGACCACAGGCGGTCGAACGGAATATCCCACCCCCCACTGAGAGTCACCCGGTTGCGGACATCGGTGTCGCCCGACGAGCGGAGAAGCTCTGGATCATAGGAAGGCACCTGGTCGCTGCGCTGGCGGAAGCCGGACGCATTGTCAATATTATGGCCCCAGGTATAGGCGGCCGTAAAATACAGAGCGCCCAGCCGAGTGTCTCCCATCCGCTTCGTCATGCTCGTCGTCAGAGCGTTGTAGTTAGCGTTCACAATGTTCTTGAACTCATCGAGCGGACCGAAGGTGCATCCGGCGCCGCCCGCATTCCCGGCGTTCGCGTCCGGGCAGGAACTGTCGCCGGGATCGAGATTCAGGACGCGATCGGTGGTACCGAGGACAAACGGATTGATGTCCTGCAGGGCGGTAAGCCCGTGTGAGCTGCTGCCAACGTAGTCAACTTCGAACGTGAGACTCGAAAGGAATTGGTGCTGGACGCTCAGATTGTATTGATAGGTGTAGGGAGTGCCCAGATGCGGGTCCACGAAGAAAAGCTGTGGTCCAAACGGCAGCGCGCTGGGGTTGGAGAAATACTCGGTTCCCTTCAGCTGGGGAACCGAGGGAAACGTATTCGTGGTGCACGTCGAATCGAAGGGATCCGAGAAATATGTAATGATCTCGCCGGACTGATTCGAGGCAGCGCACGAGTTGCCCGTCAGGCTGGTGGGGAACCCGAAATTCGCCAGGCTGAAGAACGGCGGTTGGCCGTTGAACTGAAAATTGTCCTCGGCTTTGAGAATGTCGTAGAACACCCCAAATCCGCCGCGAATACTCGTTTTTCCGGCTCCGTCGGGATTCCAGGCAAAGCCGAAGCGCGGCGCCCAGTTGTGCGTATCTGGAAAATTGACGCCCGATGGAGCACCTTTATCGCCGGGGAAAACAAGACCTACCGGGGCATTCGGAAAACGCGTGGACTGGTCGCCCGGAATGATCGAGAAAGTACGTCCCAGGGTATCCGATTTGGGGCTGTTGTACTCATATCGTATCCCTAGGGTCAGCGTGAATTTCTTGGTCACGTGCCATTCGTCCTGGAAGAAACCGTAGGTCGATTTCGTGCGAATATTTGACGGGGCTGCGGCGCCTTCCGCGAAGTCGGTCGGCGCGCCCAGTAGAAAGTCGGCGTACCCGTTCCCGGTCAGGGTACCGTCGAAATCAAAGAGCCCGTTCGTCAGGAAGTCAAACAGCTGGTTGTTCTCGTATGCGGAAACCCCGCCACCCATTTTCCAATTGTGCTTTCCGCGGATCCAGGTGAACGTATCGGACACACCGAAAGTGTTGTTGGCCAGTGATGACGGCCCGCCGTAGGTATAGCCGACCGACGTTGTATTTTCATCGATGTCGAACAGGGGCGGGCCGGTCGAATTGTCCGGCGTCAAATTGGTGAAACCCAGAGCTTTGGCCGTCAGCAGCGTGTTCGGGCCCTGCGGGACGCCCTGCAGAGTAAATTGGCGCTGGGTTGAGAATCGCAGTTCGTTCAGCTTGTCCGGCGAGATCGTGCGCGTGTACGTCAGATTCAGGAAATAATCATTCAGCTTGGTCGTTACAGAAAATCCCGGCACAGTCGCCCAGGGCAGAAGGTTCGATTCGGTAACAAATGGACTGAGATTGGGGTTGCGTTCCCCTCCCAGTGTCGCTGTCAGTTGGTCTTTTGGGGTGACCAGGAAGTCGAACCGCATCGTGAGTTCGTTATCGTTGTCGGTGGCAGCACTCCTAGGCGTAATGACTCCGGAAGGCGTCACCGGCATCAGGCCGTCGGTGATGTAAGTTACCGATACGGGGTTAAACATGGCCGGGTTCAGCGCGCAGGCGAACGCAGCGCAAGCTGCAGGCTGGGTTGGGGCCGCATAGGCGGGGTTCGCCGGGGTGCCGCACGATGAGCCATTGGGTTCGTTGGGGTTGTTGTTCCAGAAACCCGTGAGGAAGCAAGTCACATTCGGGTCCGGACCGCCGTTTGCGGCCGCCTGTGAGAAGTCGCCCTTTGCCTCCGCCGTTGAGAGCACAGGCACCTGCGATTCGGGCGGCGTTGACAGATCGGACTGCTTCTGCCCCTGGTAGCCGACGAAGAAGAAAAACCGGTCCTTGCCGTTGACCAGATGAGGAACCCTGATTGGTCCCCCAAACGTGCCGCCATACTGGTTGCGTCGCAGCGGGTCGCGTGGGATCGCGCTGCCGCTGATGATGCTGTCGATTCTATTGAAATAGGAGTTCGCATCCAGATCGCCGTTGCGGAGGAAGTCGAACGCGCTGCCGTGCCACTGGTTGGTTCCGGACTTGGTCTGTTCGGTGATGATTCCGCCGCCGTTGCGCCCATATTCGGCCGAGTAATTGCTTTCCAGGACGCGGAACTCCTCGATTGTGTCGGGATTCGGATTGAAGACCACGCTGTTATCGAGCAGATTGTTGTTGAGGCTGCCGTCGAGCAGATACGTCACTGAATCGGTTCGGCCACCGGCGATGCTGTAGTTCCCGGCGCCGGTGTTATCGGGATTGGACTCGGTCACTCCCGGCTCGAGCAACGCCAAATTGAGCACATTCCGGCCGTTCAGCGGGGCTTGCTGAATCGCGTCGCCCGACACCGTGGCGCCGACTGTTGGATTTACTGTCTCCACCCGCGACGTCTGCGCTTCGACCGTGACGGTCTCGTTCACCGCCCCCAACGTCAGGGTAATGTCAAAACGCAGAGACTGGTTGATCTCGAGCTTGTTCTCTTGCGTGACTACCTTATTGAAGCCATCGCGCTCGACCGTCACGGTGTAGCTCCCAATGGGGACGTTGAGAACCTCAAAGGAGCCGTCTTCGCCCGTGGTGGTCGCGCTCGCCTGGCGGGTGGCCGTGTTCGTAATGGTCACTTTGGCACCCGGTACCGCTGCTCCCTGCGGGTCGGCAACGCTGCCGATCACCCGGCCCGTGGTATTTTGCGCCCCAATGGGCGTGACAAACAGAGCGATCAATCCAAAAACACATACGCATACGAATAATGGAACGGCTCGTTTCATTAAGTGACCCCTAAACTCCTTGTATCTCAATACAAAGTTCGCCGGACGCGAGGCAGACTCCCATCTGCAACGAATCCGTGCACGACGATTGCCAGATTGTCTCAAAGCGGGGGGCCCGGGCCGCAAAAATTAATTTCTAATGTTGCCTAGGTCTTTTCAAGAAGAGCGGCGAAGAATCCGTCCGCGTGATGGGCGGGAGGCAAGGTTCGGAAGTACCCGTCTGGCGTGAATAGCGTTGAGGTATCCATACCTGGCGGGACAGATGGCCCAAGCGTTCGCGCCGCCTCGCCTGAGGGGACGCGCCGGATAGACGGCATGTTCTCCAAGATTTCGGCGACGACCCCCTCGTTTTCTTCTGGCTCGATCGAGCAGGTCGAATACACCAGCCTGCCGCTCCTGGCCAGCTGCGCGAGCGCCATTGTCAACATCCGCGATTGCTGCTCGCGGGATCGTGCGAGCTGTTCGGGGCGCAGCCTCCAGCGTATTTCCGGATGCCGAGCAAGCGTGCCGGTGCCAGAACAGGGAGCATCGACCAGAATGCGGTCGAAATCGCCGCGGAATGGAAGGGGTCGCGTGGCGTCGAGTTCGACCAGGTGAACGTCGCCAAGGCCGAGACGCTTGAATTGCGTATGAATCGATTTCAGGCGGTGTGCGTGGCGGTCGGTCGCCACCACAAAGCCGGTCTTGCCAGCTGCCCGCACCAAGGCGGACGTTTTGCCTCCCGGCGCGGCGCACAGATCGAGCACTCGCTCGCCTGGACGAACGGCGAGAAGCAGCGGGATTGCCTGCGAGGCCTCGTCCTGAATCGAAATCAGGCCACGATGAAACTCGTCAGTACGCGCCGGGCTGCCGCCGCTGACGGCAAAGGCAGCTTTCAAAAGTTCGCCTGGCTCGACGCGCATACCCGCCCGTTCAAGCCCCCGCATGACTTCATCATGCCGGCTGGCATCGTTGAGCACGCAACTCAGTCGTGGCGCGCGATTGTTCGCTTCAAGCAATGCCGCCGTTTGCGACTCCCCCAGCCGCGACAGCCACCTTTCTACCATCCACGTAGGGTGCGAGTGCAGAATCCCGAGGCGCTCGGCTGGCGCCATATCGGGCGGCAGAAGTTTCTTGGCGGGCGCCTTGGCCTGCGTCGCGATTTTGCGAAGCACCGCATTGACCAGCGACGCAGCCGAGGTCTTGCGCGCCATTTTCACCAGCTCGACCGATTCGTTGACGGCCGCGCGCGGTGGAATCTTTTCAAGAAACCGAAGCTGGTAAGCTCCGATCCGAAGCGCGAGCGCCACCGGCAGATCCAGGCGCTCGACTGGCTTTTTCAGGGCGCGCTCGAGCAGGAAATCAAGCTGCCGCCGCCAGCGCAGGACACCCATGGTGAGCTCCGTCGCCAGGGCCGCATCGGCCGGCTTGACAGCCGTAGTCAGCTCGGCGTGCAGCACGTCGCTTGCGTACGCGCTTTCTGCTTCGACACGCCGCAAAACTTCGAACGCGATTTGTCTGGATATGGAGACGGCCATTGCGGGGTTCTAGGTTCCGAATCGGCCGCCGGAGGTGAGCTCGGCGCCGCGGACAAACTCCTGCGGGCTCACGCGCCTTCGGCCTTCGAGCTGCACAAATTCCAGCTGCAGCCACGTGAGATCGCCGCAGTAAACGACGACCTTGCTGCCGAGTGTAACGATCGTGCCGAAGGGCGGCCGGTCGTTCCCGCGGGCGGAATTCAGACCCGACTCCAAACCTTCGGCCGGAAGCGGCGTTCCCGAAATGTTGCAGCGCTTTCCCAGAAACGATGTGAAGGCGCCCGGCCACGGCCGCAGTCCGCGAATCCGGTTGTAGATCTTCCCGGCGCCGAGCGACCAATCGATACGGCCATCTTCCTTTTTAAGCGGCGGCGCGAACGTCGCCTGGGTGTGATCCTGTGGTACCGGCGTAATTCCGGCGCGATTAAGTCCCTCGAGCGTTTCGACGACCAGCGGGGCTCCCTTCTCGGACAAAACAGAGGTCAGTTGAGGAGCGGTCATATCGGCTCCGATTGCGGCGTCGCGTCTCAGAAGGGTCGGTCCGGTGTCGAGGCCTGCGTCGATGAGCATGGTCGTAAGGCCCGTTCGAGTTTCACCGCTGAGGATCGCCCAGTTGATCGGTGCAGCACCGCGATACTTCGGCAACAGCGAAGCGTGCAGGTTGATCCACCCCAACCGGGGAATATCGATGAGCCGCTGGGAGATGATCTGCCCGTAGGCGATGATCACGACTGCATCCGGCGCCAGCCGCTTGAAGTATTCGTAGGACTCCTCGGATTTGATCTTTACGGGCTGATACACGGGAATCCCAGCAGCAACAGCCACATCTTTGACAGGCGAGCTGTGAATTTCCTGGCCGCGCCCGCGCGGCCTGTCCGGCTGCGTAACGACTCCGGCAATTTCGAAATCCCGCTCCGCGATCAGCCGTTGCAGGGACGGAACCGCGAACCCGGGTGTGCCGCAAAAGACGATTCGTAGTGCCACCGCGCGCCTACCAGTCGCCGGCTTTTCGCAATTTGCGGATTTTCCGCTTGATCAGGTCCCGCTTGAGCATGCTGAGGTGCGTAATGAAGAGAACTCCGTTGAGGTGGTCGATCTCGTGGCAGAACGCGCGGGCCAACAACCCCTCCCCGCGCATTTCGAATTCTTTCCCCGAGGCATCCTGCGCGCGGACGGTAACATACTGCGGCCTGGCCACGTGTCCGCGAAATCCGGGGACTGAAAGGCAACCCTCCTCTTCCCGCTGTTCTCCCTCGGCATGAATGATTTCCGGATTCGCGCAGACGATTTTGGCTTCGACGTTCTTGCCATTGCTCACGTCAATCACGGTCACGCGCCTGCTGATTCCGATCTGTGGTGCGGCCAGCCCCACGCCGTTTGCGGCGTACATGGACTCAAACATGTCCGCGACCAGCGTCTGGAATTCCGCGTCGAATTTATCGACGAGCTTCGCGGGCGTCTCGAGCACCGGGTCGCCGTACTTGACAATGGGATGTATCATCGCGCCGTCTCTTGTCCAGATCCTAGAAACTATCCAGTTGCCGCTGATATCCGTCGAAATTCCTGCGAGTCTCTTCGATCGAGTCTCCGCCGAACTTTTCCAGAAACGCACCCGCCAGCACCAGAGCCACCATGGCCTCGCCAGCCACGCCGCCCGCCGGCACGACGCAGACGTCGGAGCGTTCGTAGGCCGCCTTAACTGCTTCCTTGGTGTTCATGTCGGCGGTGAGCAGGGCCCGCCGCAGGGTTGAAATCGGTTTCAGATAGCCGCGAACAACAATGTCCTGGCCGTTGGTGATGCCGCCTTCGAGTCCCCCTGCGCGATTCGACGACCGGTCGAACCGTTTCCGCGTTGCGTCGTAGCGGATCTCGTCTTGCACTTCCGACCCGTGGCTTCCTGAGTTTGCGACGCCGGTGCCGATTTCAACCGCCTTCACTGCCTGAATCGACATAACCGCCTGAGCCAGCTTGGCATCGAGCTTCTCGTCCCATTGCACATGGGTCCCGACTCCGGGAGGAAGCCCGCGCGCGATGACTTCGAAAATCCCTCCGACCGAGTCACCGGCGCGCAGCACGTGATCCACCTCCGCTTTCATTCGAGCTTCGGTCGAGGGGTCAACGCAGCGCAACGGCGATTCCAGGTTCTCACAGATCGCAACGATTTCCTCCCACGTCGCCTCGCGCTCCAGGCGCACGTGTCCCACTGCAATCGTGTGGCTCAGGATCGTGACGCCAAACTCGCGCAGCAGCAATTTGGCCAGCGCGCCGGCGGCGACGCGGGCGGCAGTTTCGCGTGCCGATGCACGCTCAAGCACGTATCGCGCATCGTGAAAATTAAATTTCTGCGAGCCGGCCAGGTCCGCATGCCCGGGCCGGGGTGCCGTCAGGCGGCGCTGCGCTTCGTCAGCGCCCTCGCTGTCCTCGACCGGCATGGCTTTTTCCCAGTTTTTCCAGTCACGGTTCTCAATCCGGAGCGCAATAGGAGCTCCGATGGACTTCCCATGACGCACTCCGGCGAGGAAGTCGGCCTGATCCTTTTCGATTCGCTGGCGCGCCCCGCGCCCGTAGCCCAACTGGCGTCGGTGCAGCTCGCGCCCGACAAAATCTAGATCCACGGGTATGCCAGCGGGCAGGCCGGAGATCCACGCGACGAGCGCCTGCCCGTGAGATTCCCCGGCGGTGACGAATCGGAACATAGTTTGTGATGCCTTGCCTCTCAGGACAGACGAAGGATTCTACCGGACGCACTGGCGCCCGTAAAGGCCGCGCGATCTGCAAACTGCAACTGGAATCGGCATTTCCGTTCGCCGAGTGTCGATGTTTGCTTGACGCGCCACGCAGTGAACGTTACGCTCTCGAAGACTCGGCTGGATCACGGCAGCCGTCTCGCACACGATGCCCGATACCAGCGAAACTCCATCGGTACTCTCCTTCCTCGGGGACGTGGTCAAACGGCAAATCCTGGCATTGCAGGATTATTCCCTATTGTCGATCCAGTCGATCGCCAATGTTTTCACCCCGCCGCACTACTGGGCCGATGCCCTGGAACAGATGGACCTGATCGGCGTGGGTTCGCTCGGGATTGTGATCATCGCGGGGTCGTTTATCGGTGGCGTCCTGGTCCTTCAGACCTCGTCGGAATTCGAACGTTTCGGCGAAACGGCGCTAACGGGCGAGGCGGTGGCCCTCGCATTGGTGCGCGAGCTCGGTCCGACGATTACGGCGCTTCTGGTCGCGGGCCGCAACGCTTCCGGGATCGCGTCCGAACTCGGTTCGATGGTCGTCACCGAGCAAGTGGACGCGATGCGAGCCCTGGGCACGGACCCTGTCCGCAAACTCGTTACTCCCCGGGTATTCGCGATGGTGACGATGCTGCCGTTGCTGGTCGCGGTCGCCGATTTCGTGGGGCTGGGCGGAGGGTTCCTGGTCGCCTACGTGACCCTGCGGCTGGGTGCGGTGCAGTTCTGGACGACCGCGATCCGAGCGCTTGCGTTTGGTGACCTGGTTCAGGGGTTTGTGAAGCCACTATTTTTTGGTCTGATCATCTCCACGATTGGATGCTTTCAGGGATTGCGCGTGAAAGGTGGCACGCAAGGAGTTGGGCGCGCGACGACTTCCGCTGTAGTGATCTCTTCGGTCGTGGTCCTGGCGGTCGACTTTTTCCTTTCGAAATTGCTGCTGTACATATTCCAAAAATAAACGGCGCAGCCGCCGGAACGATTCCGAGCCAGCGCCCGGAATTTGCTGGCTGAAATCATGCGCTGCGAATCGTTGCAGTTTCCATCTATAATCTCGTGATGCTGCGCCCATCGCGCCCGGCGCCTGTGCTTGACATGAATACCATTGTTCCGGGCCAACCCCTGATCGAGTTCAAAGACGTTCACATCGGCTTCGACGAGGGCGAGGTGCTTCGCGGGGTGTCCTTCGATGTATCGCCGGGTGAAACGAAAGTGTTTCTCGGCGAAAGTGGCTCGGGGAAAACACTCATCATGAAACTGGCCGCGGGCCTACTGCCTGCCGATGGGGGACGCATCTGGGTGATGGGCCACAACATCGAAGAGATGACCGAAAACGAACTGTTGGGGTTCCGGCGACGCCTTGGATTTGTGTTTCAGGAGGGCGCACTTTTCGATTCGCTAACCGTCGCAGAGAATGTCGCCTTTCGTTTGCGCGAGGAAAATGTCCCGGACCCGGAAGTCGACGAGCGGGTACGCGAGGCCTTGAAATTCGTCGAACTAGAAGCTGCTCTCGACAAATATCCCGCAGAGCTTTCCGGAGGTATGCGCCGCCGCGTTTCCATCGCCCGGGCGCTGGTCGATAAGCCTCCGCTGGTGTTCTACGATTCCCCTACCGCCGGACTGGATCCCGTCACATCGCAAACCATCATAACGTTGATATTGCGGGGACGCGATTTGCAGGGGGTCACATCCCTGCTGGCCACCCACCGGGTGCAGGACGCTTTCGGCCTGGCCCACTTCCGGTTCGACAAAGATCGCAACCGCGTCGTTTCCGTCGACGGCAACGGCGCGCGTCGCGCCGAGGTCGGACATGAGCAGGCACCTGAGCTCGTCGCCGTGGCCGCATCGCCGACCAACGTGATCGTGTTGCGGGAGGGAAAGGTGTATTTCGAGGGCAGTGCCGAAAGCGTGTTGCACTCGTCGGACGAATATCTGAAGAAGTTTCTGGCTTCCGCGGAATAATATTCGCATTCGGGACGACTAAGGAGGGTAAGCAATGGCGCAGCGAAAGCAACTTTCGTGGACGGAACTGAGGGTCGGTGTTTTTGTGCTGGCCGGCTTGGTGATCTTGACGGTGGCGATCTTTTACGTAACGGGCGCGGGATTTCTTGGGCCAAAGTATCGCCTGCTGACCTATCTGCCAGAGGTGGACCAGCTTCAAACCGGAGCGCCCGTCACGCTCGATGGCATCGAGATCGGGAATGTCGAGTCTCTGCGTTTGACGCCACACCCGGAGGACCTCCAGCACAACATCACGCTGGTCCTGCGCATCGAAAAGAAATATCAGGATCAAATTCGATCCAGCTCGACGGCATCCCTGGTCACGCAGGGGCTGCTGGGTGACCGCTACGTCAGTATCACGCGCGGAATCACCGGTTCGGTGATTCCCGCAAACGGCGTCATTCCCGGCAGCGAACAGGCGGATATGAAAGCGATTGTCCAGCGCGGGGCCGATGTCGTCGAAAATCTAGGCGTGCTTTCGACTCAGATCGGCGACATCATCAACAAGGTGAACAAGGGGCAGGGCACGATCGGCAAGGTGATCAACGATTCGGCGCTCTACGACCATTTGAACAGTACCGCCGGGAAACTAGATGCAATCGCGGGCTCGATTCAACAAGGTCAGGGGAGCCTCGGACGACTGGTGGCCTCCGACGAGCTCTACGCCAAGGCCGACTCGGCCATCGGCAAGGCGGATGATGTACTGGGAGCCGTTCGCGATCAAAAGGGCACGATCGGCAAATTGATTTACGATCCCGCCGCGTTTGACAGCATCAAGGGCGTTGCGGACAAAGGCAACGCGCTTCTAGGCGACGTGCGTGAAGGCAAGGGCACGCTCGGCAAACTTGTCACCGACGACACTCTGTTCAGCAATCTGCGCGACGCGTCCGCAAACGTCCGCGACGCCTCCGCGAAACTTAATTCCAATGAAGGCACGATGGGAAAATTCTTCACCGATCCTGCCTTCTATGACAACGTCACCGGGCTAACGGCTGATCTGCGTTCGCTACTGGGCGATTTCCGCCAGAACCCGAAGAAATTCCTGCACATCAAGGTCGGCCTGTTCTAACAGCCGGCTACAAAGCCACAGGCTCGACCCCAGAGAACGGCGTGGGATCAAGAGCCAGGATGACTCTGTTGCCCAGATGTCCTTTTCGGAGTCGGTGTCCGCATCTAGGCGGAGGGTGAGAACTCGAGGGCGATTTCGCGGATGCGACGAAGGTCGAGCTTTCCGGTGCCCAGGTGCGGCAGTTCTTCGACGAAGAAGAACTGATTCGGGCGCGGCATCCACAGGTTAGGCAGGCCCGATTCGCCGAGCCGGTCGAGCACCGGCTGTAATTCTTGTGCCGGTAGCGTGTGCAGGACGACGAGCCGTTCTCCTTTCTTGCCGTCGGGCACAGCGGTGACAACGAATCTCTGCTCGGTCGAACCCGCCAGTTCGTGCAGCTGTTCTTCTACTCGAATGTGCGGCACCATCTCGCCGCCGATCTTGCTGAAACGGCTCAGTCGGTCAGTGATCGCAAGGAAGCCGTCCTCGTCTTCCTCAGCGATATCGCCAGTGACATACCAGCCATCCTGCAGGACCTCGGCTGTTTTCTCGGGCTTGCCGAGATAACCCAGCATCACGTTCGGCCCGCGCACCAGAAGCAGTCCCGGAGTCCCGGCTGCGACCGGTTCGTGCGTGTCCGGGTCCACGATGCGCACGCTCACGCCCGGCAGCGGATGCCCGATCCGACCGCGTTTGGCGCCGACCTGGCGAAAACCGGGAGCGCGAAAGTCGTGTGTGTTGACCGAGACGACGGGCGCGCATTCGGTCGTTCCATAACCTTCCAGCGGCCGGATGCCGAAGCGATCCTCGAACGCCAGAGCTAGCCGTTCAGGCAATTTCTCGGCGCCCACGACCACGTATTCCAGGCTGCCGAAATCCTCAGGCGAGCAGCGCCGCGCATAGGCTTGCAGGAAGGTGGGCGTGGACAGCAGGAAGGTCACGCGATAGTCGCGAACGATTTCGCTGATCGCGGCCAGGTCGAGAGGGCTCGGATGGTATACCACGCTTACTCCGAGCGCCGCGGGCAGCCACAGCGTGACCGTAAATCCGAACGAATGGAAGAAAGGCAGGACACCGAGGAGGCAATCCTTGCCGTCAAACATGAACATCTGCCCCATCTGATCAATATTTGACCTGATGTTGCAATGCGAAAGCATCACTCCTTTTGGCTCGCCAGTGCTGCCACTTGAAAAAATGATGGTCGCGATATCGTCCAGAGTCTTATTCTTTCCGTCGCCCAGGATCCGTTCGAGACTCCGTCCGGGGAGGAACCAAAGCAACAGCGCGATCAGCCGCTCGCCAAAACCGTGGCCTGCTGCCGCTTCTTCGAGCAGGATCGTCTTGCCCGGGACCTTCAGCGGAATTTTTTCCAGCAACTGTGCCGTGGTGATGACGGTCTCGAGCTTGCACTGTTTGGCGCACGAGGCGAGAGATTCGTCTAACGTCGTATAGTTCAGATTCACCGGAATTTTCCCGGAGAGCATCGCCGCAAAATTCACAAGCGCCCCCGGCACCGAAGGCGGCAGAAGGATGCCGACCATCTCCTGGCCGGCCCAGGAGCTGCGCAGCCGGCGCGCCAGAAAAATTGCGCTCAACAGCGCGCCGCCCCATTTCATTCGCTTGCGCCGCTTGTCTGCCATCGCAAACCGGAATGGGTGGCGATGAGCCGTATGAACAAGCGCACGGTGCAATGTCTGCATGCGATTTCGCCGGTTACGGTAGGCGGCTGTCTGCAAATCCTGAACCGCGCGGCGTACCTCGAAGGGCGGTGTCGTCGAGGGCATGGGCTTGCCGAAACTCACCGTCACGGGATAGGGAATTGAGCGCGGCAATTTCCAGACGAAGCGCCCGCGCTCAAAGCTGAAGATACTGCCCCACAAACCATCGAGATTTACCGGAACGATCGGCGCGTCCACGCCCTTCATGATGCGCTCCATTCCGCGGCGGAACGGAAGCAGCTGGCCGATGCGAGTGATCTGTCCTTCAGCGAAGATGCAGACGACCTCGCCACTCTTGATTGCGCTTGTGGCTTCGCGCAGGGAGTGAAGCATTTCGCGAGGCCGCAGCTCGGAGGAGATGGGAATGGCGCGGATCATTTTGGCGAATGGTTTCACGTAGGGAAGATCGTAAATACCCTTGAACATCAGGAAGCGGATAGGGCGGTCGGTAGAAGCTATCAGCAACAGCGCATCGACAAAGGACATGTGGTTTGAGACGAAAAGCGCGCCGCCAGTTTCCGGGATGTTGTCGCGCCCTTCGACCCGGATGCGATAAATAGAGTGCGTGGCCGCCCACAGCACGAATCGCACGAGCGAATCGGGCAACAAGTGGACCGAGTAGGCCGTGGTGACCAGGGTCAGGATGGCTCCGTCGAGGAAAATGCCCGCGGGAGTCTGATGGAATACTACGGTAAAGATGTAGTAAGCCCCCGAAGCGAGCGCAATTCCGATGAAGGAAACCAGATTTACAGCGGCGATCACCCCACCTTTCTGTTCCGGTCTCGGGCGGTGCTGGATCAAGGCCCCCAGAGGCACCACAAAAAGCCCTCCAAAGAAACCAAGGAGTCCAAGATCAAGAACGCGAAGGCGAACCCACGCGGCGGCGAGCGAAAACAGTTTTCCCACGACGGGCAACGTCGTGTGCCCACCGACGGCGCCGAGGGCAGCGCCAACGATCTCGGCGGGCGCTCGAAAGTAAAGCAGTGCGCCGAAAACCGTCATACCCACGGCGCCTAACGGGATCAGCCCGTATTCGATTTTTCCGCCGGAGAGGTATCCGGCGGCGACGCTGCCCAGCCCGATCCCGACCGCAACGGCCGCCTGCAAATAGGTGATGTGCGTTTCGTCGACACGCAGCACGTCGTGTCCGTAGATGATGATCGCGAGCTGCAACAGCGCCGCGAGAAAAAACAGGTAGGTGTAGCCAACCACAGCCCAACCGAGAACACGATCGGCCCGGACCGTCTTCATCTGCTCGGCGAAATCGCCCAGGGGGTTCCAGCGGAAACGCTTTGCGGGATCGGCTGCGGGGATTTTCGAGATACCAAAGCTCGTTGCGAGCCCGATGGCCGAACAACCGAGCAGCAGAAACCCGGCGACGATCTCCCGGTTGTGAAAATGCTCGGCGAGTTCGCCTGCAGCGATCGTTCCGCCGATCCCGGCAAGGAATGTGCCGAATTCGATGATTCCGTTGCCCCACGACAGCTGCCTCTCAGGCAGCAACTCGGGCAGCAGTCCATATTTCGAAGGGCCAAACAGGGCCCCCTCGGTGCTGATCAGGAATACGCCGGCGCATTCCATCGGCAAACTGCGCAAGGCGAGCCCCACGATGAAAAATGCCATCACCCCGATTTCAAGGAATTTCGTTCCGATCGTAACGCTTCGTTTGCTGTAGCGGTCGGCGAAATAGCCACCCGTCATCGAGAAAAGAATGAAGGGAATCGCGAACAGCGCCCCGACAATTGGCACGAGACTGTCGCGTCGCGCCTGCGGAAGATCCATGCCGATAATCAGGTAAATCACAAGGTACTTCAGGCCGTTGTCGTTGAAGCCCGTCTGGAATTGCGTGAGGATGAGGCTCCAGAAACCCCGCCGCCAGTCGCGGGGCGGCTGTGATTCTCGCGAGATCGAATTTGTAGAAGATTCCATCGCCAAACCGTGCGCCTATTTGTGAGATCCGGGACCCAGGTCCACTAACCGCTTCCGAGCGAACCCGTTTTTTCTTTTCAATACGGTAACGCCTTTTCTGCCCGGTTGGCAGGGGCACCTCGCAACACGGTGCTCGGCAGGAACTGTGTCATGCGAGTTCTGCCGGCCCGTTCTATTTCGAGCGCAAAGACCACCGGCATGACTGAACCTACGCGAGGCATGCGACAGCGCAGGAATGACGGGCGGTGGTTCGATCGAGGCAGGAGTTTCTGCTACGCGATGACGCGGAGTGACGCTTTTGTGTCCCGAACCACCTCGGGGATGGTCATCGTGGGCAGAGGCGTTTCGCGGCGCGCGTATTTGGTCGCAACGTAGTCGTTCACCAGTGCTTGAAACGCCGCCGACAATTCGTCGTAGGTTCCCTCGAGGGTGGTGAATTTCTGGCCATCAATGTATACGGGGCACCGTGGGGCTTCTCCAGTGCCAGGCAAACTGATGCCGATGTTGGAGGCTTTCGATTCGCCGGGGCCATTGACGATGCATCCCATGACCGCCAGCTTCAGCTCCTCGACGCCTTCGTAGTTCTGCTTCCATTCCGGCATTTTTTCGCGGATGTAATCCTGAATACTTTCGGCGAGTTCCTGAAACGTGGAACTCGTGGTACGACCGCAACCCGGGCAAGCTGTCACGCTGGGCGCAAACGTGCGCAGGCCAAGCGACTGCAGAAGTTCGCACGCCGCATAGACTTCATCCCGGCGATCGCCGCCGGGCCGTGGCGTCAGTGAAACACGAACGGTGTCGCCGATGCCTTCATCGAGCAGGATCCCCATGGATGCCGCGGACCAAACCAGCCCCTTGGCGCCCATGCCGGCTTCGGTCAAGCCAAGATGCAGCGGTTGGTCGGTTTTCTCGGCGAGATCGCGGTAGATAGCGATTAGATCCCCGGGACGTGAAACTTTGCAGGAGATAATGATCTGGTCCTTGCGCAGTCCACACTCAAGTGCGAGTTCCGTCGACTGGAGCGCGGACAGAACCATGCATTCGTTGATGATCTGTTCGGAAGTCTTGCCGAGGTCGTTGTCGGTGTTTTCCTGCATCTTCAGCATGACGAGCTCCTGATTGAGCGAGCCGCCATTCACGCCTATCCGCACGGGTTTGCCGTTGTCGCGAGCGACCTTGCAGATCGTTGCAAACTGCTCGTCCCGCCGCTGGCCGTGGCCGACGTTACCAGGATTGATGCGGTACTTGTCGAGCGCGCAGGCGCAATCGGGATATTTCGTCAGCAGGACATGGCCGTTGTAATGGAAATCGCCGATGATCGGAACATCGCAGCCGGCATCGAGAAGGCGTTTCTTGATTTCCGGAAAAGCCGCAGCGGCTTCCGGCATGTTCACCGTGACGCGTACAAGTTCTGAGCCGGCCTGCGCAAGTTCGAGGCACTGTTGGGTTGTCGAGGCGATATCCGCGGTGTCGGTATTGGTCATGGACTGCACGACCACCGGCGCGCCGCCGCCCACCTGAATCTTGCCAACCTTCACGCCAACCGTGTTGTGTCGTTTCCGCGGCATCCTCGCCCTATTGTATCGAATCGGAGGACGCAGGCGCTAGTGGCGAACCCGCTCGGCTCGTGCGCCGGGCGGACCGGTACGTCCACGCGATGCGTTCGAAATGAGACAGCGAGAAATCGGATTCTACATTTCCGCGCGGTGCGCAACACCGACCGACTTACCGTTGCGCGCGGGAGGAACAATAGTGGCCATTTTGCGGATCATGGCTAGAACGAGCCTCTTATCGTCATCCGAGAGGCTGGTGGAGTATCTCTTGATGTCCGCCAGGAAACGGATCTCTTCTTCGGAAAGCTCGCCCAACATCTTGCGAGTTTCGCGGTCCTGGGGCGTGTCCGTGCCCGGGAAGAAGTCCGCGAGGCTGATTTCCATGGCTTCTGCAATCTTCGCGAGAGTTTCCAGGGACGGAACGGTGTGCCCGTTCTCCACGCGGGAAAGATAGCAACGCAGTAGGCCGGTGCGACGCTCGATATCCCCTTGGGACAGCCCGCGGTCGCTTCGGTAGGAGCGAATCACTTCGCCGATATTCACCTTCGGTTTTTCTTTTGGCATGGTATCTCTTTCTACAACAGGCCGTATCTTACGAGTCACCTCCGGAGGGCGCAAGAAAATTATAGGAAGATGTTCCTAACAAGAACGTTGGAATTTCTCATTAATTAGAGGCGCCGGAGACCAGCGTGGTGACATCGTGCTCGGTCTTGAATTCAAGCAGCGTCTCGCTTGGAACGCGAACCTGTTCGCCGTGCGTCATCACCTGAACGGCCGTTCCGCCTCCGGCTCCCAGCGTCGCGCCGATGGCCGCGCCCCTGCCGCCTCCGACGATTCCGCCGATGACCGCTCCGGCCACCGCACCCCCACCGATGCGCTCGGCACTCTGCGTGCCGCGACTCTTGCCTGCGACATCGTACGTGGTTGAATCGACGGGCACGACGCTCCCGTGGATGCGGATGCCGGTAAGCTCAAGGGTCAATTGCGACGAGCCCGAAATCTTGCCGGCCTGTTTCGCCCGCGCGAGCATGCCATACACGTCGGCGCCTTTCTCGGCGACGACCGTGTTACCCACCACCAGCGGGGTCTCAAGACTGGCATGGAAAGGATCGCTGACGTGGTTGGTTGATGAATCCACGCCGTCAATCATGCGTATCAACAGTGAAGTGCCGGATGGAATCGTGACCGCCTGCATAGGCTGATTGCCCTGGGTTGCCCCTTGCTGTGTGATTGTGTTGGTCGAGGGGGCATCGGGCGCAGCTGGCGGGGCTTCAGCAGGCGGCGGGGGAGCGGCGGCATCGGGAACGGAAACGGGCGGGGCCGCGGGAGTTTGCGCGCTAGGCGTGTCGGTTACGTCGCTGAATCCGAGGTTCAGAACATCTTTCGTCGCGAAGATCTGTTCTTTGCCGTCTACCTCAAAACGGATGTTCTGCGGCGAGCCGCCGACGAATCTTCCCTGCACGATCTGCCCGGTCTTCAATTCAAGCGTGTCACCGAGCGCGACCCGTGCAGGCGCGAAGCTTGAAAAGGCGATGGCCGCCACAGCGACCAGCAGCGGCTTAACGATTTTCGATCTGACCCGGCGGATTGCAGAGGCGTCTGCGCGTAGTTTCATGGCTCTTCTCCCAATCCCGCGCAACATTGGC
>Ga0209008_1000100_pt1 | contig 42290 bp, 61 predicted proteins | sample JacPin_JW_Ref_O3_FD_187963 | JGI IMG/M metagenome (GOLD analysis project Ga0209008, IMG submission 187963) | Forest soil microbial communities from Algoma, Ontario, Canada - Jack Pine, Ontario site 1_JW_Ref_O3 (SPAdes) (version 2) | ecosystem: Environmental > Terrestrial > Soil > Boreal... | reverse complement strand
ACGTCGATGTACTGCGGCTCGACAATCCCCAGGCCACCACCTTCCCCGAGAATGTTCGCTAGCCGCTCAGTTGCCGCCATATCCGCAGTCCGGTTTTTACGTTCTGGTTTCGGAGCGCTTTTTTTTACAAAAGCGTCTTGAACCACGGTATCAACCCCGTTCGGCTTCGGCGGGCTCGGTTCAGCCGCCGGACGATTATAAATCTCCACTCCCGAGGGCGAAGCCCGAGGGATGTCCGTGGCCGGGGTTATGGCTGCTGGTTGAGGTTGAGGTTGAGGATGGGCATTTTCCGCGGATGGCTTAGCTATACCACTTTCCTTAGCTGAGCCATTCCAGCGAGCCATGGCTCCCTTCTTGCCTGCTTCCGCCCTCTCGTTACTATAACCGTCTAGCCTTGTAATAACTTCCGAAGCTTTTTGGTTAACGAGTCCTCCATCCTTCTCTATAAAACACGATAGCACAGCCTTATGGCTACGCTTCCACTCCTTTTCCGTTGTTGATGCGATTTTTATGAGGGTTTTGGGATCGTTTGGAAGAAATCCGGTGTAGTAGAGGTGGTCCAAGAGCTCACGGTAGATGCCGCGCTCCTCGCAATTCAGCCGCATCCTGGCGTCAGAAAGCCGCCAATCCGCGACGTACCACGGGTATGAGTGTCTCAATGGTTCTCCAAGTCACACCGCGGGCAGGGAGCCCTTGGAGAAAAGCTCCTTGCGCCGCGGTAAAATTAGCGGCTGGCCGGCCGCGTCCTTGTGGGGATGCTCAATTCTATGCCACGCGGCCCACGAAGGCAAGTGGGATCAATCTTGCAGCGCGAGGTATTCCAAAAACTTTTCGACGTGGCCGCGCACTACAGAAACCCAGCCCGAGCCGCTACATCACGGACAGTGCGGGTCAGACACGCGCCAGATGACGCATGGGTATTCTTCGATCAGAACGCCGCAATGGGCGCACGTGTGGTGCTTGCCACGCATTCGGAGACGGTGCCAGCAGAGCATCACGGTTTGAAAAGCGACTCCTGCCGTGGGTCTGGATCGTCCGCAATTCGCGCAAAACTACCCAACTTGGGCTTTCGCCCAGTCTGTCGCGAGATCTCGTCTAGCCAAATCTTGTATGGGTGATATTTGCGCTCGCCGAAGGGGTAGGCCGCGTGAAGGGCCTTGCGTTGCGCCTTGGTTTCCAGGCCGAGAGCGAGCACCTGGCGAATGATTGGGGCGGCGATATCGCGCCAGCTGGACTCGGACATACACGCTACGCCTCCGGCTCAGCAAGCACGATGTTCGCGAGAATCGAGAGTGCCTGGTCAACGCTGGTGACCACGGTAGGCCGCGGACCGCGCCACCAGGCGTGCCAATCCGCCTGGGCCTTGAGCGATTCCTTGTCCGCGTTGCGCTGGCTCGGTGTGTCTCGCTCTGGATTCTTGACCTCCCAGAGCATATTGAAGCCCTGGAAGCCGACGAGCAGGTCAGGCACGCCGCAGCCGAGCGCGGACAAGCTCAAGACTGTTGCGCCGGCTGTCACCGCAGCGTTGACGATCTCCGGCTGATTGGCGTCGATGTGCGCAGCGCGTCTCACTTCTTCTTGCTACCCTTCGGCGCTTCCAGTTCAGCCTTGACGGGCTTCAGGTCGGCCATCTTGATTTCAGGCAGCACGCGAAGCGCGTCAAACTCATCCTGCCGTACTGGGCACTGGAAAAAGTCCGCGTCATTCCACGTCGGATCGTCGATAGGAAGATAGGCGACTGCCACGTACGGATCGTTGACTTCGGTGAACTTTATCTGACGCTCGGACTGTTCAAGCTTACGACGGATCGCTATATGGCCTGTGTCCATGCGGATCACCAGCCGATATCCTTCTGGGCGCTCGTTTGCGATCATACACCTGACATTCTTCATTTCAAAGCCAGCCTGCACTCGCGCCGAAATACCCTGCACGAGCGCCTCAGCTTCAGTTATCCGCGCTTTGTAGACAGTGCGGATGCTCTCAAATTCAGACTCGGCGAGCCGCTTCTGTTGAAGCCCCTCAGCTTGCTGTTTGGCGAGCGCCGCCATCTCTTTGTCGGTCAGGCTGTGTCTGAGGTTCACTTCCTCGGTTGTCATGATTTATCACCTTTTCCATGAATTTAACTACAATTTCCTCGAATTTCTGCAAACCCGTGCGCGGCGCTTTGATCGCCTTACAAATGCGGTGCATGTCCTCGGTTGGAATGATCGAGGAAGCGAAGCGGTCAGTATGTTTGAAATGGCTCATTTTGTGCGTAGCTGGAGGAAACCCCGGCGGCCACCTCCCCCGAGACTGACGCGCCGGGTAAAGCTCCAGCTACCCACAAAAGGCCCGTGCTCGCGGGCGATCTCTAGCCGGGTCGCGTGGTTGATGTCACGCGCCTTGTTACTGTCCGCCATTTAAGTAAACCTCACGTGCTCGCCGCGCTCTTGCAGTTCGCAGCCCGGGACGCCTTCGCCGCGTTCCAGGGTAGCGCGGACGGCCTCGGTGCAAATTGCACGCTCCGTTGTTCGGCAATTCCACAGGCCGTTAAAGGTTCCGTTTTTCGTCAAACGCATTAACTCCTCAACCGAGGCAGGGGGCATCTTAACTGTCAATTCTACGAACGCGTCCGGCACTAACTCTGGCTGCCGGATCACCAGCGGCTTGAGTCCGCCGTTCCCGCATCGCGTGATCTTGTGCAGTCGCCCCTGGTACAGCTTCACCTGGAAGTGCTGCATCACTTCCAGGCACATCGCCTTCACGCGCTCGATGTTGCCCTTGGCCCGCTTGGCCATCCACTGGTGATACTCGGCCTCGGCAGCGTGAACCTCTGCGGCGTTAATCTGCGATTGGACATACCCGCGAATGCCGTCCACCTTTGCCGGCAGGTTCTCGTGTAGGTACGCCTTGAGCGCTTGGTCGATGCGCTCGACTTCGACACTGTCGCCCTCCTCCTCGGCAATCTCGCGCTCTTGGCCGAGACGCAAAATCTCGGCCGTCATCTCGAAGATGGACTCGCGCTTGGTGGGCGTCATTTCGCGGCCTCCACGGGCTGCATGGTCGCCTGCCAGGCATAGGCAACATCCAGCCATCGCAGATACTCTGCGACTTGATCTGACGTATATCCTTCTCTTTGGCCGACCGCCGCCCCATTTTCACGCCACCATTCCGCTGGATGGCGAAGACAACCCACCCCGATCATAGTTGGCCCTACCACGTACAACAGATGTCTGGAGCCCTGGATCTGAAGCGGAGACCATTTATATTCCAGGCCTTCGTCGCCGAGCTTCACCCAGTTGCCGAGCGTCACCCCGTTGCCGAGCGTCACCCCGTTGCCGAGCATCACCCCGTCGCCGAGCGTCACTTCGTTGCCGAGCTTCACCCCGTCTCCGAGCTTCACCCCGTTGCCGAGCTTCACCCAGTCGCCGAGCTTCACCCAGTTGCCGAGCGTCACCCCGTTGCCGAGCGTCACCCCGTCGCCGAGCGTCACTTCGTTGCCGAGCTTCACCCCGTCTCCGAGCTTCACCCAGTCGCCGAGCGTCACTTCGTCGCCGAGCTTCACCCCGTTGCCGAGCATCACCCAGTTGCCGGTTGGCAACACTCGCCAGCCATGCTCGTTCAGCGGCAACGCGTATATTTCCTTAATCTTCACTTCGCGACTTCCTTCTCCTCGCCGAACAGCCCTTCAGGCAGCCACCCGGCCCTGTCATCCTCAGCAGGCGCGGTAGCTTTCGCGGCCTTGGCCTCAGTGATCGCATCCCAAATATCAAGCAGAAAGGATTCCATCGTCAGAGCCGGGATCGGATTGCCCTTGGGGAACGATGCCCGCAGGCCGCTCGACATGTCCTCAAAGCGCTTGCCGACGCCGGCAGCTTCACAGTCAGCCTTGAGCGTCTCCGTGACGCCTTTCAGCATCGAGTAGTCGCCGCGCCGGATTCCGCCGATGACAAGCTCGAGCTCCTCAGGGACGGGGCGATTTGTGGTGGCCGTTGCCTTCGGAGCCGCCTTTGGCTTTGGTTCCGGCTGTGGCGCGTCCTCAAGATCCTGAGTGAAGTATTGACTGGCTCCAGTGGCACTCAGTACGGCGGCCACCATGGCTCGCTTCTGGCCCATCTTTTGCACTGTGTTGATGAGATCCGCGAAGTCCGGGTTCGGAACTCGTCCAACCTCCTGGCCCTCGATTGCCTTATCTCCGTCCTTGTACTTGGCACCGCAGCCGCCCTTCTTGGCGAAGCATATCCAGCCGCCTCCGTACTGATCCTTGCCCTTGATGATTGCCGCGATTCCGCAAGTTGGGCAAGTGCGCCCGGCATTGCGATACCGATATTTGGACTCCCAGGAATTGCAGGAGCCTTGACCTTCACCAACCGGCTTTCCGTCCTTTGAGAGCGTGCATGTGTACTTGTAGTAGAACAGCGCCTCTCCGTAATTCTTTCCGTCCCAGTCCTCTATGATTTCGCTGGTATAGTGCGGGGCATAGCCAAAGAACGCGCAGAGCTTTTCCGCTCCGGGCTTCAATAGAACGGGCTTATCGCTCGTGCCCGGTATTGGGCCGTAGTCGATCCCCTCTACCAGTAAAGCCTTTAGCTCGCGCAGCATTTGCTCGCGCTCGCTGAACTGTTTGACGCTGAGCGTTGGCATGTACCGCGCCGCCGATCTCTGAGTTTCCTCCGCTATTCGGTCTAGAAGCGATGCCTCGGCGTGCTCTACGGCCACTGTTGAATTTCCTGCAAGTGCAGTGCTCATCGCTCGCGCCTCCCGTCCGTCCTCACCGAAGCCGTCGCATCGCCAGTGTGGAAACGGGCGAGCGCCACATCGGCCATGCCGGTGCTGTCGAGGCGATTCATGCGGGCGAGATAGACGCGGGCTCCTTCAAGCGCGTACAGCCCTTCTGCATCCATCTCCTCGCATCCCTCCTCGATCAGCCGGTCAAGAATCTCGCGAGGAGTGATCACTTCCAAGTCCTCCGGTTGGTCGGGTCCGAAGTAATCATCAATCGTCGCGTCGGTTACGCCAGCGGGGTAGTTGTTTGCCATGATTTAGTTTGCTCCTCAAGTACGCTTGCGGGAATCCATTGAAGGTACTGTTTTGCGGGAGGGTTTCGCCTTAGGCGAACGTATTCCCACGAGATCGATGTATCTCTCGCACGCCTGCACTACCACACCACTGAGGGTGGTATCGAGACCTATTGCGATGATCTTAAGTTGATTGTGCGATTCCCTCGAAAGCGATACTCGAATTTCCGGCATGCGTGCATTCTTGCACGGTATTGCATTTTGTGTCAAGTGGTGATATTCTCGCTTCACTGGCGGCATTGAGTAGATGGGACGCTTCCCTCCGACGCGTTCCGGGGAACCCGATGCCGCCAGTACAATTGACTTATGAAACCACTCCTCTTCGCTCTCTTCACTGGACTCGCCCTGGCTCAGAACATCGCGGCCCAGGCTGCTCCCACTATCAACCCCGATCAGGTGCGCCCTGTGCCAACGCCGCCCGCTGGCGACAACTGGCTACCCTATCCCGCGACCTGTGTTGCCTTTGGCACCGTCCCATTTACCTGCACCATCCCCGTCGCGGCAAAGGCGGCGAACAAGGTCGAGCCATTCCTCAATGGAGTCTGGATGCACCAGGCCGCCGAGCTGCCGGCGGGGACGATGCCCAACGTAGCCGTGGTTATCGGGACCGGGACCACGACGATTACCTTCAACTCGCCGATTCCTGGAACGGGCGACGTGGTGGTGGTGAGGGCGACGCAGTGAGGCGCGACACTGTCGCCGCGCTGTTCACCCTCGGCGTGGTGCTGCTGATTCTGCTGCCGGCACACGGCTTCCTTGGCGCACAGGTTGGGGGAACCGCGAGCCAGACAGCCCCAGCGATAGGTGCCGCTCAGATTCGCTGCTGCAATCCTCCCGTGCAATACGAGAGCTTCGGGCCGACCCTTCCTGCGACGTGCAATACCGCGATTGGTGCCAACATGGTTTCCCCGGGGTTTACTCCGTTCGGCCTAGGGTCTCAAGCTTACGTTACTGGTACCAACGCTCCTGGAGTGCCCGGGACTACTGACCGGATCTACGTGGCGATGAACGGGCCATCGGGGGCCTGTGAGTGGGTCCTGTGGCTTACCGCGCCGTAGGTCATGCCCATCAGGACCAAGACGTGCGAGTTTTGCCAAAAGCCGTACCTTAGCCCGCACGCGGACACTAAGTGGTGCAGCGAGCGCTGCCGGTACCGCAATCGCATGGAGAACCACCGCTTTATAGTCCCGGTGATTCCCAAGAGTGGCATCGAGGGAATTTATTTTAACCGTCAAGGGATGCGGTGGGAGGCCTACATCAAAGTGCAGGATCGCCCGCGCAGATGGAAATACCTAGGCGGATTCAAGGAGAAGGCCGAGGCAATTGAATTTCAGCGACAAGTGCTTGCCGCTCCAGCACGCGACCAACGGGAACCCACGCCTTGTCCCCGGAACACCCGATCCACCTCCACGCCTGCACGATGATGCCGGTCTCGCGAATCAGGAAGTAAGCGCCGATCGGAGGAGTGTCGCCACGCCACAGTGACGGCAGATCATCGATGGTCCCTACTGGAGTTATGTCGATCACGGCTCATTGTAAAACACGAAGGGCCGCGCGGTTTCCCGAACGGCCCAAAGTTTCCAGCGGCGTGCCTATCCTCGCCGCTGGGTGCTGCAAGCTACGACAACTAGATAGGCACAGCCCCTTTAACTAGCGAGAGCCCAATAAATCTGGGCAATCCCGCTGTAAATCTCCAAGTTCACCGCTAGCTTGCCGGGAGTGGCTACCATCACCGCGCTGGCCCCTTCGCCCTGCTGCACCTGGTTCTTGTCGCCTTCGCCAGGATTCGGCACGAGCGAACGGAGCACCAGGTCACCGGCGTACTCATTGATTTCGTACTCCACGCCGTTGATCGACACGTAGCCAGACACCACAAATATTGAAATGTCGCCGGGCTGCGGGTTGCTCGGCACAAGCGGTGTTAGTAACACGGTCGGAGGCGCTTCGTAGGCGAGTTGATCGGAGACGGAGAGCGGATTTGTGAACACGGCGCCGGTCTGGGAAGCGCTAATTGCCGCCGCAATTTGGCTGCACATGCATTGGGCTTGCGCGCGGGTAGAGAAGCGATTCCAGCGCGGCTGCTGCACTGGCACCGTGGCGAAGGAGGTTCCCCACGAGATAGTTTCCATCGCCGGGGGCTGAACGAACGGGACTTTATTCGGTAGAGTCATGGGGCAAGTCTATCACGCAACCACGGTCACAATCTTATCTCCGCTTGTTGACAGCATGGCGCGCACATCGGCAAAGAGTTGGCCAGTAGACTGATGATAGATCATTGTTTCGGCGTATTCACTGGTGCAGGCGTTCCATCCGGATTGCTCGCGTGCGCCCACTCGTTGACAATCACGTTACCGATGCCGATCGCGGTGGTGATGTAGATCTTCGCGGCAGGAGGGACGACGGGGAGCGCGATGTTGAGGATGTGCAAGACGATCAGCACCACTTGGAGGATGCGACTCGTTGAAATTTTGATGTTCATATTCGGAACTCTTCCGCATCCTCGTTCGTGACACATGGCTCGCCGATAAGACACAGGAGTTGATTTGCGCTCCCCCGGCATTCGCGCCTCAGCGCCATAATTCTAAGGAATTTCACGATCAATTTGCGTCTCATCGTTTCACCATGTTAACCCAGGCCCGAGCACCCACTGCGGGCGCGTAACGCCGCTGGCCTTATTCTCGATCCCGCCGGCCGATATCGTCCATCCCTTCGCAGATCGCCACAGCACCAACCCGCCACCAGAGGTCGCAAGCGTTACGGCCGTAGCGCTCGTTCCCACTCCAAGAGTACCGAGCAGGAAGATGTGCAGCGTCCCGGCCTTGAACGCGAACTGCCGCACATCCAGCGCCGCCCCCGTGGTCGTCGACTCTGTCGGCACGCTCTTTCCGTTTGGGATGAACTGGTACAGCGAGAAGCTGTAGATGGCCTGGGAGGAGACCATCGGCGTGGCAAAATAGCAGTAGCCCGTCCATCCAGGATCGCTAAAGGATGCGCCGCAGCCGGCAGCGTTGGGAAGTTTGGTCGCTGGCGTCTGGGCGACAACGGGAATTGAAATCAGCAGCGCGAGCGCAAGCCTCACTTCGCCGGACTCACAAATGCCGTGATCGCGTTGCCTGCCGCAACCAGCGCCGCGGCGAACGCCAGGAGCGCCCGGTCGAGCACCGCCGTGAGCATCGCCTGATTCTTGGTATCGTCTCCGAGGTCTCCAACGAGGTCAGCCATTGGATGAGTGTATCACGAGATCCCCTGAACGCACGTGTTGCCCATAAAGCCGCACGTGTAGGGAACGGCTCGCCGCGTCGTCACCTTCTCCAAAAAGAACTGAGTGACATACGGCGAGCCACCTAGGCAGTTGATCCCCCACCACGAGTTTTGAATGTGCCCGTCGAGCCACGGGAAGGTGTTCGTCGAGAGATCCACTTCGCTGATGGCCTGGAGTGTCGTGTACGCGGTCGGATTCACCGGACCGAAGCTCCCGCCGGTCCCCCCGATCACCACGTCAGAGGCTACGCCCATCGGAGGCGACCATCGGCAGATGATGTCCACCGTTCCCGCCGAAGGATCGCGGAGGCAGAACCCGACAGCGATACCGAGGATCTCCGCAAAACATTGGATGCCAGACAGGCTGTAGAAATTCTGGATACCCGCGGTCGATGTCGAGATGTACGACGCGTCGCCGTCTGGCGCTTCGTGGTCCGCGGTGGGATAACTCTCTGGATACTCGCTGATCGCCGCCACGGTCGACGCCAGCGACGCGGGGAACGGCTTGCCCCACTGGATGAGCTGATCGGCGTCGAACGTCATGAAGCCGACCTGACACGGCCCGAGGCGCGTATTGTTGTTCGCGCCCTGTGCGTCGGACACCACTAGGTCGCAAATCTGCCAGCCTGAGCCGGCGCCGCCGCCATTGAACATCACGAGGGCGAAGCGATCCGGCACCAAGCCGCCCCAATTAACGGCACCGACTGTTGGGCCACCCGGATAGGTCGGGAGCGTGTCCAGCACGTCGTTGATGTAGAGGTTGACCTGGCCGGCTCCCGTGGAGGGAAAGAACCAATCGAGGTCGACGGAACACCACGCCGCTGTAGGCAGAATCGACGACGTGTAGAGCAGTGTCCCTAGCGTCTTGTGCCCGTCGCCTCCCGCGTAAATCCTCAAGCGCGGCCCTTTTGTCAGGTCGTATGGTGCGCGGTTGACATTGGCCGCAAGTGTGACAGTGGCCACAACGTCGGAGCCCTGCGACCAACTCCAGGTATTTGTTTCCGCTGGCCCGTTGGTGGCGTTCTGCGGACCGACGTAAAAGCTTAACGAGTTGCGCCAATTCTGCTGAGCCGTCAGGATCTGGGTGTAGATCGCATCGCAGTCGAACGCCCAATAGGCGAAGCCGCCGCTTCGGCCCGTGGTGATGATGGCGTTGTTCGCGAACACCAGCGCGCCGGGATAGCGGACGCCGATGCCACGGCCAAGCGCGGCAGCGGTGAGGGATGAGCATGAATCGACGGCACGGATCATGGAACTAGGGTACTAGGATGAACCGGCTCGCACAGGAAGTGCTGGATTTTGCCTAGCCGATATACTGCTGGTACACGCCCGGCTGAACCTGCCCAGCCGGAAGCCCCGACACCGACCACTGAACGAACACCGTGACGTAACTCGCGGGCGTGGGCGACGTGCTGGTTACCTTGTACGTCACGGACACGGTCAGCAGATCGCCCATCGCCACAGTCAAGCCAGGCGCAGCGAAGCCGGTAGAGAACTCCTGCGTTGTGTCTCCGTCCGTCACCACAATCGGACTCAGTAGGATCGAGGTCCCGTTGTCCAGAATGTCGATCTCCATCGACTGCCCGGTGGGAGGCACCCCGCACATCACGTAGGCGACCGTGAGTGTTCCTGCCGTCATCAGCGGTGTCGGGTTATTCGCCTGATCGCCAGCCACGAGGCCGTAGCCAGGCGCGAGCGTAAACGTTAGCGTCCCATTCTGCTGAATCGGAAGCGGGTTCTCGGTGCGCTGCAAGAGCCGCTCAAACCAGAAAGTTGAATTGCCAAGATCCTGCCCGGACGTCGCCTGGACGACCCATCGGAAATAGCTCCCGTACCTCAACTTGCCCGATTGCACCGTCCCCTGGACGCTGGTAATCGTCCACTGCGTTGATCCAGGGATGAACGAGATGGGAATGTCGATGTAGATGTTCTGGCCGACCGCGGCGCCGGGCATGTCGGTTTCAAACTGCACCTGAACCGGCACGAAGTCGGAGCGATTCAGCAGCGCTCCGGCGAGCGCGTTCAGATCCGATTGCAGATTCAGGTTCTGCACCTGGAAGACGTTCTCGAAGACACCAGAACCCCACGATCCGGCCGCACCGGGCGTCACGGGCTGTAATGGCCCGTTGGGTCCCGTCTGGACTACGGCTGTCTGCGCGCCGGCGATCGCGATGTAGGACACCACAACGGTGTCTCCGATGTTCGGGTACGGCGAAGTGACCGGAGGCGATGGCAGGAACGGCGCGTCATTTCCGGCATTCGGGGCCGTCAGGATGTTGAAGCCCGGAAAATACCACCAGGCTTGCTGAAAGTTGTAGCCATCGAGGCCAGAGTAGAATGGCTGCGAAACGCCGTTGACCGTAAGCGCGGTGATCTGGGCAATCGTAAAGTTGGTGATGATGCACCCGAGGAAAAACCCTCGGGCTTCCGCCGCAGCCTGGGGGATTATGTACGTCTCGGTGATAACGGGTCCGCCATAGCCGGGCGTTCCCGGTCCGCCCCCGGGCCCGCTCTGATTGGCGACGCCCGGGATCGCAGTCAGATTGGAGACGACGTACTGAGTGTTGCGGTAATCGACGAGTGTGGCCGTAGCGGTGAGCGCGCGGAACTCCGTCAGCAGACTCTCGGTGAGGGTGTAGGGACAACTCGGGAGCGACGTGTAGTCGACGAAATGCAGGTCTGCGTTGACATCGATCCACCAGATGCACCCGGTGTCCGTGGCGAGCTGGTTGAATGCCTGAGTGACCGAGACGAAGTTAAACACCTCCGTCTTGTCGATCGATCCGAGCGGGCCTCCAATCGGCGGGACATTGTTTGCGGTGATGCCCTCGTTTGGCGAGCAAAGCACGTTTTGCCAGATCGATAGAACAATTCCGGCGATGTCCGAACCTTCCGGGTAAGTGGCGTTGACTTCGCGGCGATCGCAGATCGCTGACCAATCCTGACAGGTGACGTGGTAGCACTGGAGTGGCCCGATAGAGGATTGCATACGCGAGATCTGGACGGCGATGACGCCGCCGCTCATGTACTTGACGCCGTTCTCCATCACCATGAAGGTCTGATCGACCTCCGGGTACGCATCCATTTCCAAATCGATGAAGTCGAAGACCGCCGTCCAGCGCCCGATGGTCTGCGAGGTGATCTGGAGCGGCTGCATTACGTCGGTCGCATCGAGGCCCTGATTGGCGACACCCTCGAGGGAAATGTACTTCGTCATGTCCACGCCACCGAGGAAGATTTGCAGGCCTGACGATGGGCCGCTGAGCGTCGGAAAGCCGGCCTGGAAGCCAGATGGAAGCCCGCGTGGAAGGATCGCCTGCGGTCCACCTACCACCGTAGGGCGACCCGCCGCAAAGGAACTGGCGAGCCCAGACGGGCTAATGATCTGCGCGGGGATGAGCGACGGCTTGCCCGCGGCGAAGTCGGACGCTTTGCCGGTTGTGGAGACAGCCTGAACCAGGTTCAGCGTAGGATTGCCGGCCGCAAAGTCGGACGGCTTCCCTGTGGGCGTGATTGTCCCGTGGCTCAGGAGTGGAACGCCCACGGCGAAGTCCGAAGGCTTGCCGGTCGGCATGATGTAGCCGATAAACTCGATCGACGGCGCGCCGGCGGCGAACCAGGATGCTAATCCGCCGGGCGATAGATTCTGATTGTATTTGAGGGTCGGATGGCCAGCAGTGAAGGAGGATGCAAGCCCCGTGGGGGAGATGGTCTGGGTTGGGGTGTAGAGATTACGGAGAGCGCCGCCGGAAGCGCCGGGGTACGTCTGAAGTGCACCGCCGTCGCAACCGAGAGGCATCGAACCTATGGTACTATTGCGCGGCGATAAAACGTGTGCAAGAATCCACACATGGCAAAAACCGAACCAAAAGGAAAGTACGTTATCGTCCGCACCTATTCAGCGGGCGTTTTTGCGGGCGACCTAGAAAGCCGGAGCGGCCAGGAAGTTGTTCTTCTGAACGCAAGGCGCCTATGGTACTGGAAGGGCGCAGCGTCGCTTTCGCAGTTGGCGATAGATGGTGTGTCAGCGCCAAAGGAATGCAAATTTCCAGAGGCTGTACCGCGAGTAGAATTACTCCAGGCGATTGAGATCCTGGATGTCACGGCCAAGGCGAAAGCGAGCATCGCGGGAGTAGCGCCGTGGCGCGAATAGGCTTCGGCGACGGCTTCGGCGACGGCTCCGGCTACGGCTCCGGCGACGGCGACGGCGACGGCTACGGCTCCGGCTACGGCTACGGCGACGGCTACGGCTCCGGCTCCGGCTTAGGCTACGGCGCCGGCTACGGCTCCGGCTTAGGCTACGGCGCCGGCTACGGCTCCGGCTCCGGCTACGGCGACAGCTACAGCTCCGGCTCCGGCTCCGGCTCCGGCTCCGGCTCCGGCGACAGCTACAGCTACGGCTCCGGCTCCGGCTCCGGCTCCGGCTCCGGCTCCGGCTCCGGCTACGGCTACGGCTCCGGCTACGGCTAGATTATCGCGGACTGCCATCCAGCGCCGGTTACTGCCGCGCCGCCGCCCGTCGTCGAGTTCAGGCTGAAGTCGCCGGTCGATGGCGAGTTGAACGGGTTGGCCGTGAGGGTGACATCGGAGACGCCGGTGGGCGCGCCTGTGTTGCGTGCAACCTGTGAACCTCCACCAAAGAAGTTATTCCGCTGGATGGCGATGGTTCCGATAGCGGCCCCGGCACCGGGCGTTTGGAAGTTGATCCCGAAGGTACCGTTGGTGTAGTAAATACAGTTGATGGATGTCAGGTAGGCGAACGAGTTTCCAGCGCCCACGAGAGCCCCCGCGCCAGTATTATTGTACAGGTCACAGTTTTGAATATACATGCCGCGAATGGCTTGAGACTGGTCGTTGCAGCCATTTCCAGAATTGGAGGCGAAGACGCAGCCGTACGCGAACAGGTAAGAATCGGTGTTGCCAGTCTGCATTCGGAAGCCGTCACCTCCGTTTCCATGGACGTAGCATCCATACATGATGGTCGCCCCATCGTTGAAGATCCCGTGAGAGACGCAACTTTTGATTTCGCACTCGATCAGGACTATATTGTCGAACTCGTAATAGAGGGCGTAGTTGCCATCAATGGCGATGGCGAAACCGCTGAAGACGCAGTTCTGGAAGGTGAGGCTAGAAGCGTCCCCCGTCCCGATTGAACGGAAACAGTCTCCAGGCGTACCGGCAGTGGAGGTGAAATTGATCGACATAAACTCCAGGCCGCTAATATTTGTGACCGAACACAACACGATGGAGTTGGTTGCTGTGGTGATCGTGGCTGGCAAGCCGTCTCCGCGCGTGGTTGTGTACCCACGAATCGAGAGACGCAGGCCGCTCGCTCCGCTGCTTTGAAAGGTTAGCCCGGACGTGAGGGTAATTGATGCCGTCGCCTTGATCCATACAATATTCCCGGCCACGGCGATGCTGGTACCCGTGAAGTTCGCAGCGCTATTCCACGCGCCGCCCATTGCTCCCGTGGCGCCGCTTGCCACGCCCGTGGTGCAGTTGCGATCCAGCGTCCAAGTGACCGACCCGACACTTACCGAGACGATGGTGTACCAGCCGGCGGTGAAGCCGGTGCCCCCAGAGATGTGGACAACATTGCCGACGTCGCCCGTCGCCACGGTGTAGCCTGTCAGGATGATGGTGGATGTGACACCGGCGGCGTGAGCAGTGACGGTCGTTCCGTTCAGCGTGACTTGTGCGGAATTCTGCTGAGAGTAATCCGTGCCCGGCGACGTGACGGAGTTGTCGAAGCCGCCGCCGTTTGTGTCGGAACCCGAGCCGGGGCGAACCTCCCAGACGCAGTAAGCCGTTAGGGCCATGGGCTAGTTAAAAACTGGAATGCGGCCGCCGAACTTCTTTTCGATCTCTTTCGCCTTCGCCTGCCGCTCTGCCCACTCGGCCTGAGCGCAAGCCTGTTCGTACGTCGGCTCCATCTGCTGAATGGTCGGGACGCCCGCCCACAGCCGCCCGGTGTAGGTGCGGTCGAGAATATGCGCGAATGCGTCGCGGATCGTCGCCCATGCACCCTTGTCCACGTAGTCGGCTTCGCCGCACAGCGTGAAGATTTTGTTGGTTCCGGTGTCCCACTGTACGACGATATTCCCGCCGTTTGGTGTGCATGGTAAACCGGTCGCCGTGTCGATATTCATGATAAGCGGCGAGAGGTTATTCGACGTGATGAACGAGTACAGCGTCACGTAGGAGAACTGCGCGCCGGTCACCGACGACACCGTTTCGTTGGCCGCGTTCGCGGTGCCGAGGGATTGCGAAAGCGAAGAGAACGTGCCGCTCTGGGCGATGATATAACCCGAAGAAACGGCGACGCCGAGATACTGGTCGGTGGTGTAGTTCGGGCTATAGGTGCTGGTCACAAAGGCAAGTTGAATCGCGCCCGTGAGCCAATCGAAGCCGGATGCGCCCGTGAGGAAGCCAGCGCGCCCGAGGCCGTACATCGTCGTTGCCATTACTCTTCGTCCCTCCCGCTGTCGACGATTTTCTTAAGCCGATCCACGAGATTGGCCGGAAGCCCGATGATACCGTCTGCCATGTCGGACAGGTACTGCTTCGCCTTGTCCAGGGTGAATCGCTTGGGACCGAGTTGCAGGATGTTGTCGAAGCCCGCGCGGGTCGCTAGATCCTTCTGGAGTTGCTTGGCGTCGATGGCTGGCTTGATGGCCGCGCGTTTCGCCTTGACATGGGCGTGTTCGTCCCAATACTGCGCGTGGAGCTTGTGGAGATCCTCCAGGCTCATGTCCATAAGATTGTCCGGGACTGGCGTCCCGATGGCAAGTTCAGGATTTGGCATTGGTACAAGGGTACTACAGGTTTGGTGGTACTGCCAGACGGCTACGTGATCTTGGCCCCGGCCTGCCGCAACGCCGTGGTCATTTGGCTTACGACGGTCTGCGCGTTGGACGGCGTCATGCCGGTGATGTTGATTGTTACCGGCGCGGAGGACCCGCCTCCATAGCTCCATGAGCCCTGTGTGGCCAGCATCGCCGCCGTGGGAACACCGCCGGGCAGATCGGCGTAGGGATTGTAGTTATAGGGCGAAGAGCCTGTGGACGCGGCGTAGTTCTGGGTTGGAGGATGCGCCGCCTCGTAGGCCGCCACGGATTCGCCCACCGCCGCGACCTGCGCCGGAGTCAGTGGCCCGCTAGAAACACTCTGGCCGCCAGCGAGCGCCGCGATCTGCGCTGGCGTAAACGGGTTGGTTCCCGCAGTGGTCGGCCCGCTGAGCGGATTCGACGAGGCCGCGATATCGGACTGGTACCACCCGGCCCCGCTCGCGCCTGTCGCCGAATACTGCCACTGCCCTTGTGAATTGTCGACGAGGCCAGGCTCGACCGTGGTCCCGCTCGGCTGCGTCGCGGAGAAGCCCGGCGTCGAGGATGTCTGCCCCGCCGCAAGCGTGGAACTCGAGAGTGGGTTCGTCCCGCTGCTGGCCTGTGTCGCAACCGCAGTCGGGTAGAGCGTACTGAGATCGGTAGGCGCCGCGATGCCCTGCGCCTGATCGAGCGCAAGATTACCTATCGCCTCTTGGAACTGCTGAGCGGTGATGAGATTCTCATTCCGTAGCGTCTGTAGCGTTTGCAGGTCGCCCTGGTATTGTTCCGCGTCCGTCGCCGGGCTGCTGGCGGTCGTGACGTTGCCGCTCGAATCCGTTGACGTGGTGGTGTCGCCGGTCGTGGTCGTGGGGGCAGTCGTTGATGTTGTGGTGGTGATCGGGTTGTAGACATCGCCCGTGGGCGTGTTGTCCATCGCCGGCCCCCCGTTCAGGGCCTCGGTCGCTTTGTTCGCCAGCGTCGTTACGGTACCAATCGCTCCGGCGAGCCCGGAGGTGGACGAGGTCCCGAGCGACGTAATCAGATCCTGCATCGCCGTGTCCGTGGCCTGCGTCGATGCGGTGGTCATGTCGAGCGACGGCTGGAGCGAGCCGCCCACTAGTGCATGGTCGAGCCCCTTGGTGGATGCGGTGGTTGAGTCGAGCGATGTTGTGGCCGAGCCGAGCGCGGTGGCCACATTGGTCGCGGAAGTGGCCGCAACGTCCATCGCCGCGGCAAGCGCCTGCGCTGCGTACTGATTCTGGTAAGCGGCGCCGCCAGGTAGATTGACGTTGATTCCTGCCCCGCTCGCCTGGCCAGCGGGAGAGTTGTTGAATCCCGATGATGCCAAGCCGCCAGCTCCAGCGGACTCCGCTACGGCATCGTACGGATTGGTGAGTGCGTCTTCCTCTGCGCCTATCTCCGAAGCAGACTGGCCACCTTTGCTCGCCGCGCCACTCGCATTGCCGATGCCCGACGCAGCGCTGTTCGCTGCGGTGGCCACGTTGTCGAAGGAGGTAGCCAGCGCGTTGTTGTCGCTTGTCAGGGTAGATGTGGGATTAACCGCATTCCCCTCTGCCTCCGCGTAATTAGTGATGCTCGTAGCTGCCTGTGTCGCTGCGTTGCCGGCTGTGCTGATAGCGTAGATCACGCCAGAGCTGTTATCGCCCATCGCCGCAGTCAGCGCGGCAGTTGCACTGCCGGCAGCGCTTTCTGCATACACCAATCCGCCTGAACCCGCGATGGTTCCCGCGAGGATCGTTGCATCGGCGTTCGCGCCCTTGAGTCCGCTGCTAGTTTGAACCGCCGCAGAGTTGAGCGACTGGAGCGAAGCGGCCGCCTTCGGGGCTGCGCTGGTGAGCACCGTAACGCTGCTCGTCAGGTTGTCGGTCGCATCCTTGACCTGCATGACCTGGCCGCCGGTGGTTCCGGCCTGATCTCCAATCCCCACGAGTTGGAGTTTTCCGTTGACGATGGCCGCCGACATTCCCCCGGTCGAAGACTGGACGGCGTTGATCGCCGACACGAGGCCCTGCATCGAAACACCCGCGGCCGTCGCGAATGTCTGGATGAGTTGGAACGCCTGCTGGATATCCTTCGCGCTTCCGGTTCCGGTGGTTTGAAGATTCTCCCACTGAGTGATGAGCGTTTGAAGCGAAACGCCTTGCGCCTGAGCGGCTGTTTGCAGAGCTGTCGCCAGCGCCCCGTAATCGTTGCCGCTCTCCTTGACGGCTTTATCAATGGCCGTCTGCGCCGCTGCGACATCCGCCGCAGATGCGTTCGCGTCCGTGCCGATCTGCAGGTAGGCCGCCGCGACAGTTTGCAGGTTCTGCTGCGCTGTCGCACTCTTGCTCTCAATCTCGGCGACCATGTCATCGACGGCGACTTGGGCGGCGCGCGCGCCGGTCGGGATCATATCCAGATCGTCGATGAGTTGCTGCATCGTCAGGTGCGTGCCGTCGCCCTTTGTTTTGGCGTCGCCGAGTGAAGTGCCGAGAAGGCTGACGGCGCTCCCGGCACTTCCAGCGGCAACCGCCGCCGCATTTGTCGCTGTCTCAAGGGTTTTTTCGGAACTGCTGAGCGAACCTACGGATGTGGTCGCATTCAGGCCGTCAAGTCTGAGCTGATTGACCATTCCAGCCAAAGCAGATGTACCCTGCGAGGCGGACGGGAGAATACCCACCAGCGCCGAGATTGAGCCACCCACGGCAGTGATCGCGGTTCCGGCTTCGGTCATTGCCGCCGTGACGCCAACCTGCACCAGATCCGAGAAATCGCGCGACAGGGCTGTAACTTCGGTTTCGACGCTCTTGACGAACGAAGTAATGTCCGCGAGCGCGCCTTCGAGCGCGAGTGCGTCTCCGGATGCCCATTCCGCAATCTTCCATGCACCCCACGCCGCCGCTACGGCGATCGCGGCTTCCGCCACACCGTCCAGTGCGCTAGTGACGAGTACAACCGCGCCTTCTGCCGCTTCGGCTCCTTCCGCCGCCGCGCCCTCCGCTACCGCCAAATCCGCGACTTGGGGCGTTGCCTCGGTTGCCGCCAGACCTACCGCCGCCTCCGACTCCGCAAGCGTGGTTTCGGATACTGCTGCCTCCTCACTCGCCAGCCCGAGCGCTCCCACGATGCCGGTAAGCGCGGGGATGATGCCCTGGAGCCCGACCACCCCGAGCCCCAGCGCCGCTAGCCCGGCAGCGAGCGGGGCGATTGCCGCCACAGCGAGCCCCAGCGCTACAGTCGTCTCCTGGACGGGTTCGGGAAGCTCTCCGAACGCCTCCGCAGCTTCCTGGAGTCCGTGTAGCACCGATTCCCCGAATTGGAGGATATCGCCCACGACGGGAGCCAGCGCCGCGCCAACCCCGACCATCACTTCCTCAAACTGATTTTGAAAGATTTGCCACTGGCCGGAGATGCCTTGCGCCTCGGCTTCGGCGGTTCCCGCAAATTGAGACAGCGCCTGCTCAAGAACGGCGATGCGCTGCGATTGGTCAAGTGCCTTAAAAGCGGCCGTAATTTGGGCGGTGGACGTTCCGACGCTGCCGCCAAGCGCGTTCATCGCCTGTCCCAGTTGCTGGGTGCTGATCCCGAGCGTAGACAGTGAGCGGGCGTTGGCCGTGCCGGAAAGACTCATCCTATCGAGCATGTTGGCCACGGAGGCGAACGCGTTTCCCGTCGCGGCAGACGTGTCAGCTACAGCCTGCATTACGCCGCCGACTTCATCGGTCGAGACGCCCAAGGCGACCATCTTTTGAATTGTCGGCGCGATCTCCGGGAAGGCGAACGGTTCCGTCGCCGCCAACTCCTTGATTTGCTCGATTACCTCATCTGCCTGTGTTGCGGACCCCGTCAGCGCCGTTAGGCCAATCGTGACGCTCTGGACGGTGCCGTAAGCGTTCAGCGCCTCTTCGCCGAATTCCTTCAGTCCTTCCGTGATGGCCAGCGCTTCGCCCAAGAGCGTAAGTTGCTCGACCATGTCCGAGAGGCCGCCCTCAGCTTCCTCGGCTGATTCGCCCACGCCCCCGACCGCCTGACTAGTCTCCTCCGCGCTCCCAGCGACGGTATCAAGCGACTCGCTTGCCCCAGACGCCGCCGTGTCGATAGCGCCGAGCGAATCGCCCGCGCTAGCGGAAGCGTCGTCCACTTCGCCGAGTGATCCGGTTGCCTCGGATGTGGCGTCGCCCAGGGCGGACAGCGACTGCTCTGCCTCGTCGGCACCGTCCCCTATCTCCGCTAGCGAGTCGGACGCTTCACCGGTTGAGTCTCCCAACTCAGAAATCGCGTCGTCCGTTTCGCCGGCGGAATCGGTTAGCTCAGAAAGGGAGTCGTCGGCTTGGCTCGCGCCGTCGCCCACTTCGGAGAGTGCGTCGCCGGTCTCGGATGCCGCTTCGGCAATGCTGGCAACGGCCTGCCCCGCTTGATCGGCTGATTGGCCGAATAGCTCGAGCTGGCTGGACGCTTCGCCCGCAGCATCGCCCACTTCCGCGATGGCATCGCCACCGGCACCCGCGCCCAGGCCGTCCAGCGCAGACGACAGGCCATTGAGGGATTCAACTAGGTCATCGAACGCGCCGGTGTCGCTAAAAGCCCCCTGGATGGATTCAGCGGCGCTTTCTGCGGCCTGAATGGCATCCTGGAGTCCCGATTGGAGATCGGACCAATCTACGCCTATGACAACATCTAGCTCGCCTAGCGGTTGGTTAGCCACGCTTGCCTCCTAATGCCTTCGCGATCTCCGCATCCGTCCACCCGCCGCCAGGCCCCGAGCCCTTGGCGATCGCCCACGAAGGCAGTCCCCTGGGGTCGCTCTTTTGTGTGATCTTGGCGAGTTCAGCCGCAATCCGCCGCGTCTCCAGTTGCTTGCGGTCGTATTCGATGATGCGTGCGGAGCGGTCGCCCGTCCCCAAAAAGTCTTCGGCGATCCACAGCACCGCTGGGTGCTCGCCCAGCAGGCGGTTGGCGTTGCGGTACTCAGCCCTTCCAATGGCCCAACGGTACCGCTTACCGCGTTCCTTAGCCGCGTGGACCTCCTTCAGCGCCGCAAGGCCGTTCCACGTGGAACGCCAGAAACGCGCGGGAGACAGGCGTAGGCCATCCGGCGAAGTGGCAAAGGCCCACTCCCGGGTGATGCGCTCGATTACGCTTTCGGGGCTTGGTCCGTCGATGGCTCCGTGGTCGGAGCCTGGACGTTTTTTGGTTGCGCCAGCGGTCTCCACTGCCCGGCATCGATGAGCAAGCCGCGCATCGCCAGGAAGGCCTCGTCCAGTTGGCCAGGCAGTAAACGCGCCGCCCATTCCCGGGTGTTCGGGGCTGCATCCGCGCGGAACTGATGCGCCGTGAATGCCGCGAGCATTTCGATCCTGTAGGCCGTGGCGCGGGGTCCGCCCGCGTTTAACTCTGGAAGCATCGAGAATACGGTGAGCGCTCGCGAACTCAGGATGTATTCTGCGAGTGGCCCCCATTGAAGCTCGTAAGTTGCCGCGCCGACCTTCACTGGTGCGGTCTTGGCCGGCGCGTCTAATCCGTTAACAGGGCTTGGCATTCCGCCATTCTAACAGAGCGTCGGGGCGCCGCTGTTGGCCATATCGATCGAGCCTTCCCACGACTTGCCTACCGCGCCGGTTACTTCAAATCCGACCACGTAGGCCGGGAACACGTCCTGTGAGCCGGCCGTGTCGGGATACTGCACCTTGAAGATGCGGACGGGCGACGGGTAGGCCACGAGGCAGTAGCGCAGCCCGTACGGCGAGCTGTTGTTCTGGGTGGTGTCTGCCATCTGCCAGAACAGCTTGAGTGCAATCTTGCCCATGTCCTTGAGGGTCGGCACCGTGCGTACCCATAGGTCGCCGATGTTGGTGACGTCGATGGTCTTCTGGACGGTCGGAAGAGTGATCGACGAGACATTGGCCACCGGCACAAAGGAGTCAGGCGACAAGCCGTTGTCGATGTTGAAGACGGTCCCTTGTACTGGAACGTAGGGGCCGAGTGCGGAAGTGTCAGACATTGTAGCTCCTTAAATTGCCTCGTCGTTGAGAATAATTGCGTCCACGAACCGCTGATAAGTGAGCGGCTGGGTTTGGGCGACTCCGCCGTCGCGGTCGCTCACAATCCTGTTTGCGTTGCTCGGAAACTGCGAGACGCTGTAAGCGCTGAACCCGGCTAGGAAATCTTCCAGCGCCGAAACCACGGCCGATGCGTTTTGGCTGTCGTTCCCCGTCCCGTACACCGTGAACTGTATTCGGTTCCACGAGGTCGACATGCGGCCGCCCACCACGTAATCCCGCGGGTTGCTCACCTGGAACACCACGACGGCAGGGAATGTCGCCGTCTGTGGGAGCTGAGTATCGTACCACCGAAACGGGCTGGTGCCGAGCAGCGCTTGCAAGCCTGGGTTGACCGAAGCCGCGGAGAAGAGTTTGGCCTTTAACGTCATTTACCATCTAAAGTTGCACCAACTGTAAGTCCACCCGGGTCTGAATCGTGTCGCTGTCGTTCTCTGCGCCGAGGACTTCGTAGGTGAATCCGTCGACCACCATCCTGGTAGCCATCGCCGCCCAGTTGGGCGCGTTCAGGAAGCACTGATTTAGGAGCACGTGACGAAGGCCCTTAGCCATGATCTCGGCCACGTCTTTCATCTCTGTCGCCTGGATTCTGGCGATGGACGCCGGCGCATCCTTGCACGGGACATTCACGACTCCCGATACGTTGACCCATGCCCCGGTAGGGTTGCCGGTCGGACCCTGATCCTGGACGAGCTGTTGGAGCGTCGCGAGGGAGGGGAACATTCCCGCCGCGTAGCCCTGCGGCATAATGTTCGCCAGCGGATAGTTGAGCGCGGCCTGGTTCATCCGATCGGCGCTCCTGCGCTCTGACGCTGCACTGTCTTCCAGTACCTATCGCAAAATGAGAAATAATCGTTGCATTGCTCGACAATCGCGAAAGAGCCGGAGTTGTCGTCTGCCAGACGAAGCGCTGCCGCCTGTGCCTGCATATCCTTCACCGCACCCGGATTCAGTTTCGTGTCGAGCTGCTGGGAAATTAGCGAAATCCGCGCCTGATTGCTCGCCAGGCAATCGATGAGTGTCGCCGCAATCCTGCGCCAGGGCATCGGGGAGTTGCCGAGATTCGCGATTCCCTGTGGGCCGCTCCAGTATTGCCCGCTCTGCCACACCGACAGCTCGATCTGAGTCGCCGATTGAATCTCCTCATCGTAGAAGGCGAAGATTGGCGTCGTGCCGTCCGCGCCGAACTGTTGCGTATCTGAGACGAGCATGCGCGGGTAGTCAATAGCGGGATTCTGTCCGTACTGGTATGTGAAAACAGGCATGGTGCCGAAAAGAAAGAGCGCCACAACTCGCATAATGGTCATGGCGCTATTGAGAATCACTCGCTTGCTCCTAAGCGTTCGCGCCAGTCGAGCCAACCATGCTCCGACCGTCAATGACACTACCCCCCATTACTCCGATAATCTTCATCTCCTGATCCATGGAGTAGTAGTCGCCCATCATCGGGTCGACGCCACCGCCCACCCGCATAGTGTTCGGAACCTTTTGGAAGATTTGCGGGGTTTCGTAGCCCTGCAAGAAGCCGATTTCGACGCCCGGCCGTTCCTGTTCATCTGGATCGCAAACCAAGGCCCACGCGGTCTGCGCGATGTTGCCCGCCGCGCCGGCCATCACTAGCGGCATGTGCGGGTCCATGATCGGCGTGATGTTGTTCGCCACCCAGTTGGGTACTTGCAGCATTTGCTGAATGAATGAATTACTGGTGGTTTGCGAACCGCCCTCGTTGGTCACGAACATGTTGACGGCCTTGATTGCGTTGTTCGCCGCGGCCATCTGTGAAGGTCCATGAATGAGGTACATCTTGCCGCCGATCATGATCGGGTTGCCGCTCGAGTCGAGCATCCCAGCCAAGACCTTGAGGGCATCCATCAAGCCCTGCGAGCCGATGGGCGGATTGGTCGCCAGTGCTCCGTAGGTCGGCGTAATCAGGTTCTTGTAGCCGGCCTTGAATAGCGAAGCGTTGAGACCAGCCGAGCCGAAGAAAAACTGAGTGATGAACTGCGAGACGCCGCGATTCCCTTGCATCGCGAGACGCTTCGGCAGGTCCTGGAAAATCCCAAGGTCATCGTTGACAAACGCGGCCCAGTTAACGGCCGTGTCTGATCCGTAGGCGAGGGGTTGGTACTGGATCGGTGCCGTGTTGGTCGTCGGGAAGGTCGCGCCGTCCTGAGGAACCGGACCACTCAGCGCGGTCTGATTGACCGGGCCAGCGGGGCCACCGCCGGATGTCTGCGTCGAGCGGTTGCGCCCGATGGGTAGGTACGGCGACACCGCGCCGTCCAGCAGATAGCGCGAGACCACGCGGAAGTCGCGCAGCGGATGAACTTTCACCAGCGGCTTGTTGATGATCGGGTACGCGTTGTAGTACCCGTAATACTGGCGGTCGAGCACGTCGACGTAGAGCGCTTGATAATCGGTAACGCTCATCGTTTCGCGCAATCCCAGGAGCTGCCGCCCGGTGCTGTCGTCGCGGTAGAGGTTCGGGTACTTCTCCATCAGGTGGGCAACGAAAACCTCGTTGCGCGGCATGATCGCTTCGCGGAGGAAGACCGGATCAAGGCGACCCTGAAGGACGTCGGCGTAGAGCTTCGCCGCTTCCGTGACGCGGCGCTGGCGCGTGACGCTGGCGTTGCGCTTGGCCGCCACGAAGTCACCGAGGCCCTGGTTTCGCAGCAACTCGGGGACACCGCCGGCGGGGCCCATCAGTTGCCCGTCTACGACTTGGCCGTAATTTCCAATTCCTTGCATGGGTCTCCCTTACATGCCCTTGTCGAGCAGCACTGAGGCGCTGGTGTCCGTGGTTCCCGCCGCAATCGAGGGAGACTGCGGATCGAGCCAGCCGAAAAACGTATTGCCGCTGTTCGCGTCGATCGTCAGGTTGTAGGTGACGTTCGTAGTTGCGTCCAGCGTCCCCGTGGCATACAACTTGTCGCCCGGGTTGATCTTGTGGGTGGTGACCGGAGACTCGGCGGTTTGGCCGATCACAGTCAGGTCGAAGCTTCCGCCAAAGAGGCAGACGACAGAGGGAGCGCCCACGGCGAATTGATTTCCGTCGAGAGTGACGCACGGAAGCAGCCCGATCAGTAGCGGCGTGCCTGGCGGGATCACCACCGTGGTGCTTGGCGGAAGGACGACGTTGCGCCGACTGGTGGGACTGCCGGTATTGATTTGGTTTATCATTTACGCCTTCTCCTTCGGTTCCGTCGCTGCGACCTCTGCGATAATGGCGCGCGCGGCGATCACGGAAGCCTTGATGCGCGCCGCATCGGGGGTGTGGTTGCCGCTCATGATGATGGCCGCCACCACGGCAACGAACTGCTGTTCTTGCTCCATTTACGCGGCCCGTCCTTTCGCGGCAAAAGTCGCCGCGTCCTTCGGCATCCCGAGCGACTCGAAGATGTGAATTGAGTTCGCCTCCTCGTCTTTCTCTGCCTGTACTTGCGCTTCGCGAACCCTCGGGTCGATCACGACCGGCTCGCCCGCACCCATGCCCTGGACGCCGCGAAATCCGAACGCCCCCGCAACGCGCTTGGCCTCGGCTTCAATTAGCGCCTTGAACTTCTCGGCGTCGAGTTCGTTTTCCTTGATCGGCAACGCGTCGCGCTGGAGCACATTGTCAATCGCGAACTGCTTGAGATTCTCGGTGAGCCCGGTGAGGGGCGCAAGGGTCTGGTTCGCCAACACGATTGCGTCGCCCCTGATGGCTCGCTCGCGGAGTGGCGCGGTTCGGCTTTCAATGAGCCGGGTAACTTCGGCTTCGGTCATATCGACCTCCTGTAGATTTGCGGCTCGCGCCGATTCCGTTAAGATCATGCCGCCCGCGCCCGCCTTGGTGACTATGTCAACCGATTCTGCGCTGGTGAGGGACTTGAGCACGGGCACGCCGCCCTTGGATTTGCCCGACTCCGCTACGCCGCTCGCGCGGATCGACATGCCCGAGTACGGCGCCTTCGCCTTGATGATCGGGGCCATGTCGGGAGCGAAGTTCGCCTTCGCGTACAGGCCGGGGCCCTTGGGGTGCGATTCGTGATAGACGGCGTCCGTCGAGAGGGCGCCCACAAGTTTGTGCCAATCACCCTCGGGCCGCGCGGCTTCCTCTGCTGCCGTGGCGTGGTTGATGTAAATCTGGGTGTTCTTTTTGAACACGCCAGGACCATCGCGCTTGAGCACCTCTGCGGGATAGAACGCACTGGAGCCCTGGCCGGGGGCGATGAGCTTTACTTCCATCTCGCTTCCGGAGGACTCGAGCAACGCCAGTTCCGGTGTCCAGTCGTAAGACTCGCGAATCTTCAGCGATTCCTTCGCGTCTGTCCCACCGCGCCAGGTCTTCGGGAGTTCACTCTCCCAGCCCTTCGCCTTGGCGATGCGAATGATGTTCGCCTTGAGTTGCGCCACGCCGTAGTTGCCCGATCCTGCACGGCCCATCGATCGCACGGCAGCCATCACATCGCCGGGCTTCAGGATTGGGAAGCTCTTGCCTTTGCCAGCGAACGAATCGCCGTCGGCTTTGTCCCGCTCGTCCTTCGAGATGAACCGCTCGCACAGCGGCATTTCGCCCTTAGTGTAGAGTGCAGCCTCCATCATCGAAGCGTAGTTATCGTCGTCGTCAGCCATCGAATCGTAGGTGACGCGCGGCGTAACAGTCTCCGCGTTGGCCGTGTCGATATTGGCTACCGTCTTATCGCCCTGCGTCTGGATCTCGTACGGGGCCGACTTGGTCTTGTCGTCAACCGAGTAAATACAGTCTCCGGACTCGCCATCGCCGTTGTGGTCAACATAGTGCGCCCAGCTTCCGGTGCCCGCGTGCGCTGCCTGAATTGCATCGCGTAAACGGTTGCGCACGTCGGAGTGCATCATGTCTGATGCTTCCTGAAGTTTTACGGCGACGTGCAGGAACCCGCTGCGCAATACCATTGGTACGAAGGATAAGGCACGAATCCTGTAAACTCTAGAAAATGCCAGTTAGCTTTAGCGAAGTAGCCGAGAAGTGCGCAAACCGAGGGTGCTCAAATCCACTCGATACAACCGGGAGGCCAAAATGGTGCAAGGCTTGCAAGTCTCGCTACCAGCGCGAGTGGCAGGTTTTGCGGGCAGAGGAGACCGAAGCTATCGGCTGGAGGCGCGGCGCGGAAGCGATGAAAGCCGTTCTGTTGACGGCGATGCTCAACGCGCACCCGAACGGTCGGCTACTCGTTCACGAAGTGGTCAAGTTCCTGAACGATGCCGAACTGCCGGAGTTCCCGCGGGTCGGGCGCTTAGATTAGACGGCTAAAGCCTTAGAACCAACGGTCTATTGCGTTACAGGTCCCGCAATACTGTAATTGCAAGGTGGGTAAACCTCTAGCCATCGACCTCTTCTGCGGGCTTGGCGGCTGGGCCGAAGGATTCCTCGCCGAAGGCTATGACGTGGTCGGCTTCGATAATCATCGCCACGTTTACGGCTCCGGTGACAGCATCCAGAAGTACCCGGCGCAGCTCGTGCTTCAAAACGTGCTCACTCTGGACGGTCGGCAGCTCCGGAATGCGGCTGTGATTGTGGCCAGCCCGCCATGCACGGAGTATTCTTATATGGCGATGCCATGGAGCCGCGGAAAGCAGATCGCGCGGGCATTGCGCGGCGAAGGCGAATTTCCCGAATCTTACACCGGATCGCGGACCATCGAAGACCTGAACCGGCTGTTCGATGCCTGCTTCCGCATCGCGAAGGAGGCTGGTGTCCCGCTGGTGGTAGAGAACGTCAAAGGAGCGCAGCCGTGGGTCGGTGAGGCGCGGGCGCACTTCGGCAGCTTCTACCTGTGGGGCGATGTCAACAGCGTCGGCAACGCGATTGTGGGGCCTTCGGCACGGTTCGGGGAAGTGCTTCGGGCGCGGAGGGGAGCCGAAGCCAACAATGGGCGCAAGGTCCCGATGAACTTCCACGAGTTCGAGAAGACCGGCAAGCCGGGACGCAGCTTTCAATCGGTCGCGGTGGAGGAAACGGGGCGCAAGCAGGGTTGCAACTGGTGGCACGATCCCGAATCACTCACGCGGAAGCACAGCAGTCGTAGCGCTGGACGCAAGGCCGCATCCGCCCAGATAGCCAAGATCCCCTATCCGCTCGCTCGGTACATCGCCAGCGTATTTAAGCCGTAGGTACCGCCAACGCCAGGTAGAAATCCCTCCAGCCAGCCTGAGGGCTAGCTGATTGCGCGGATTTCCGCAATCATCGCCGCAGTGAGTGGCTTTGGCACGTACGCGACCCCAGCCGTCAGGTACGGATGCGTGTTGATGTAATCCGCCGCTTGCGAATCAGAAAGCGGCTCAAGTCCAACGAGAGCTTTCTGGATTGCAGCGATCACGGCAGAGGTAGCCGTGGCGGAACAAAGTGGCGCGCTCATAATCCGTAGCTTACCGTAACCGTGGTGCCGCTTGGTACGTAGACGTGGGCCTGGTTGAGTTGGATCGTGTCGACTCTGTCGTCGTTATTGACGCCAAAGGCGCACATGACGCCATCGGGAAGCTCGACGCCCTGCGCTGCCGTCACGCTCGAATCGCCGAATCTCGCCGTCCCTCCGATCGCGGTTAGATAGAGCGCTCGCGCCTGGGCCGCGCCCGTGGTCAGTGGAACGGTAGCGCCCGCGCCAGCGATATCCGCAAGGGTGGAGATTTGCATGTGGGGATTATAGCGCGTCCTTGATTGCGTCCGCGACGATATCGACAACCTGGGGCGCGATCTCGTCGAGCGCGGGGCGCATGTACGGCCTCGGTGTCATCCCGGCCCAATTCTCATCGTACGGGCCAGGTCCAGCTTCCGCCGATGCCGCGCCGCGCCGCCCAGTCCCGAATTCCACGTAGAACATGTAGAAAATATCCGGGCCCCACGATGCCCACGCGCTCGCACCGTCGACGCCTGACTTCAGGTCAATCGAATCCGCCAGCGCTCCGGTGTCACGCGGGACAATAGCTAGAGAGATTGCCTGCCCGGCTTGTGCGGCGGTGAGTGCGCCTTGCTGAGCGCCAGCGGCCACGCGCGAGACAAGCCCGGCGATGTCACCGGGCTTGAAGGATGCTGTCGCGCGCAGGCCCATTACTGGATCGGTGAGCCAAAGACTTTGATACCCAGCACCATGAACAGCAGGAACAGGAGAAGCGTTCCGCCGCCGCGCACCCACGGATAAGGCTGGCCCGGAGTGTAGTTGCTGTACAAACCGAGGACAAGCCAAAGGGCCATGAGAATCCAATACCAGACGTTGAGCGGCATGGCTAGCTTCCGCTGGGTTTGACACCGGACGGCGAAGCCGGAGGCGCTGGAGCGGCGGTGTTGATGGAAGCGGCCTGAGCTGCGAGCGCGGCGGATTGCGCGACGATGCTGTTGAGCGCTGCCTGGTCTGTCGGGTTCAACTCCGACGTCGAGCCGCTCTCAAAGCTCTGGATAAGGGTGTCGAGCGCGGCAACGCCAGCCACGATATTGGCCAGACTGGCTTGCGCGGCGGCGAGGTTTGCTTGGGTTGTGGATAGGTTGCTGGCAATGGAGGCCATGATTTTCTTCATCCTTTCGAGTAGCGCTTGGCGCTGGGGTGTCACTGGAACTACGGTACTACGAAACAAGTACTATTGCGCGATTCAAGCCTGCGACGCAAAATTAATCATGACCGGATATCAAATCAAGAAAGCCCGCGTGATCGCCGCTTTCCTGTTGGGCTGCCAGGCGCAATCGACGCTCACCCGCCACCAGCTCGCGAAGTGCGTGGCGATGATGCCGGAGCGGGATTGGCAGACGGTGGCCTTCACCGCTGGCGTGCCTGTGGCTGATATCCCGGCGAAGGCGGCCGTGCTCGCGCTGCTGCGGGGAAGGGAAATCCACGTATGCTGAAACGTATCGTGTACGAGATCAGGTGCTCCCTCGTCGTCGAGCTTTGCCACGTGATTGTGTGGGTGTGCCCTAAGCGCGGGGAGTTCTGCTACGTCGTCGTGACTTCAATCCATACCATGATGGCCGGACTAGGGGCCGTCAACGCTGGGTCCCGCTTCAAAGAGATGCCGCCAACTCCCGAGCCGCCTCGATAATCTCTTTGTCCGCAGCCATAATTGTTTGGATTGAGGGTCTCGCGGCTTCGACGCTATCCACCAGTTCGCGCGCTGCCTCCACAACGTCCTTGTCCGCGAGCACGATCGCGGGCGTCACCAGCCACTGAAGCACTCCGGTTCCCGTCCCCTTCACCGCCAGCAGAGCCACCGATCCCCATTCCAGCCGCACGCAGTTCGTACCGTCGGTGTCATCAAGCTCGTTTCCTTGCATCCAGCAGATCAACGCATTCAAACTGGGATCGTGGCCAACCACCAGCACATCTTTCGACGCCTGCGCCAGCCGCGTGATCTCTGCCCACATTTCCGCTGGCTTGCCATCAGGTTGAAGCATGCGCGTGTCGGCCATGTGCGCGCCAAGTGCCTCGCTCGTCGGTATGGCCGTTTGAACTGCGCGGACAAACGGAGAATGGATCACGATATCGACGCGCCCGATGTGTCCCGCGAGCCACGCGGCCATGTCCTTGGCGCACTGCTCGCCCTCTGGTGTTAGCGGTCTCTCGGCGTTGGCGGGATGGCCGGTTACGGGCTGCGTATGGCGCATCAGATACAGGTTCATCGATGCCATCCTTTACCGTCTGTCCCTCTGGATTTCTGCCTGCGAAAGCCGCAACGTCGATAGTCCGTTTGAAGCTTGACAATCTCCACCTTGCATCGACGGTCGTACTTGACCGTCTTGGACATGACGCCGTTGAGCGGTGCTTCCCAGGATGTCACCGCATCACCTCAAAGAAAATGTGCGCCGCCCACTTCCTAATATTCCCCACGGTCTCGGGCTTGTAAACCTGTCCGCACTCAGCGCAAGCCCATTCCGCCGTGGCTTCCGTGATCGCCACGCGCTTTGCATCCTTCGCCCAGGCGCGCTTACAGCACGGCTCCGGATCGATCAGCGTGTGCAGCATCGCCCGCGGCGCTTCGGCTTGCGCCTTGAGCTTGGCCGCGCGGTGGGCCGCAGTGATCTCTGCGATGTTCACGCTGCCTTCCTCTTGCGCACGGCCTCAACGAGCGCCGCGAGCTTCTCGACGAACGATTCCTGCGCGGGTTGCGCGGCTGTCGGCACTGGAGTGCCTGGCGGCGGCGGTGTGGCCGTTGTCGCTGGAGCTGGCGAGCCTCCTGGTAACTGCGGTTGCCCACCTGGGTTCGGGAGCGCCTTGCCGATCGGCGGTGGAAGCGGAACCTTGGTGCGCGAAGGATCGTACGCCGGTTCGTAGCCTGGAGTTCCCTTGACGCCGGTAGCATTCTCCGGGTACATCTCCTCAAGAATCTCTTCCGGGTCCTCAACGCCTAGCGTCTCGTACAGCAGCCGCACGCCTTCGCGTTCGTCGATACCGACAATCTGTCCGCCCTTGTTGTCGAGCGTCATGGCCGTCGCGATCGCGCCGATGATTGCGGGCATGTCGCCTTCGCGGATCGCTGGGAAGGTCACGCGGATGTGGATCTCATCATCCTTCGGCTTGGCTGCCTCATCGTAGACGCGACGGCCATCCTTGAGCGTCTTTCGCGGACATTCAATGCAGACCACTTTCCCGAGGCCGCGCCGGTTGAGAGCCTCGCGAAACTTTCCATTCGCGGCGCCGGCGGAAACGTTCAACACGAACTTCGAGATAATCTCCAGGTCGTCTTCCCACTCGCTTTGCCGGCAGCGCATCCCGAGTTCGGTCGGGCGATCAAGCGTGGTCGCCGTCGATAGGTTCGAGGTTTCCATGTCGCCGAGCCACGTAGGCGGAATCCCGAACACGTTACCGACGTAAACGTTGTAGGTGAGCCCTTCTTTCGGATCGAGTCCCTGATTGCGGGAGTTTACCATCTTCGCTTCGGTTCCAGGGCCATGCACGATCTGCGAGGCGTTTACGGGCGTCGGGTTGCTATCCCAGATTTGCGAACCAGGCGGCGAATTCACCTGGGTCTGGAGTTGTCGCTTGATTCCCTCGATCGCGCCTTGGCCGCCCTTGGTGGTAATGTCCCAGGCAATCTGCGCGTGTGATGCCGCCAGCGTCGCGCAGCTCTGCATGTAGCGTGCCGCCGTCTTGATCCACTCGAGTGCCGGGTAGCCTTCCGGGCAACCGAAATTCCACTTGGCAACACCTCCAGACTTACGGTGATAAACAGGAGCGTTCCACATGATCTGATCGTTACCGATGGCCTCCCCCATGCCCACCGGGCGCTCGAATCCTATCGCCGGATACCAACAGGCGTTTGATTTCGTGGACTGCGCGCCCGTGACGGGATCGAACACCTTCGCCGTCCACATGCGTTTGTAGAACCACGGCTTGTCTGAGTCGTCCGGGTCGGTGATGATTTCCTGAATCTCGGTGGCGTCGATGCGGCGGGCGTCCACTTGGCCGGTGTTCTCCGCGTCAACGAAGAAGACCCAGAACAGATTTCCGTCCATCGACTTCGCACGTTGGCTTGCGACCATCGCCGTGGGACCAAATGCCCTTCGGTTGCGCTCAAAGAACTCGTTCAGCGTATCGTTTGCGTCCTCATCCGTGCTCGAAATCTCCACTCCGCGGCCAAAGACGTACGCTGCAACGATGTCGATCGCCCGGCGCATGAGCGGCTGCTTGATGTAGTAGAGCCGCGAAATGAGGATAATCTGCTGGATACCCCATCGCGAGAACTCAAGCCAGCTTAGGTTGATCTCGCGCCGCCACTCCACGTTTTGCAACGCCAGCTCGATATCCCCAAATGCGCCAATGCCGGAAACTGGGATGGACTCGCGCAGTCCCTTGAGCGCGGCTTCCTGGATGCGTACTAGCGTTTGATTTGCCTCGTGGACCATCGCCTGTGTTGGCGATCCGAAGGATGGGCCCGAGCCGCACATGAGCCGCGCCTCAATCATTTCGCTGGCCATGTCGCGAAAGCGCATGAAGTTAGTGGACTCGTCAGGGGTGAGGTTCGCGAGGAGCTCGCGGAGCACGCGATTTTCGGCGCTGTAATCCTTAGGGGGTGGCGGCGGGGTTAGTGCTCGCGTCCAGCGAATGAGGAGCGCGCGGAGGAAGCGCTTGAACATGAAGGAAGTTTACCGCATGCCGTCGAACGCCGTCGCGTCCGCGCCACGCGAGCCATAGAAACAGGATCAGTAGCGGCCATACTGGGCGGTGTGCGCTGTTAGGCGACGCCAAAGAAGTCTAACCCAGCTAACTTCTCGCCCCCGTGCTCGGCAATCAAGCGCTTTAATTCGCCCTCCTGCCACGGCTCGGCGTCCACGTCCAAGTATTTCATCAGGCGCTCATACGGCTGCCACCAGCTCTCCGGACACGGAGCACTCGCGTACTTGGCCGGGTCGCTTTCATAGACGGCACGTCCGTACATCCAGTTGAGCCGCTCGGCCAGCATTTCCTTGTTCGCGCAGTACTTTCCCTCCAGCATGCACGGCGCTGGCCAGCGGATCATCTCGACAGCCTTGTAGAGCGCCTGCTTCGCCCGTAGCCTCCGCTCGCCGAGAAACTGAAGGTGCATCAGCCCTCCCTGTTCTGGTTTTAGCGGAGCGCGAAAAGATCGACCGATACCCATCGGGTTGCGGTGGTGGAAGTCGCGCCCGTCGTGGAGCGCCCAGTGTGCCGACGGTTGATCCACAAAGGACATCGAGACTTGCTGGCCAAGCCCCCAGGCTCCCGCAGTCAGATAGCGGTCTATGGTCCGCGGGAGCGCGAGCCAGGGGAGTTGAAGCACCGTTCCAGTGGCGAGACAGGTTACGTGGTAGCCGATTACAGATTGCCGTTTACCCCACCTGTCGAACACGGCAGGCTCAATAAGCGCCAACAGATTTCCCGTCAAAACCTCGTCCGCGTCCAGGATCACGATATGTGTCGCACCCATCGCCCGCGCCCCGTTCAGTAGGGTCTGCCGGTGAGCCATCTCCGTCCACGTTCCGCCCACGAACTCGCAGTACGCAACCTTACCGCGCTCAGCCTGGATCTCCCGGACGATGGTCTTTGACTCATCCGTGCAGTCGTGGAGGCCGACCATCACGTCATCGCACCATTCGAGCGCGGCACGCAGGCTGAGGCCGAGTACCCACGCTTCGTTTCTCACCGGCATGATCGCGATGATTTTCAAAGCGCCCATCCTTCCGCGTCGATGATCATTTACCCCTTTGTGGATACTTTGTCTCAATCACCGGCATAATAGAGTCCCCGGCGCGCTTGATTGCTTCGTTGGCCACCCTGTACGCCTCGATCAGTTCAATTGCCTGTGGTTTCTTTTGACACTCTTCGCAGAGCACTACCCGGAATGGAGCGGTCGGCTGGGAGGATGTAAAATCCAACGCGGTTACACTAAACTCAGTGGAAACCCTTGCGGCGTGCTCGAATGAATGAGAAACGCAGAATCTGATATGGCACCCAAGGCACCCCTCCGACGCCTCACGGTCGCAATCCGGGATTGAGCAGGCCGCCACTTTCACGATTTTTGTTCGCGGGACGATTTTCATTTTGCTTTAAATCCTTTCGATAAGCGCCTGCTTGCGAAATGCTTCGACCCACGCGGACTCGGATGGCGTGAAGTTGGCCGCCGGGTCCTTGTCTGCGAGCGCGTCGATGATGGCCGACTCTGCCGCGCGAAGTGCCACCAGGGCCGCATGGAGCACCTTAGCTTGGCCCTCCGTCACCGTGTGATTGGCCTGCTGCATCATCCCTTCCCCTTCGCCGTGATCGGCCCTTGCACGTTCGCCCACACCACGCACGTGGGGTTGATCTCCTCGACCACTGCCAGCGCCGTGCAGGCCGGGCGCGTGCCCATGATGCGCATTTTCTCTACTTCCGCCAGCGTCGGGATTTCGCCGCTCATCTTCGCTAGAATCGTTTGCCCCTTGCTGTTCAGGATCACGCATTTGTGTTTCCGGCACAGCGCTACGAAATCGTTGAGGATGTCTGCGGCGCGCTCGGGATCGTGCGGGTCGATAATCATAATTCGGCCCTGAAGGATATCTCGCACTCGACTAAAGCCTTAGGCTTTGCAACGTCCTTAGCCTCTACGTTCGTTGCCCACTGTAAATCAATTTCACGGACCCAAATCCCATCACGCTGGAGATCTTCCAGGGCTGCCTTCATGTACTGCTTGAGGATTACTACTGTCACGCCTCCCCCTTCACGAAAATGCAATTCTCGCCGTTGCGCGAGACTTCGCGGTATCCCGCCTTCGCCGCGATCGGCACCAGTTCCCCGTGCCGGTGATCATGCTCGACGCAGTAAACCTTCGGGCGCAGCGGGAACCCGAGGCACGCAAGAAACAGGTCAGCCGAGCCGCCCTCCACGTCGATGTTGATGAAATCCCACGCAACGCCGAAGCGGTACACCAGCAGGTCCAGCGTGATTGACTGCGTCAGGAATGAGCCGTAGAACTCGTATCCGCCGTCCTTCCAAATCTTCAAAGCGGTCTCGCTTGAAGTGCTGATCGCGTCGTCAGTCCCGTGAATCTTCACCATCTCGCAAGTCTTGGTGACCGGAGCCATCACGAGAGTGATACGCGGATCGTTGCCGTACTCCGCGAGCAGTTGCTTCATCGGGCCCGGCGAAGGCTCGACCATCACCCCTGACCATCCGCGTTCGTACAGAGCGCGGGTGTTCGATAGCAACTTCGCGTCGTACGCTCCGATGTCCAGGAACCTGCCGTCGTTCTTTTCCCCGAACGCTTCAAGGATGTAGGTTTGCTCGTTGTTCTGGCTATACGTCATCGCGGCCTGCGCTTTCCGCGAATTGCCGCTTCGGCCTCTGCCTTTATATTCTCGTATGCCATTTCGATGGCCTCGCCTGGAGTCAATCCGTAATCGCGCTCAGCCCTCTTGCGTAATCTCTCAACGGAATCGTAAAGGGTTATCCGTTTCAGGGCGTCGTAGTAGTCAGTGTTATTTGCGAAATGTTTCAAAGTTCACATCCCCGCAATTTCAAGCACCGTCGTCTCATTCGATTTCCCTCCGTGTCCCGCTTGGTACGCAACAAATCTGGGCCACGGAGTGAGATCTGTCAACCCTAACCGATGGGCTATGAGGCTCAGCGCCGATTGGTCCTGGCGATGGCCCGAGCACCGCGGATCGTAGCTCACGTGGCCGACATTCCGGTAATGGTGGCGCTTGTTGGCCGCGTGGATGTTGGAGTGCGGCGCGGCGAAGCCGGGCTCTGTGGTGGAAACACACCATTGCTCTACTGCGACCTGAATAGGCGTTGGATTAAGCCCGTCCAACCTCAGCCCCACGATTCCGCTCGCCACGTCCGGTATCTTGAGCGCGTGATCGCGATCCATCCCGAAGCTGGCCAGCATCTCATCGTTGGTCCACTCGCCAACAGTGAAACCAGCCGGCGCCAAGTAGTACCCGTGGTCCCAGATGAAATCGAGGAGTGGCTCAATGTGCCTGATCGGGTAAACGCTGGCGTCGATCAACAGCGCGACATCGGCCCCGCTGTCCATCGCGTACTTCATCGCCCAAGGCTTCGCGGAGTAACCGGTGTAGTCGACGCCATCCTTGACGAGGCGCGGCGTACCGGGCGGTAGAACGTTCAGCCAGCCTTGCAACTCGTAGCCGGGCGAGACGCGCTCGAATTCCCGGATCTGGCGCTCGAGGCCCTTGCGGTACCAGCCCTTCCACGCGACTGTGCAGATGACGGCTTTCATTGAGCTTGCACCTACTTGATCCGATTGTCGTAGCAGAGCAACGGTTCGTGACCAGGGAAGTCATCGCTTTCCCGGCGCTTGTACAAAGCCTCGGATTCCTGCCAATGCGCGCGCCCCTCTGGACCCGTGGTCCATTTCTTCAGGTGTGGCGGGATCATCGACACATCGTAGTTCTTTACGCGCCCCGCGTGCGCGTGATGGTGCAGAAGGTCCGGGCGCTCCCAATAAACCCCAAGCTTCACGGCTACGGCACGCGCCTCCTGATCTACGAACATATGCTGGTACTCGGGCCAAAGCGGGCCGCGCCCTTGGTTCACGCGCGTGCAATACTCCCGGCCAAACCACGCGCTACCAGCAACCCGGTCAATGTACGCCGACTGAAGAACTGGATTCGGATGCGACGGATTCTCGCCCCACCTATCCGAGGTGGGCTGCATGACGCCGAAGGTTCCTGGAACCCAGGAGCCGCCGCTACTTGACGTGGTGAGCGCAAAGTGCTTGCCGCACTCCCACGCGATCTGTTCTGCTGTGTGGTTCGGGTCAGGCCAGACGTCATCCCCGCCGATGATGAACCACTCGGCGTCATGCAGCGGATCATTATACCCAAGCGTGAGCACCTTAATCATGGAATTGATGGCCTGTGCGTAACCGGGATACTTTTCATCCGTCAAAACCATCTCCACACCTATTGCGCCCCATTCCTCGGTCCATGGTCCATCGTCCCGCCACAGCGCAATCCTGTACCCGCTACTCTTCCACGCCGCGGCCCACTTCGCCACTTCCTCGACCGGGCGCGCCGAGGGGATCGTCACCCAGACGCTCATGCGATTCCGTTCCGTTTCTCGAACTCGGCAACAAAAGCCTCCGCTTCATCGAAGGCGATCTCTACGGGGGTCTGGGATAGGTGCGCCTTGGGGCGCGCCAAGATTACCGCTAACGCCACGGCACCCACCACGTACGGACGCCCCTGATTGAATGTCTGCTTGTCTTCTTCGCTCATAGTTTCATCCCTTCGTGGCAGTAATTGTCCCACTCTGGGGCCCGCTGCCATTGCTTGCTTCCGTCGCGCACGTACTTCTCGATATCGTAGCCCGTGCTCGTGTTGCCTCCGTGGATCGAGGCGATCATGCGGGGCTCACTGATTTCTGTAGCGGCCGCCCCCCCGACACATGGGTCGATCATTGAGGCGACGCTCACCACCTTCAGCCCGTCGCACCATTTCTCCTCGACGCCCTGCGACAGATCGAGGAACGGCTTGCGCGCCCATGTCTGCCGCCAGTAGCAGAGCGACGTGCCGAGCGCGTAGTTGGGCGTGCCGCCGGTGAACACCCATGCTTCGCCGTCGATGATCTCGATATAGTCGCCTACCGTTGACTGCTTGCGGATTCCTGTTCGCCAGAACAGCATGTCGCGGTACCCGACGCAGTCCGCGCCGCTCGACTGCAGCAGCGCCACTTGCTCGGCGATGCGGTTGGGGTGACTGACGTCGTCCGAGTCCCAATGCACAACGATCTCCGGCAGCTCATCCTCTAGTTGCGGCATTCCTAGTCCGGTGTATGACAATTCCGCAGCCATGTTTCTGAGTACGCCTATGGATTTTCCGCGCGCGGGATTCCAATTCAGCCAAGCTTCTCCAGACTGAAACGGTAGTGTCGATCTCAGCAAATCTCCATCGCCGTTATCCAGAACAAACAGGCGCTTGTTCGCGTACGTCTGCGTCCGGAAGCTGGCCACGGCGCGAGCAGCCATCCCGGGGCGATCGCGCGTCAGCATTATCGCGCAAACGAGTGGGTCAGTCACAGGATCAGGCGCAATGGAATCGCAGCGACCTCTGCCGAAGGTGGTCTTTGCTCTGACAGTTCAGCAGCAAACTGGGAAAGGTCCTGATCATCCTTTGCGGCGATCCTTGGAATGAAACAGTGGATTTTGATTCCCTTCTCTGTTTCGCCTTCCCAAATCCGGCAATCTATGCCGTTAAGCTGAACCACCTTTGAAGTGGTGCTGATTGTTATTTGCATTGGTTGTATAGTTAGTCATCCTACCCGAGATCCCGCGACGAAAGCAAGATCCACCAGTCCTAGTACCCTGGGTCCATCGGCATCGCGCTCAACACCAGCCGCTGCGTCACCGGCTCGGGATCGACCACCAATTCCGTCACGGCCCACACCAGCGCGTCCATGCGATCCGGCGATTTCTCTCCCGGCGTCCAGAGACACATCTGATCTTCGAGCGTTGGGAACGCCCCAACGTGATGCACACGCCCTTGTTCGTATAGGGCCGATACCGGCTCGGCGCGCAGCATCTTCCCTCGAGTGGCCCGCACGGCACGAAACGGAACATTCGGCGCAACCGCGCGGATGTTGGCTTCGACCAGGTCGCCCCCGTTGTTCACTTCGCCGACGATGCGATCGCCGCGATGGTTGAGCAGGGCGCGCACCGCGACGTTGGCCCACTCAAGCGGGGTGCCCCGGAGCGACAGATCGTCGATGATGATCACGTGTCCGCTCACCGTTAGTCCTGCCACGATGATGCCGGTCTCCGCTGATGACTCGCCGCTCGTCACCGCCGGGTCGATAGCTACGACGATTCGCTGAATCAGGTCCCAACGGATCGAGGTAAACGTGATTCTGCCGGCGTCAATCAGAGCGCGAGTCCACAGCGCGCCTGGCGTGTCTTCGAGTAGCTCGGCGTTGATCTCCTGCCGGCCTAGGCGCGTTCCTTCGTACGGGGTGATGACCGTCTGGTAGTAGGTGTCGCTGAGGTTCGACCGATTGTCGTAGGAGCTGCCGCGCGTCACGATGGTTGAAGGCTTGGCGATGATGTCTTTGATGACCGGAATTGGCTTTGGCGTCGTGGTGATGATGCCCTGCAAATGTTTCGACTTCAGCCGAAACCCGAACATGATCTGATCCCACGCCTGCTGTGCAAAGCGCCAGGCGCAGTTATGCGTCAGGATGCCATTTGCGTAGTATTCGTGCTGACCTGCGACTTCAAGATTGTAGACTTCGCCGCACTCGTCGGTCCTCGAAACGCGTCGCACGGTAAGCGGCTCCGCATTTGCGGGAACACGTCTGGGTGCGTGGATCATTCGCGTGGAACGCTGTTCCGCATGTGGCGCAAGATTTATCCGGTCTGCGTTGCTCGGGACGCTTGCGCGCTGGTTTCCGTGGGCGATTGACGGTTGGGTGGTTAGCCCTCCACCATCTTCCTTTGCAAAGCCCACTACAGAAGCGGGCCCGCGTTCCGAGAGACTGATACATGCGACCGCATCGCGCACAGACAACATCTCGCGGATTGGCGGCGTCCCACTGGGCTCGTGTCTTGGCAGCTCGCTGCTCGGGTGTATGGGCCTTCCATCCGCGTGGTCGATGCCGTTTGAGATGATCGCGCCGAGTAAGCGCCTCCAAGTTATCCGGTGAAAAGTTTGCTTTATTCTCGTCCTTGTGGTGAACGTCGTGGCCTTTCGGAATCGCCCCATGGTGCGCGCGATAGACGGCAAGATGAAGCAGAGAGCCGGTTCGCGACATGTAATAGCCGCCGTTGAGAAACCAGCGGCGACCGCCCCACATGACCGATTTTGGCTCGCCTGCCATGTTTCCAGGGTAGCTCCGCATTGCGCTTGGCTCAATGGAACGAAAGTACCGTTACACAAAACGGGGTGGCCTGCGGTGCCAATTAAAGTCCTACCATCGGATGCGGTCAGTTTCCAGAGTGGCGCGCTTCGAGATGTCCGCTGTGATCGGACAACTGGGCGCGGTCCAACGCGCGTGAGGACGATATCGCCAGATCGAATCGTCTCAATCGCACGCGGCCCAGATGGTGTTTCAATTTGCGTTCCTCTTGCGAGGCATAGCTCATCCGCCCAGAACTTGGTGAACTGCGGACCGCGGAGCCGTTCGGGTTCGTCGGCCGATCGCGTGATTCCTACTGCGCCGGATGGAAACGTGACGAGGTGCCTTGACGGGTTGTAGTCTGGACGCTGGCCCGGCGGGTAGCAACTCATCAGACCGGATGGACCTTCGATCATGACTTCGCGCACGTCGGACGCGACGGAGGCGACCATCAGGATTCGTTCTTTGGGATTGCGCCCCCACAGGCGCGTGGTCTCCGCGCCTACGCGGGTTTTCCCCCATCCGCGGCCAGCCTGCACGAGCCAGAAGACCCAGTCGCGGCGCGAAAATTGAGCACCGGGGATGCCGGGCGGTAGTTGCGCCGGCCGGGCGTTCGCCTGCCAGTCATACAGCAGATCCCGGCATTGTTTCTCCGTCAGTGCCGCAAGTATCCTGGCCTTCGCCGCCGCCGGCAAGCTCCGCAGCAATTCGATCTGCGAGGAGTTGCCGGGCGCTGACGTCGGAGTGCTCAATCGGTCCTCCGTCCTTTCCGCTCAGGTGTCCATCCCATCTTTCCCGGTAGGTTTCAGGATACGCGCCCTTCAGTAAGAAAATCAGAAGAACGTCGCTCTTTCCTTCATTGGCGCGCTCTACCGCGGTATCGTGAAGCGCCTGCTTTCCGCGCTCCCAGGCAACCTCAAACGCCCGCTTATAGTCCTGTTCTTTCATCCACTCGTAGTGGGTGGTGCGCGATATTTCAGCGGCCCGCGCAGCTCCACGCACAGATGGACATTCGGCGATTGCCGCGAGAAACGCAGCCCTTTTGGGGTGTTCGGTTTGGTTCGCTTCGCTAAGGTCCATAGGGTGATTTCTAAGGCAATCGTACCATTGCGCGGTTCAAAGGCGGTCGGTACCGTTGATCCATGACAACCGCACACTTTCTTGCTTTCGTCGTCGTGGTGGTTTTCGCGGCGATCGTCCTGTTTTGGGATTACATCATCGACCGGCCGCGCAAGCCGGCTGAGCGCGCCTCCGATTACGTCGCCGAGGCCGAGGAAGACGGATGGCCGCACCGGGGGACGCGTCGATGAAACGGCCCCTCGTGTTTAAGTGCAAACCCCGGCGCCGCTACGGCGTCGAGATCGGCGAATTCTACGGCATCGAGGTTTGCGGCGAAACCACAGTCGTCGGCTGGAGCGAGACCGGCGAAAGCGAGCCGTGGACCAACGATCGGGCGATTGCCGAGCTGAACAAGCTCCGCAATCAGTTTGTCAACTTGGGCAAGGTTCCCGCGATGCGGGTCGTGAGACTTGACGCGCCGTATCAGACCTTTAGGGCTTGATGAATTGCAGCAGGCTCTTGAGGCTCACGGTCCCGCCACGTTACTGAGATGCTGCCGTTTTGGTGACTGTTTCCAGGGAAACGTTTCACGACTGCTCGAATTTTGCAGCATCTCTGCCATGCTGTTCGGCCTGTTCAGCCACCCTGCCTTTATCTTCCGCCGATGCAAGGAGTTGGTCAAGCCGGCCGTTTACGCGCAGTGTTAACTGCTGGATGTTGTTCTTGGTTTCATCGTGGCCGGCCTTGGCTTCCACGCGGCTGCGAACGTTTTGGATGATTACAATCACCGATCCAATGGCCGCGATCGCCCCCGGTATCGACATAATCAGCGCGACCGCTATCGAGTCGGAGATCATTCCAGGGACGGCTGCCATTTGGTTCAGCGTATCACGCGCGGGCAAGTCTCACGCTGTGGCGGCTTTCGTGGGGGGTACACACTCTGGACAGCAGCCCGGGCAGTAGATGCCCACGGTTGTGTCCGTGAGGTCGACCAGGTGCATGCGATCCGGCTTCTTGCCGCACATCTGGCACGGCGAGGACACGCGGTCGGTGGGGATGCAGGCGGGTTTGGGGTTAGAACGCGCCATGATACGGCTCAAAGAGCGCCCCAACTGGTTGCAATCCCTTGCCGTTACGCCTTCCCTCCAGCCGGATGCACTTCTCGCGACACGTGTTGGATTCGGCAATCAGGGCCGGCTGGCGCTGCTGCCGTTCCACACCAGCGGGACAATCGCACCACTTCCACGGCCCGTCGAACTTTGTTCCGATATGACCGCCGTAGATCCCGTGACCATAGCAGCGACTACATGAGTCGTCAAGCACCTGGGGCGCTCCGAACTTGACACAAAGGCAGCGGATAACTGTCTCGTACGTCATTTCCTTGAACGCCCCGCGCCCGCTTCGGTGGGTTGGAAACCATCCCGATCCACCACACAAAACACAGCCCTTCATGCTGTTGCCCTTCGCATGAGTCTCTCAATCGCCGCATCGTCCAGTTCCGGACGCTCCTTCCGGAGCGCGGCGACAAAGCGTTCCTCGGCCGCCTTGCGTTCCGCTGGGTCTTCGCGAACCTCCCGCCGCGGAGCCGTGACGTCGATGTACTGCGGCTCGACAATCCCCAGGCCACCACCTTCCCCGAGAATGTTCGCTAGCCGCTCAGTTGCCGCCATATCCGCAGTCCGGTTTTTACGTTCTGGTTTCGGAGCGCTTTTTTTTTACAAAAGCGTCTTGAACCAC
>Ga0209008_1000099_pt1 | contig 42359 bp, 35 predicted proteins | sample JacPin_JW_Ref_O3_FD_187963 | JGI IMG/M metagenome (GOLD analysis project Ga0209008, IMG submission 187963) | Forest soil microbial communities from Algoma, Ontario, Canada - Jack Pine, Ontario site 1_JW_Ref_O3 (SPAdes) (version 2) | ecosystem: Environmental > Terrestrial > Soil > Boreal... | reverse complement strand
AATGTTTAGTTTGCGTTTGCGTGAGCGTTTGTTTGTCGGGCAGCGAGACCGGGATTCTCATTTGTGCTTGTTGCTCTGCCGGGTTGGATAAAACGTCAGCTGAAAAGAAGTTGTGAAATCGGTTTGGCGCCCGGGCACCAAGAGCGGAAAATTCCACTGTTCATATTGCAGGAAGCCACTCACGCCAAATTCACGAGTGACCATTTTCTCCGCGCGCGCGGAATAGTCGACGGAGCGGCCGCCGCCGATGAAACGCGTCGAGACTTCCTGCACACGATATCCGAGCTCGAATTTGTTGCGCGGTGAAGAGGAGTAAGTGAGCCAGGCTTGGCCGCCTCGACCGGCGCGGCCGATCCAATTCCCCAGAAGCTGGCCGTCATTCGTATAACCCGAGCGATAGCGGCGCAGGCCGTAATAGACGAAGCCGGGCGCAAAGCCGCTGTACAGAGGTTCGTGGATCCCTTCGGCACGAAGTTCGAACTTGTGCAGCTTCGGAAGCTGCGGCATGTAAATTCCGGGATTCAAGACAGGCCGTGACGAACCGATGGGAGAGACTTCATCGACCGCCAACGAATCGCAATAAAACGTGAGCCAGTCGCGCAGATGGGGCACACGATAGCTGACATCCGCGGCCGAAGCGCGCTTGGCGGGGTTGTTGCCAGTTACGGTCGGGCCTTCATTGGTATGCGAGTAAAACGTTTTTATGAAGTTGGGCAAGGTGAAAGGCAGGCCGGGACCGGCAAACATCGCCGTTGCGCCCATTCCAATCTCCAGATTCGAGGTGGGCTTGAAGCTGATTTTGAACCCATCGACGAATGGTTGCGGTTTGATATTTCCCGGGCCCAGCAAAGTGGTTCCGTTCAGTTCGAACTGGGTGCCGGATAGCTGGCCCAGAAAATACTCAGTTCGGATTGGCCCCAACACATCGGAGAGCAGCGGAACTCGGTAGGGAGAAATATTATCCAGCTTCAGCATGAGAAACGATTCCGCATTGTTGCTCAAGAGGAGCGGGCCGGAATCGCCGGGGCCGAGCCACCAACCTTGTTTGCCGACTGACATTTGGAGATTGTGGAAGTTGAAACCAAATGCTCCTTCGACGATTCGAAAGCGATCGTAGCTCGGAATCGCATTGGGGATGGGAAGAGTGAGGTCGGCGTTTGCAATGGCCTGCAAGGTGTAGGGAGAATCTGAAGGCACCCCTGGGGCATGTTGATACTCGCCACGGAAATAATAAAAAAATGGGCCTGTGTCGGCGTAGCCGCTCACTCCGGTTACATTGTTGAAACCCGCACCGTAAGGCCTCCCATAATCATTGGTGATCGTCTCGCCGAAGTGATAGCCGTCGCGGAGTGGGCTACCCGAAATTCCCATAAGGCGCGTGTAAACCGATTCCAAATGCACGCCAAGGTTTTCCTCTCCGTTCTGGCCGCGGGTTTCGTCGGCGAATTCCTCGGCTAGCGCGTGATAGGTTTTCTCTGCTTCGCTATCACGATCGGCATCGTCGCCCAGTTGTTCGCGAGCTTCTTCGAGTAGTCGAGCACATTCCATTCTTGTCCACGGGCGAATGCCGAGGTCGGCGGATTGCACCGCGCCGAGTGCGATAAGGCGGTTGAAAGCCGGATACACCCAGCTATCGATGGGCACATAGGGCGATCCCATATTCTCGGGATTGCGAACCTTTTCGCCAATATCGGAACCGACATCAAAGTTGCCCCAACCCGCGCCGCCCAGCTCCGGGTCGTGATGTGCGCGATAGATTTGGCGTGCGAAATACCATCCGAGAGCGCTGCCGATTACAGCATCGGAAGCGAAGTGTTGCTTGCCTGTGACGCGCGTTACCGTAACGGCGGAGGCTAAACCATAGGCAGCCAACTCCGTCAGCCTTCCCGGATATTCGTGTGCCACTACGCTCGCGACTGACCACGCGATGGCGGCGTGCTCGGAGGGAAACGACGATCCTCCCTGGAAGAAGGTTCCGTTTCCATTGTCTTGAAATGGCCTTGGACGTTGCGTCACGGCTTTCAATAGGTACGCCGTCGCCACGCTGTTGAAAGCCGCCTCGCCGGCGAGAAGTCCGGTTTCGCGCAGGCGGTCGTTGTGGACGAAATGTCCCCAGAGATAAGAAGCGCCTGTGACGCCAATGAAAGAGTAGGTGAGGTAATTGGAAAGGATCACACTTCGATGCACCTGCGAAACTGGAACCTGGCGCGAGATCCAGCTGTCGCCGGCAAAGAGCGCGCCCGTAAATGCCGCAAACGGAAGTAGCAACCTGGCGTCTTCCCGGTGCAGATGGAACGGTGCGGTCCAAAACTGTTTTTGATCGAGCGCCACGTGTTTCATGAAGGGAGTAAGGAGGCGATTTTCCGGATCTTCTCCGGCGGGCAAGAACGTCGGTTGATTCTCGTGAGAAGACGATTGTTTTTCAGCCAACCCGAGCAAAGGCGGCTGCGGATCGGTCTGAGCATGGGCTTGTGAATCTGCCAGAACGAACCCAAACACAACTGCAAAAATCCACAACGCCATGATTCGGCCTGGCATGATTCGGCCTAACATCGGTCGGCCCAACAGGGGTGGGCCTAGAACGATCGCGCCACCTGGATTGCAATGCCGACGCCATATGCAAGCTGCGACCCTTCCAGAATGTCCTTCCATCGCGTATTTGCGCTGAAGGTTTTCTCGGGCACCATGACCATGTCGCCCGGCCGCATTTCCGCACTCTCTACCCCGCCGGTGAACATCCCTCCGGCGCCGCCCACAACCGAACCATCCGCGCGTATCACGAATATGTTCTTCTTATTCGCGACATTATTGGGGCCGCCAGCTTGGTGCAAATACCAGCCGGCTGATTTACCAGGCTTATAAGCAACGGCGGTGGAGTTATAAACCGCGCCATCGACAATGACAGAGCTCGGAACTTTCGGAATATGAATTGAGTCTCCGGCGCGTATGGTAATGTCATTTGAGGTATTGCGCCACTTCTTCATGTCTTTCGAAATGTGGATCACCATCCGCCCTTCTGGCGGCGTATTCTCCAACCTCTGCAGCGTGGACTGCCACTGCATTAGAGCAGCTTCCTTAGCGGCGCGTTGATCAGGATCGGCGTCTGGCGCGGCTTTCAGGGCGGGGCCTTCTTCCTGAACGCTGCGTAATAGATCAGTGCGATTGCGCTCGGCGAGCTCGCGAACTTGTACGCGTTCGAAAATGGCGCCGTAAGGATAAGCATCGCTGCGCAGCCCTCCGGCGCGCTCGATGATCGAACTTAAGTGTTCACCTTCCTCAATTCCGTAGGTTCCCGGATGCATGACTTCGCCCGTCACCTTGATCGAGGCGCCGACGTCCCGCCATCCGGCAATTTGGCGAATGGTGAGCACGTCGCCGTCGTGCAGGCGCATGTCAGTGTCTGGTTCGCCTTCCAAGGCTCGGCCGATCTGGATGGTCTCGTGTTCGCCGACCACACCCACGGCGCCTTCGACGTCATAGCGCGTCAGGTCGGCGCTTTCGGTATAGGCGCCGCGCTTGAAACCGCCGGCGGTGCGCACTAACTGCGCGGCGGTCATGTCCTGACCCAGAGGATACTTTCCCGGCCTTCCGACTTCGCCTTCGATGGTCACGGTCGGCGGATCGACCTTAGCGAGATTGCGATGGATGATCAGGCGGTCTTTGGGTTCAAGCGCAAGATTGTCTTTATCGTCGCCCGCCATAGCGCGCTTCAGGTCAACGCTCAGAACCGAGAGTTTGTTGTCTCCGGTCCGGCGGAATATCTGCACGGAGTCGGTGGAAGCGTCGGAGGTCAAGCCCCCCGCGAGATAGACAGCATCGCGCACTCGGGTGGCGCCGTTGGTGACGTGATCTCCCGGATCGCGCACTTCTCCGCTGACCGTGACGACGGGCGTGTCTTCAAAGTCGAAGCGCGAGAAGATGCGGACGGTGTCGAATGGCTTCAGCGCGAGGGGCTGAACGTTATTTTTATCATTGTTATTTTTATCGTCGTTTTTATCGTCTTTATCGCCCGTGTTTAAAACTTCATCGAGATTAAAGGCGATGACCTGGGGAGCATAGTCGGGCGGATTCAGGCGGACGATTTCGGCGTGAATTTTCGATGGCTCTGGCAGCAGGTCGTTGTATGACTTGATCAGATCGGTAAGCATCATGCCGTCGCGAAAGGCATACTTACCTGGCCGAAAGACGTGGCCTTCAAGGTAGACGGTTTTGTCGGCGTAGGGCAGGATGGGAGAAATTTTGATCTTGTCGCCATCCTGCACCGAGAAATCTTCTAAGGCTTTGGAGACGGTTTCCTGATTATTGTTCTCCGGAATATCGAGGCGAAGCATGGTGCGGCTTTCGTGGGCTTGTACGCGCTCAACGTCGACGTGGCGCAGTGTGCCGGAAGTGAGCACGCCGCCGGCGAGTTGCAGCACCTCGGCGAGATTTGTTTCGTCCCGCAACTCGTAGATCGCAGGCCGTCGAACCATACCTTCAACCGTTATTTCCGTGCCCAGCGGCGGAACCAGCACCGTGTCGCCGGACTGCAAGCGCTTCATATCGGAGTGAACACCGTGCAGGAGCAGATCGTAAACATCAACTTCCTGAATCAGCGTGTTCCCACGATAGTGGCGCAAGGTGCGAATGGACCCGCGCGACGTAGGGCCACCTGCGGTAAACACGGCGTTCAGCGGAGTAGAAAGGGCGCTGATGTCATAGGCGCCAGCGCCTTCTACATCCCCAACGACATAGACACGAATGGTTCGCAGGCGCGCGAGAGAAACATCGGCTTGCACATCGCGGAATTCACTCCGCAGACTTGTTTGCACCAGCCGCTGCACGTCGCCAAGGCTGCGGCCCGCTACTTGCAGCGCGCCCGCTTCGGGCAAGGCGATCCGTCCCTCGGGATCGACAACTCGGCGCAGCCGCTCGGAGACTCCTCCCCACAGATTGATGTTGATTCCATCGCCTGGGCCGATCACGTAATCCGGGCCAACCGGGAGGTCCATGGGCAACTGATCGAAATTGCCGGTGCCGTTGTGAAAGACGTCATTGCCAAAGCGAACCAGTTCGGGCGATCTGCTTCCGTACTGCGAGTAGAGATCGTAAAGGGACGGAACATCGGCATAAGGGTTGACGCGATGGCGCAGTTTGGCGTGATCGGGCCGAGGATACCCAGGCAATCCAAGTGCGTTGCGATTCGTTTCCAGAGAGGCGCGCTCGCGGGGGGAATTCTGATCTTTAGCCGACTCCGCGGCTTCGCTTAACGAACCTGCGCCAAGTGGCAGCGAAGGAATACTCGCGAGCGGGTTGGCACCGGCCGCAGCGGGCAGTCCGGAAATGCCGCCTAATCCCGACGCCTGTTGTCCCAGGCTAGCGCTCAGCAGCGCGGGCAGTTCTTGAGGACTGATCTGCCCCATTAGAGCTGAAGTAGCCAGCACGTTGTCGGAATCGTCAGAATCCGTCATCTGGGCTTGTTCGACCGCGCGGCGGCTGTCGACATTGGGCGGAGGCGCAGGCTGCGGCGCGACCTGCGGAACTTGAGGGGACGGTAGAGTGAATGGAGACTGTCCCAGTTGTGGACTGATCGCTTTCAGCTGATCCTGCTGCGCCCAATAGCGATCTTCCTGACTGAGGCCCTGCGCCGAGGCTGCGCTCGGGAGCTTGTCCGGTTGCGCCATCTTGAGCGTGTCGGCGTTCATCGGCATAGCCGACTCACGTTCGCGCTCTTCGCGCGTGGGCAGCGCGCGTATGTAGAGGCGCTTCGACACCTCTTGCGTCGCGAGCACGCGGATCGTCTCATCCTGACGCAGCAGGCGAAACAGCGCTTCATCGGTTAAATCCTGAGGATCGAGAATCCGCCCCTGCTCAAATGCTTTTCGCACCAGGAGCTTCTTGACCTCGAGCAGCAAGCCGGTTTCTCGCTGCAAGAGAGCAATCAGCTTCTCTGCCGAAAGCGACACGTCCTGTTCAGCCTGGCGCGCCGCCTGCGAGTGCGATTCGTCGATCGCCCGGGTGCGGCTGTAAACCGGCGAGTCCTGCGCAGCAACCAGAGCAGTGCAAAGGATTAATAAAAACGGCAGAATCGCCGCTCTCGGGCTGGGCAATCTAGGAGGAACAAACATAGGATTCTCTCTTTGAACGAGCAGCGGAAATGACATGAGTATCGCGGGACTGCCTGTGTATAGACGACAAGGGCTGTCAGAGCGCCTCAACATCGGCTTCATCAATTTCAAGCATCACCGATCGCATGATCAACTCGATGGAGAGCACCAGGCGAAAACCCTCTTTGCGACGGATCATGATTCCTTCGGCATCGAGCAATGGCCCGCCCCTGACGCGAACCTTCCTGCCGCGGCAGAGGTAGGGATGAGGGCGGGGCCGCAGATCTGCCGACATGCTTGTTCTCAGGGCACGGATTTCAGACTCCGGAAGTGCGGCTGGCTGTCCTTGAAAAGTAACGAATCGCAAAACGCCGGGGGCACGAAGGACGCTCAAACGATCACCACCATTCAGGCATACAAAAACGTAGCCATGGAATAGGACCATGTCCAATTCCTTTCGGCGGTCCTTCCATCGGCGCACGCTGCGGTATACCGGAAGAAAGCAGGTCAGTCCCTTGCATTCCAGGTGGTGCTTTACCAGTTTCTCGTGTCGCGGACGAACCGAGATGGCGTACCAGCGCTCCACCAGCAACGGCCCGTTTCCAATCAACCTCTCTTTAGCCAACACGTCAGACACAGCGGACGTAGAAGCCTCCCCCCGAAGTCCGTTCCCCGAAAGTTGGTTGCATGAGAGATTTGTTTCAGGCACCGCATTCGCTCCTTAATGACAGCTCCGCCATCTCAGTTACACTCCTGACTTGCATGTAACAGCTTGCGGATCAATCACTTATGGTCGACTATTGACCGTTGCCGCTAGTTATGCAGCCTGCCCACTACGCTGGGATGTTCGCGCAAAGCGCTCAAAATTCCCTCCTCCGAACTCTCCAGCGCCTCGGTGCGAACGTCCACCACCGCCCAATATAGGAAGCCGCGATTTTTTTCCGGTGCGAGTGCGAGAATTCGCATTTGCGGATACCTTCCCAGCAAAAAGCCGCATTGTGCCACCCGCTTGTCGTCACCATCGAGAGCGAGAATCAAAACGTCGGGTTCGGCCGCCTCGACCGCCTGGGCGAGATCGTTCTCATTCTGGATTTCACCAATGACCTCGATGTCGGGCTGGTCGGCGATCACCTCGAGCACCAGTTCCCGCATCAACCGTGGCCGATTTGCAACCAGAACTCGCACTCGTCTCACGTGCGCAATCCTCACGAAACAACTTCTACGTCCGAACGAATTAATGGACAAGGTTCAATTGCGTACCCTGGCAAGAGGTTCAATGCAGCGGTGAGAGCGTTGCCTGATAGGCTAACCGAAGTACTAAGTCGTACTAAGTTGGAGGTACTAAGTGGATCTCAATTGTCATCGAGAGCCAATCGCAGGTGCGACAGGGTGAGTTATTCCGACTGCGTAACCGACGTACCGGTTAGCGCGTTCTTTTCGTCCAGACGAACCCGCTCAAAATGAAACCGTGGCGCCGCCCAAAACCAATTTTCCCGTTACTCCAAACAAATATTTAGGGCTAGCTCTACATGATTTACCTGAGGTAATTTCGTTCTAGTTAATGCTACAGTCGCGACTTATACCAATCCCCTTAGCGAGCAACCCAGGGTATGTTCTCGTCATCTGACTACGACAAATTGCCGATACATTAGTTAACAGAGTGTAAACGCCAGAACTGTTGGTAAAGACGCCACTTCTAACAGACTCGGGGGAGGAACTTGACCGGTACGGGGCTCAACGACGGAGGATTTTGCGATGTCTCTCGAGCGTATAGCTGTTTTTCTACTGGCCGAGAATTGTCTGCTCCGCGAAGCTTTGGTGCGAGTGCTACGAAAGAAAGAAGATATCGTCGTGGCGGGCGCAATTCCTTTCTCGTTATGTGCGCTGGAGAACGTTACCGGTGCGAATCCAGACGTGGTACTTTTTGACTCGGTGGATATCGCCCTCGGCGAGCCTCACTTGGTTTCTCTACTGCGGCGGCTGAGAGAAAACAGCAAAGCGGTCATGATCGGCATGGAAGAGGATGAAGCAATTTTCCTGCGCGCGGTAAGCGAAGGGGTGGTCGGCTACGTTCTCAAGGATGCTCCAGCAGCCGAAATTATTCGCGTAATCAGGGTGGTCGCAGCCGGTGAAGCAGTCTGCCCCCCACGATTTTCCCTATCCTTATTCCAATATGCGGCGCGCGACATTTCTTTTTCTATCAAAACATCCCACAAAACAAAGTTCGGTCTGAGCCGGAGGGAGCAACAACTCGTAGGCATGATCCGCGCCGGACTTTCGAACAAAGAGATCGGAAGCCGCTTAAACCTATCCGAACAAACGGTGAAGAACCATATCCATCGAATTCTGCGGAAGGTTGGCGCAAGCGATCGCTTGGAGATTGTCGAGCGCTACGAGTCCGAATCCGGGAGTGTCGGCTCGAACCTCATCGAATTTCGCGAAGCAATTACGCGCGTCAGCTAGCTTGAATTTCGAGTAGGGTGCGTGCTCCTCGTGGATGAGTGGCGCGCTTATACCGAGTCAATCGGCCCCGCGCCTTTTCGCCGAAGAATAGTCCGAAGGTCATCGGCTTGGCTGGTCCTAGGAGCCGCGCAGATTTTGCCCGCGCGCGGACTGATCTGGTCGTGCATCAGGGCAGCGTCTGGCCTTCCTTCAAGTTGGCAGTGCATCAATCATTGCGTCAGCGTCGCCCTGAGAATTATAGAATAGTGGTGCGATGCGCAGCTTTCCGAGACGCGCCGAAACGATGATATTGCGTATCTTGATGTGCTCGCAGGTTTCGTCAGCCGACCGTTTCGCATCCTGACAAACGAGGTGACCACTTATTTTGACGGCACGAACTACATTGCTAAAGCTCCTTCGCGTGGTGATCGGTCTCGCCTTCGCCTCCATTGTTGTGGCGGCTCAGATCGAAACTCACCTCCAGGCCAGCGACCCAAGAGATGTGCGAGCATTAAGCAACGTCGGCGCATCCGCGATTCCAATCGACGATCTTTACTACACCCGGTCCGTCGGCACAGCTGCTTGGTCGCCAGATGGCAAGGAAGTCGTATTAGTAACCAATCTCTCCGGGCGCATGAACCTCTGGAAAGTGGCCTCTTCCGGAGGCTGGCCGATCCAGCTGTCACAGTCAGATGAGGCGCAACTCGATCCCACCTACTCGCCTGACGGCAAGTGGGTGGTCTACCAGCAGGACAAGGGCGGTAACGAACTCTACGATCTCTATGCCATTCCCTCTGCCGGTGGCGCTGCCCTCAATCTGACCAATACACCCGAGACACGCGAGACATCGCCTCTTTTTTCGCCGGACGGCAAATGGCTAGTGTTCGACGCCAAGTCGTCCAAGTCCGCGATGACCAACGTCATGGTAATGGACTGGAGAACCCACGCTGTCCACGCTCTTACCGCAGAAACATCACCTAAACGCTATTGGAATCGGATTTGCTGGAGCCATGATGGCAAGTACGTTTTCGCACTCCAAATGGAGAACAGCTTTGCAAATTCAGACGTGTACCAGATCGAGGTAGCCACTGGCAAAGCTACAAATCTTACCGCCCACGAGGGCGAGGTCCTCTACGCCGCTTCTGAAGTATCTCCAAACGATGATCGGTTGCTGATCAGCTCCAACGGGGGAGTAGAACATGCGCGCGTCGGCTTATTCACTCTGAGCACACACGATACCAAATGGATGACGAAAGGCGACTGGGACGCCGCTCCCGGTGATTGGTCCCCCGATGGCCGTGTTTTCACATTCAACGTCAACGAGGACGGCAGAAAAGAAGTTTATTTGGTTGACGCGAAGACCTTGCACTCATCCAAACTGCATAACCTCGAAGGCCTGAATTCGTTAAACGCCACGCCGCACGCTTTCTCACCCGACGGTAAGAAATTGCTGGTGCTACACGAAAGCTCCCGTCAGCCGGCTGATCTTTGGCTATACGACTTGGCTTCGGATGCCGGAACCCAATTGACGTATTCCACGATTGCGTCCCTGGATCCCGGCAACGTGCCGCCATCGCAGATCGTGCATTACAAGAGTTTTGACGGAACCGTTGTGAGCGCGATTTTGTGGATACCGTTCAATCTGAAGCGAGATGAGTCAGCTCCGGCCATCGTGATCGCACACGGTGGCCCGACCTGGCAAACCTTTGACGGTTGGAATCCTACCGTAGCAGCCCTGGTCTCGCGCGGATACGTTTGCATCGCCCCGAATGTACGAGGCTCGACCGGTTACGGAATGCCGTTTCAAAGAGCCAACCACCAGGACCTCGGAGGTGGCGACCTGCAGGATGAGGTCTATGCCGCCGCCTTTCTAAAACAGACCGGTTACGTGGATGCCAAGCGAATTGGGATCACTGGCGGCTCCTATGGCGGCTTCATGACGATGATGGCCGTCAGCGAGACTCCTGATCTCTGGGCTGCCGGAGTGGCCCAATACGGAGTCGCAAACTGGCGAACCATGTTGGCACACGCCGATCCGTTCCTGCAGGAATACGTGAAGGGCCTGCTGGGCGACCCCGAGCGCGATTCATCCGTGTACGATCAAAGTTCTGTGCTGCGATACATTCGCAGCGAAAAGGCGCCGCTACTATTGCTGCAAGGCGAGAATGACGTTCGCGTTCCCCGGGAAGAAGCCGAGCAGATCGTGAACATCTTGCGCGCACAGGGCAACGCCGTAGACGCTCACTATTATCCACAAGAAGGCCACGGATGGCGCAAGCGCGAAGACCAGATCGACGCAGTTCGACGCACTGTCGAATGGTTTAATCAATATCTGGGAACAAAAGCCGGAAGCATCAAGCCACGGCCGGGCGATTGAATCGCATTCTGACGAGTGCCGGGCATATATCTCGGAGTCAGCAACTCACCGAGACCGCACGGCCACCGCTGTGTATAACCATGACTCCGATCTCCATGACATTCGCATCCACGTACTTTGCGCGAGCTACTAGCAAAGTATGGGCCGGAGGCCTACCGGCTCTTATGCGAGCAGCAGGCAAGTTTCTCTGATACTCCATTGACGAGCGATTGCAGAAGCGTTGCTACGTCTCGATATTGGGCAATCCCGGCGCTTTGGCCGGCCCATAAGGCTAGGAATTCGCTCCGTCCGGCCTGCTGCGCTGGCCGAGCGAGGTTCCGCATGAGGGCCCGTTGCAGCGGGTACGGGAGAACGGTGACGCCGGGCCGGTTCATCTCCTCCAGAAGTTGATTGTGGATGCCGCGTGCCAGGCGCCCAGTGAACCCACGTGTGAGCGAAGTTCGGCGCGCCCTTCCGCTCAGGATCGCCTCGCGGTGCAAGGAGCTTGCTCCAGACTCTTCGCAGGCAAGAAAGACCGTTCCCATCTGCGCACCTTCGGCGCCGAGCGCGAAAGCTGCAGCAATGCCGCGGGCATCCGCAATTCCTCCAGCTGCTACGACGGGCGCAACCACGGCATCCACGATCTGCGGTACGAGAGAGATTGTGCCTGTGAGGGAATCTTCCGGCGAGCGCAGGAACGAACCGCGATGTCCGCCGGCCTCGAATCCGGATGCCACAATCACATCGACTCCGGCTTGCTCCAAGGCGATGGCCTCGTCCCGTGTCGTCGCGGTGCCGATCGTGAGGATGCAATGGCGATGACACTCTTGGAGAATCTCCTTCGAGGGAATGCCGTAGATGAACGAGAAGGCAGGCACCTTAGCATCGAGCAGAACCTGCACCTGATCTTCGAAGCGCAGCGGCTTATATGGTGAGAACTGCGGCTTGCTCGCACCGAGCGCCTCAAGATGCGGAGCTAGATGAGAGAGAGAGCGTCCGAAGGCTTCGGCATCGGACGTTGCTGCACCCTCATCCTCCATCGAAACCCAGAGGTTCATGGCGAAAGGTTTATTGGTCAAAGAACGGATCTCGGCGACGACCTCCTGAATCGCCGACGGAGCCAGGCCGTGCGCGCCGAAAGAACCGAGACCTCCGAAGTTTGATACAGCAGCGGTAAGGCGCTGCGAGGAAAAGCCTCCAAACGGCCCCTGGATGATCGGGTACTCAATTCCGAGCTTGTTTGAAACGCGCGTCCTGTTCCATGCTGAGTTTCGTTTCGCCAACTAAGCCTCCAAAAAGCGGAAGCGGGCCGCTCCGCCTCCTTATTCCTCGACTTCCAGGATGACCTCAACCGCCACGGGCATGGCCAGAGGCAGACATGCCACGCCTAACACCATACGGACTGAGGTTTTGTCTTCTCCAAAAACATCGCGGAATAGCTCGGAGGCAGCGTCGGCAACTCTTGGTTGATCGAAGAAGTCTCCATCAGTTGCAAGATAGACGCATAGTCGAACAACGCGCGTTACTTTATCGAGCGAGCCTAGCTTCTGCCTTGCCGTTGACAAAACATTCAGAGCGGCAATGCGGACCGCCTCTCTACCTGCGTTCGCATCCAGTTCTTTCCCGAGACGGCCGACGAACTTCGGCTCGTGTCCGATGGCAAGAAGTATACCGCTGAGGAAGAGCAGATTGCCGGTCCGTACAGCCTCGACATAAGCGCCCAACGGAGTGGGCAGAGGCGTAAGTTCGATGCCAAGCTCGTGCAGTCGGCGCTCCGCCTTGGCCGGCTGCGAACCCTTACCGCTTACCATTTGCCTGAGTGCGCACCACCGTCCACGTGCAGCACCTCCCCCGTCACATAACGGGCCTCTGTAAGATGGCGAGCCCTCCATCGTATTGCGCACATTTCTCGATTTTCTAAGTGCCAATGCGGACGCGATTCGCGCAAAGGCCGAACTTGCTCTGTCCTCCATCGCCCGGATCAAGTCATAGCACTCTCGGCGGCGAGCTAGCGAGTCCATCTTCCCGATGAGCAAGAAAGGTTCGCTGGCGCCAGGGCAGCTCGCAGACTTGGTCGTCCCCTCGCCGGACTATTTCTCAATTCCTGAAGAGGAGATCAAGAACCTGGAGTCGCTAGTAACGATTGTCGGCGGCAAGATAGTTTACGCGGTAGGCGAACACTCAAGCACGGCGCCTCCGGAACTGCCCGTGAGTACAGACTGGTCCCCGGTGAAGCAATACGTGGAGGAGGATGGAAAGTCTCCGAACTGCCAAGAACCGCGAAACGGCGTTGATCGGCGATTGCTAAATTAAGGCTTAGGAGAGAAGAATGGTTTGGATAAAAAACGAAGTCTCTCCAAAACTCTCGTATTTAGCAGATCGGAGACCCATGAGTACCAACCTAATGAGATCGTTACGTTTTGCTGAGTTTGGACCGCCGTCGGTGTTGCGAATCGAAGAAGTCGCGATTCCGAAGCCGGGCGAGGGGGAAACACCTGTTCGTGTGAAGGCGGCAGGTGTCAATCCCAGCGACATCGGGAATGTCGCGGGACGCTTCAAGAAAACGACTCTCCCGCGAACCCCCGGCCGGGACTTTGCCGGCATTGTTGTGAAGGGGACGGATCACGAAGGTGAAGATGTCTGGGGCAGCTTCCCGGCACTCGGTATCGACCATGATGGCTCTCACGCAGAATACGTCATTGTCCCCACCGTGACTCTGTCGCCCAAGCCGGAGTCGTGGAGCATGGCGCAGGCGGCGGCGATCGGAGTTCCCTACATTACGGCGTGGGCATCTGTAATGAATGCAGCTCAAATCCAGGCTGGCGAGACCATTCTGATCGTTGGCGCCAGGGGCGCAGTAGGACAAGCAGCCACTCAGATTGCGAATTGGAAGAAGGCGCGTGTGATTGGCGCGGACGTGACCTCCGATCCTATCCCCGGTACCGAGGCGGTCGTCAACACCAAGAGCGAGGATCTTCGTCAGAGAGTTTTTGAATTGACCGCGGGAAAAGGCGTTGATGCTGTCTTTAATACGGTGGGCGGCTCGTTGTTTGAGCCGGCGTTGCAAGCGCTCGCATTCGGAGGACGACAGGTGGTTATCTCGAGCGCGCGAAATCCCAGCGTCAGTTTCAACCTCGTCGACTTCTATCACAACTTCTCCCGTCTGCTTGGAGTTGACAGTTATGGACTGACAACGCAACAGGTGGCGGAGGTCGCCAACCGGCTCCAGGACGGTTTTGAAACAGGGGCTTTGAAACCGCCGGCGATTGAGACCGTTCCCTTTGAGAGAGCTGTGGATGCGTATACGCGAGTGGCGGATCGAAAGGCGAAAGTGAAACAGGTGCTGCGTTTCGACTGACAGGATGAACAATGAGGATCTCGACTGAAAACAGGGGATTGGAAATGCAAGCACCGCTCATCTCCTTCGTGGTAGGGCTCCTTGTCGGAGTTGTCCATCGTCGCTCTAATCGGACTATTGGGAGTGGTGCTAGGTGAACAATTTGGAGGATGGGTTCTAACGAGGAACGCTCATCCTCCGAGCGTCGCCTCCGCTCACGTCGTCAGTGAGCGCAAAGATGACCAGCCGCGCCCGAAAGCTCAATCGATAAGTTCGACCCCGAATCCTCTGAATTGAGAAAGGCCTTGTGTGATGTCAATCGATTGAGAGGAGTCAATCGATCGTCAAGACAAGGAGATTCCGATGCGCATCGCCAGATTCCTTACTGTCACCGCTGTCGCCGTCCTCCGGAGCATGGCCGCGCCCGTTTATCTCCCTTACCAGGCACGATGTCGGCAGTCGCCCATGCCGCAGCGGCGAGGCCGGACTTAGCCGTGGGTCCGGTGTGGCCGCTATGGCCAAAGCGATCTTGCTGCGAGCCCTGGCCTGATGTGCCGCGCAATGTTTTTTCGCGCTCGTGCCAGCTGAGCCTTGACCGTTCCGTGTGGCACTCCCAAAAGTTTGGCTGTCTCACAGATCGAGAGACCGTTCATCACACGCAGCTCAAATGTTCTTCGCAACGTGGGGGACAGCAGTGCTGTGCATCTGCGCAAACGCGCTTTCAGTTCGGAATTTCGACACTCGTCTTCTGGGCTGGGCCGACCGTCCGCGAGTCTTTCCCATACAAAGTGCGGTTGTATCTCTTCCATTGGATCATTCAGGGACAGATGGGTCAGGCGGTGCCGTTTGCGCAATTGCATCAGCGCACAGTTGCGGACTATCGTGGTGAGCCAGGTAGTCATCTGCGACTGCCCCCTGAATTGGTCGATGTGTCGGTAAGCGGCCAACAGAGCTTCCTGCACCGCGTCCTCTGCGTCAGCTGCATTCCCCAGAAGTCGCAAAGCGCACCGATAAAAATACGGCAAGCGGAGTGACAGAACCTCTTTCATTTCGAGAACAGCGCTCTGGTGGCTGGACACATCCACACTGGGACTACGGTTGGTGGTTTGGGTTTGCATTCGAGATGTCCATTCGCATCGCACGACAGCAAAATGCACGTCGCCTGCCAAAAGGCGGGTTGCGTCGACGAAACCGCTTCATCGCGCACGCCGAACCATGTCCTGCAGTCTGCAAGGCGCATTGTTCAGCTCTGGGAGTTTTGGTCTTGGGCAGTTCAGGATCCATTGCCTAATAAGATTGACGCGTTATTGACACGCCAAAGCTCCGGCTGTGAACCGGTTCGCCCGCGTCTTCCTAGAATCCGTTGTACCGCATCGAACTGAATCACTTATCGATGCGTTCAGTAGAGGCTGAATGGCACAAGTCTTGCATGTTCTCCTCGCGGTTCGGCTGATGCGTGACCAGCGGAAAGAAGAGGCAGTTCCATGCGCAAACACTTCCTCGACGCAAAAAGCAATTGCGTGCTTGCCGCATGACGCAATCGTTGTGAACGCTGCCAGAGGTGGCATGGTGGTTGATGAGGATCTGATGGCTGCCCTCAAGCGTGGCCAAGTCGCCGCCGTCGGCCTGGACACGTACGAGGGAGAACCGAAGCTCGACCCGGGATATCTGTCGCTGGAAAATACATTGCTGCAGCCGTACATAGGTGCAGCCACGATCGAGACGCGAACGGCCATGGGCATGCTGGCGCTGGACAACATTGATGCAGTCCTCGGAGGAAGGCCTGCTCCTTCTCTTGCGACTTAGTGCAGAATTCGTCTAGTCAATCCTGTGCTCGATAAAATTGACGCGTTATTGACACTGACGGGATTTTCATCGGGTGGCTGATAAAGCCGTTCTTCAGTTGGCATTTCTATCCTCTGAATCTCAATCATTTACCAATTTGTGCGGTGGATCACTGACTTGGCACAATTCGTGCACATTCGTGGTGAGCAAGCAGGTTGTTTGAGGGAATCGGTTCGAAATAAGAAGGAGCCAACCGTGCCATACCGTAGCGTCAATCCGGCAACGGGAGAAGTTCTCAAGACCTTTCCTGAGCATACCGATGAGCAGATGTGGAGCGCCTTGGCCAAGGCGGACAAAGCATTTCGAACCTGGGCGGCTCGCCCGTTCAGCGAACGCTCGAAGATTATTGGCAAGTCCGCTCAGATTCTTCTGGAAAAGAAAGAAGAACTCGCTCGCCTCGCGACGTTGGAAATGGGAAAGAGAATCGCTGAGAGCCGGGGCGAAGTGGAACTAAGCGCTTCCATCATGCAGTACTTCGCGGATAAGGCTGAAGTCTTCCTCGCACCGAGGAAGCTCGACTCTGCCATGGGTGACGCTCGACTCGAATATTCACCCTTCGGCGTCCTGCTCAGCATTCAGCCCTGGAACTATCCTTATTATCAGCTGGCTCGGTTTGCCGGTCCTCATCTGATGTCGGGCAACGTGATGCTCCTCAAACACGCGCCTGGCGTTCCCCAGCGCGCATTGGCTTTTGAAAAGGTACTTCGCGAGGCTGGCGTGCCCGAAGGTGTCTACACCAACCTATTCCTGAGCAACGATCAGGCTGGAGCCTTGATCGACGACCCGCGGGTGAAGGGTATCGCTCTCACCGGTTCCGAGCGCGCAGGAGAAGCGCTGGCATCACGCGCAGGAAAGAACCTGAAGAAATCGACGATGGAACTCGGCGGTAGTGATGCGTTCGTTGTTTTGGACGATGCTGACCTTGACCACACGGTAGAAATGGCAATCCTGGGTCGGTTCGGCAACAACGGGCAGACTTGCATCGGAGCAAAGAGATTCATCGTAGTCAAATCGATGCTAGATAAATTCCTGCCGCGATTCATCGCCGCGGCGAAGAAGTTGAAGCTGGGGGACCCACTCGATGAAACGGTAACATGGGGGCCGGTCTCTTCCGATGCAGCTTTGCAACTCATCCTGCGACAGATTCAGGAGGCCACGAGTCACGGGGCGCAGATAGCGCTTGGTGGCCGCCGCGCCGGCGAAGTTGGCGCCTTCCTAGAGCCGACGATTTTGACGAACGTTACCTCGGACAACCCCGCTTACAAGCAGGAGTTCTTTGGGCCCGCCGCTCTCGTTTTCCCAGCCAAAGATGAGGAAGAAGCCATTGCGATCGCCAACGATTCGCCATTTGGCCTGGGCGGATCCGTCTACAGCTCAGATATCGAAAGAGCCACGCGAGTGGCGAGTCGTTTGGAGACGGGCATGGTCTTCATCAACTATCCCGATGTCAGTCTTCCAGAGCTGCCTTTCGGAGGTGTCAAGCGCTCTGGGTATGGGAAGGAACTCTCCAGCCTTGGCATTGAAGAGTTTGTGAACAGGAAGTTGATTTTCGTTCCGAACGGCCACTGGTAAGCGAGCGGAAAGCGAAACTGTGCCGCTCTCTATGCATGTCAGTCTTGGGTAATTAGCGTACTTATAACCAGTGTGATTATCTTCGTGGGCGTTTCGTTTGGAGGGTAGAAGCGATGCCGTTGTACACCGTTATCACAGAAGATGGATTTGTCTCCGACGAGGCGAAGTCGAAGATCGCGAGGGAAATCACGCGGATACATACCACAATCATGAAGGTTCCTGCCGGTTTCGCTCGAGTGGTCTTTCTCTCATACCCCAAGGGTTCCGGATATGCGGCGGGTAAGGCGGCTCCAACCGGGGCGCTAAACTGTGTTCTGCGGAGCGGCCACACCAATGAGGACAAGACCGAGATGCTGAAGCAACTGTGGTCGATGTTCCAAGGCCTCACCGGAATCCCCACCGATCAGCTGGCCATCTCGCTCCAAGAAATTCCCTCGAGCAATGCGATGGAGATGGGGCAGATCATGCAAGCCGTCGGTCACAAATAGGGTGTGGGCGAAGGTGCCAACGGGCGTCTGCGCTAATTGGCGAGCCAATGACACAGCGCCGGAAATGGGTAGGTTAAATCAGGTTTATTGGAGGATAACGCAGGGAAACATGACAGAGTTGACTTTAGCCAAGGCTCAAGCAGCGGTGTCTGGTGTGTTGTCGTTCGCGCGGGAGAAATCCCTGGCGCCGATGACCGTCGTCGTTCTGGACGCACGGGGCGCGTTGAAGGCGTTTGCTGCCGAGGACGGCACGCCTTTGCGCCGGGCCGATATCGCGATCGGCAAAGCGCACGGCGTTCTGGCGATGGGCGTGAACTCTCGCGCCTTGCAAGCCAAGGCCGAACAGCAACCGTATTTCATCGCGGCCGCCACGCTGGCGGTCGGCGGTTCGCTGATACCCGTGCCGGGCGGCGTTCTGGTTGAGGACGAGCAGAAACGCGCGATCGGTGCCGTAGGCGTGAGCGGTGACACGTCCGACAACGACGAGGCGACCGCATTCGCCGGCCCGGCGGCTGCGCATCTGATCTAACCACGATCAATCGGATCGGGCCATTAACCGCCGCCAGTCTAATTGCAGAACTCGCCGTCATACCGCATAACGAGTAGGAGCAGACATGCATAAACTACTATCAGCAGACCCCACACGCCTCGGTCGTCCGGATGTACCACCCTCCTCGGATGCTGTAGACGAAGAGCTTGTTGGGGGAACGCCAGAAGAGCTTAAGACTGATCTGACCGAGATACTTGGCGAGGATGTTGTGCGGCATCGTATCAGCGACTTGGTGCGCTATGCGTCGGACGCTAGCCCTTACCGGTATATCCCGAAAGTGATCGTACAAGCAAAGAACATCGATCACGTAGCGGCCATTTTTCGATATTGCATTCGCAAAGTTCGCCGCGCAACCTTCCGGGCCGGCGGGACCAGCTTGAATGGCCAATCGCAAGGCGACGACATCTTGATCGATGTGAGACAGCACTGGAGCGGCTGGAAAGTCGAGGACAACGGGTCGCGGATTCGTTGCAATGTTGGCACCACACTTGGACGGATTAACGAAGTGTTGAAACCTTACGGCCACCGCATGGGACCCGATCCTGCGAGCATGAACGCCGCAACAATCGGTGGCGTACTGGCCAATAACGCGGGTGGTATGCGTTGCCGGCCAGCGATCGATTCGTACCATTCGATCGTCGCCATGAAAATCGTTCTTACGACCGGTACGATTATCGATACCGAAGACCCGCACGCTGAGGAACGTTTTGCTGCATCCGAGCCAGAAATGGCGGCCGGACTGCTCAAGATCCGTGAGGAGATTCTCGCAGACAAGGAACTCTCTGCCCGAATTGTTCGGAAGTATGGCATCCGTAACACCTGTGGATATGCCATGCATGCGTTTCTTGACGGTGAAACGCCAGTAGAAATCCTGCGCCGCTTGATGGTTGGGTCCGAAGGCACGCTCGGCTTCGTGGCCGAGGCCGTCTACAAGACTTATCACCTGCCCGCAAAAACGACGGTGGCATGGCTACCATTCGACACCATCGACGCGGCGGTCGAGCAGGTCGGAAAGCTGGTCGAACTGGGAGCGCAGGCAGTCGAACTGATGGTCGCTTCATCCCTGACCGCAGCCTCCAAACTGATGAAGGGCACGCCAAAGTATTGGAAGGATCTCGATCCAAAGAATGCGGCGCTACTGGTTGAATTCGGCTTTGACAGCGACCAGGAACTTGAGGCCATCGAGAACAGGGTCGGGGACGCTCTACGCGATGTGAAAATGCTGCAGCCGTTGGAATTCGTTCGCGAAGCTGAAGTCATTGAGCTGGCATGGCACATTCGTGATGGTCTCCTCGGCATCGTCGGTGAAATGCGTCCGCAAGGCACAAACCTCATCATCGAAGACGTTTGCTTTCCACCGGCACAACTTGCGAATGCGACTCGTGACTTGCTCGGTCTGCTCGCCAAACACGGATATGAGTCTTCGGCCGCGGGGCATGCTGCTTACGGAAACCTGCATTTCGTGATGATTGCACGACTGAGCGAAGACGCGAGCCGTCAGCAGTATGACGGTTTTATGCGTGACCTTGTTGAGTTGGTGGTGGATAAATATGACGGCTCTTTGAAGGCGGAGCATGGAACAGGAATTAACATGGCTCCCTTTGTCCGGCGAGAATGGGGCGACAAGCTCACTGACCTGATGTGGCGCGCAAAACACCTCCTTGATCCGCACGGAATCCTGGCTCCAAATATCTTGCTGAGCCACGATCCGATGATTCACCTGAAGAATCTCAAGACCACTCCAGCGATCGAAGACGTTCATTCCGCCTCTCATTGCATTGAGTGCGGCTTCTGCGAACCGGTGTGCCCAAGCCGTAACGTGACGGTCACCCCGAGACAACGCATCGTCCTTCGCCGTGAGATGTCACGACAGCCCGAATGGTCGAAGCTGCTGACCCAACTGCAGCATGAGTACGAATACGATGGTATCGAGACCTGCGCTGTCGACGGTACCTGCGCCGATGTCTGTCCCATCGGGATCAATACAGGCGCCCTAATCAAACACTTCAGGAAGATGCAGCACTCCGTGGATGCCGAAGAAGTTGCCCTTGATGTGGCCAGGAAGTGGGCCGAAGTGGAGAAGCTGGCGCGTCATGGTGTCAGGGCGGCCGACGTCGTGCAGACAATAACCAGCCCCCATCTGCTTGAGGCCCTGACTGATGTGGCTCGCAGCATTGTCAGCAAGGATCTGGTTCCCGCCCTAGCTGGCCCCATGCCGCACGCCGCTCCCGCCGACCTTCCCCAAACGAGACGCGAGGGTGCAGCAGCCGCGTATTTCCCGGCGTGCATCAATCGCATCTTCGGCAGGGACAACACCAAGCCCGCATCGCCGGCTCTTCCTGAGACGTTCGTGGCTCTTTCTGAACGCGCGGGCAAGCATCTCTGGATTCCCGATGACGTGAGAGGTCTTTGCTGCTCGACGCCGTGGAGCTCCAAAGGCTACAAGCGCGGTCAAACATGGATGTCCGAACAGATGAGCGATGCGCTGTGGCGCTGGAGTGACGGGGGAAAGTTGCCGGTACTGGTGGACGCGGCTTCGTGCACGCTCGGTCTCAAAGATGACGTCTTAGAGCATCTCGACGATGAACGTAAGGATCGACTCAAACTAGTCACCATCATCGATTCGATCGCTTGGTGCAAAGACCTTCTGCCCTCACTGATCATTCGCAAAACGATTCCCAAAATCCTCGTCCATCCCACCTGTTCGACGACGCACCTCGGGCTCAGTGAGACCCTCCTCGAAATCGCCAGCGCGCTAGCTGACAGCGCTGAAATTCCTCTGGGAACCACTTGTTGCGGAACTGCTGGCGACCGCGGCCTGCTGCATCCCGAGTTGGTTCACTCCGCCACACGCGACACACTCGTACAAATCCAGAGTTCCCGGGACGACACCTGCTTCGTTTCTGCAAATCGGACTTGCGAGTTGGGTATGCGCCAAACTACAGGCAAAGTGTATGAGTCATTCATTTACGCACTTGAGGAGTTGACACGACCTTAGAGAATGGCGCAGGTAAATCGTCCGGGCGCGCTGACGCGCCCGGCAATCGGCCCTTCCGCGACCGAACCTGTGAGATGCGACTTCGGCACGCGCCTGGGCGGTCGTATGAGTCGTTTATTTTCCTGCTCGAGGAGCCGAGCCGTCCGCGGGCGGGCTAAAGGATCATCTTATGCGCATCGTCAATTTTGAAACCCATGGAGTCGCCGGAATTGCCGCGGACGAAGGCTCGGGCTGGCATGGCCTCACGCAGCGGGACAGCGGATTTCCAGGCACTCTGCCCGAGTTGGTCGCACAAGGCGCAGACCTGTCGCGCATCGGTAGAACCCTCGGGCAATCGCCGGCAGTCGACCTGAAGGCCGGCCGGCTGCTGCCGCCGGTGCCGGCACCGCCGAAAATTCTGTGCGTCGGTCTCAACTACGATGATCACCTGGAGGAGAGCGGGCTGAAGAAGCCGGAGTATCCGGAAATCTTCGCCCGCTTCGCGTCGAGTCTGATCGGCCATCAGGACCCGATCCGGCGGCCCCGGGAATCAACTGAGCTCGATTACGAAGCCGAGCTGGCCGTGGTGATCGGCAAGCCAGGACGCCGCATCCCCCAGGAGCAGGCCCTCGATCACGTAGCGGGCTACTCCGTGTTCAACGATGCGACCGTGCGCGATTTTCAGCTCCGCACACCGCAATGGACGATGGGCAAGAATTTCGATGGTACCGGATCTTTCGGCCCGTGGCTGGTGACGCCCGACGCCGTGCCCCCTGGAGCCCGCGGATTGCGCATCCAGGGGCGTTTGAATGGCCGCGTCATGCAGGATTCGCGCACCGACCTGCTCATCTTCAGTGTCCCGGTGCTGATTGCAACGATCAGTGTCGCGATGAGCCTGGAGCGAGGTGATGTGATCATCACCGGCACGCCGGGTGGCGTCGGACAGGCCCGTAAGCCGCCTGTCTTCATGAAGGCCGGCGATATCTACGAAGTGGAGATCGAGGGGATCGGTGTCCTGACCAACCCCGTGCAGAACGACTGAGAAAGCGAAATGGAGGCACTCCCTTGCCATATTCTGATTACAAATATTTCCAATTCAGGTTTGATTCTGGAGTCGCATTCGTCAGCATAAATCATCCGCCGATAAATCTTCTTGATGAAGTTCTGTCGCAAGAATTCGACAAACTCGGCAGGGAACTCGAGATCGATGAGAGCGTCCGAGTTGTGGTCGTGCAGAGTGCGCTTCCTGCTTTCTTTATAGCCCACTCTGGTTTGGGCCGGGTTGGAGCCGCTTCCAAAGTGGCATCCCATACACGCAGCTTTCGTCTCACGCAGACGATCGGCGAACGATTCAGGAACATGCCCAAGGCAACTATCGCCAAGGTCGAGGGACGGGCCCGGGGCGGAGGGAGTGAGATCGCGCTGGCCATGGACATGTGTTTTGGTGCCGCTGGCAAAGCGATCTTCGGCCAACCAGAGGTGGCGATTGGGCTGGTTCCGGGTGGGGGCTCTACGCAAAGATTGCCACGGCTCATGGGGCGGGGACGCACCTTGGAGGTGCTCCTGGGCTGCAATGATCTTTCGGCGGAGCTGGCGGAACGTTACGGCTACATCAATCGAGCGTTACCAGCGGACGAACTAACTCCTTTTGTCGATAAGCTGGCTCACCGCATCGCCTCATTTCCTGCGCATGCCATCGCTCACGCCAAGGCGGCCGTGGATATGGGAGCATTTAGTTCCATGGCAGAGGGTCTCCTGGTAGAAGCCCATGAGTCCGACTTGAGTGTCTCCAGCGAGGTGACGCAAGCCCGCGTCATGGAAGCATTGAAGGTCGGCGCCGAAACTTATACCGGCGAACTGGAAATGAATTATTTATCGAGACTCAACCCGATAAAATAACTCCGCGACTGGCGATAGCTCACCGATAGTCACACGGGCGCCTGGTAATACGTGTTCCTGTGGGCCATATCCAACTTTGTGCTTTTTTCTTCGTCGTTGTTCTCGGAAACCGCTAGCGAAGCAAGTTCACGCGCGCCAGATCGATGATTTCATCGCCGTGTCCACTGAGAACAGCCTTCAGCATGAAAAGACCAAAGCCCCTGGCTTGCTCATAGGTGATGGTTGGAGGCATCGAAAGTTCCTGTCGTGACACCTGAACCTCGACTAATGCCGGCCCGTCGTGTTTGAGAGCCTGTGCGATCGCCGGTTCTACCTGGTCCGAAGTTTCCGCTCTCAGACCCAGGAGGCCCGCTCCCTCCGCAATCTTCGTAAAATCGGGATTCTTAAGACTGGTTGCAAATTCGAGAAAGCCGTTGGCTCTCATTTCCAGTTCCACAAAGGCGAGTGCGTCATTCTTGAAAACGACCAACTTCACCGGCAAGTCGTGCTGCCGCAACGTAAGCAGTTCGCCCATGAGCATCGCCAAGCCGCCGTCGCCTGACATTGAGATTACCTGCCGGCCGGGATGGCTGACTTGTGCGCCGATGGCCTGCGGTAGTGCGTTGGCCATGGAACCGTGGTTGAGAGAACCGATGAGCCGGCGCTTGCCATTCATCCGGAGATAGCGCGCTGCCCAGATGACTGGCGTTCCGACGTCGAAGGTGAAGATCGCATCTTCGGATGCGAGTCGATCAATCACGCTCGCGACATATTGTGGATGGATAGGTTTCTTGCCGGAATCTCCGCTCGCGAGTTCGTCCAGACCGTGGCGAGCCTTACGATAGTGCTCGACGGATTCTTTCAAATGCTCTTCATATTGATTCTGCTGCAGCCTTGGCAACAGTGCTCGCAGCGTGGCCTTTGTGTCTCCCACAAAGCCAAAATCAACTTTGCTGCGACGGCCTATTTGCTCTCCTCGAAGGTCGATCTGCACCACCGTCGCGTTTTTCGGAAGGAACTGCTGGTAGGGAAAGTCGGTGCCGATCATGAGCAGCGTATCGCAGCCCATCATTGCGCGATAGCCGGATGAGAATCCGAGCAGGCCGGTCATGCCTACATCAAACGGGTTGTCATACTCGATGAATTCCTTGCCACGGTAAGCGTGCACGATGGGAGCTTGCAGTTTGCCCGCGAGTTCAACGAGTTCGTCATGAGCTCCGGCGCACCCGGCGCCCCCAAAGATGGTTGTCTTCTTTGAGCGATTGAGGACATCCGCAAGGACGCTTAGTTCGTCATCGGACGGGCACACGGTCGGTTTCGGCTCGGCGAAAAGCAACCGCGGTTCTTGCTCAACTGCATCTCGCAAGGCCACATCCCCCGGAATCACAACCACTGCAACGCCACGCCGTGAAATCGCAGTCTGGATCGCAATCTCGAGCACGCGCGGCATCTGCTCGGGCTGCGATATCAATTGACAGTAATGGCTGCACTGCGCGAAGAGATGTTCTGGATTAGTCTCCTGAAAGTAGCCACTCCCGATTTCTGCGCTCGGAACTTGCGCCGCGATGGCCAGAACGGGGACGCGGCTGCGCTGGCAATCGTAAAGGCCATTGATCAAATGCATGTTTCCCGGCCCGCAGCTTCCGGCGCATACCGCCAATTTGCCGGTGAGATGGGCCTCTGCGCCCGCCGCGAACGCGGCTGCCTCCTCATGGCGCACGCCAATCCATTGGATGTTTTCGCGGGTGCGAATCGAATCCGTGATGCCATTGAGCGAATCGCCCGGCACTCCGTAAATTCGCTGAACGTCCGCTTTCACCAACACGTCTACCAGCAGGTCAGCCACTCTCTTTGCCATGGTCATTCCTTTCCCGCACTGCTCGCGTCCTTATCTTCTCAAATCCTTCAGTGTCTTGAGATCGTCGACGACATACGCCAGAGAAGCCCGCATACCTTTTCCGCAACGGACGGGCGCCAGGTCGGAGAGTTCTTCATTTCTGCAAACCGGCAATGTCAAAGAACCTTCACCGATCCACGCTTGCTCGATTTTCACGTCGTGAGGCACGTTCTCCACCAGCTCGTGAATAGCCGGCTGGTCCTGCTTATCAGCTGCCAGACGCGGAGTGTGGAGGAGATTGACGACCGGCTTCTGTTTCAGTAGCGACATGTCCGTTACCGGTTCTCGCAACGTGACAATCGCTTCTGCCAGCCGGTGCCCGGCCGACGTTGCAGACCCGGCAAACTTCGATCCCGGGGCGAGCGCGGGTCCCGCTTTTCCCGTCGCCGCGTAATACCTGGTCTGAAAAACCTCTCCCAGGCGCTTGGGATAGCCCTGCGTCCAACCGCGCGCTATCGCCGCATCGTTGTCCACGAAAATATAGGGACAGTAAGAGACGGGCTTGCCCTGGTACAACGCATCGACGAGGATGAAAAACTCGCGGTACTGATAACGCGCCGGGTCAAGATATTCATCGTCATTTCCGCTGAACTGCCAATCGTAGAAACAAGCATTCGCGTGACCAGTGGCGGAGCGATCGGGGTCGAGTCCGGGAGGCAACACCGCCGCCACGGCAGCGGGCTCCGACCAGAATTCAATGTTGAGAAAGTCTGAAGAGTAGTACCAGGGCGGAGGCGGATTTAACGTCGATTTGCCTTTTGGAGTGAGTGGATAATTGAAGCCTTTAAGCATCTACGATCTCCTTATTACTGATGTTGTGTTGGTCGAACCTCGATCAATCCTGCACTTCGACGAACTTGCATTCACCCCATGCGCCTACTGGCATTCGGAGTGGGAGACAGAGCGGAAGAGAGAATGACTGTTAGAGTCTTCACGCCTTGCGCCGGATGGACGGTAATCCCGCTGATATCTCCAGAACCAGAGGGACCGGTCATCAGAACGCTGTACGACCTCAGTTTGAAGTATGGGTGTTCGTATGCATCATGGATATTCCCGACGATCTGCTTTGGGTCTAGCAGAACCACGAGATCATGCGCGAGGAACGCAATAGTGTTCACTTGCAATTCGATGTCGGAGAGCAGTATAGAACCGGTTTCGGCCACACCCATCGGTGACCGCAATATGCAAACATCGATTTTGCTCGCCTCCGACCAATGGTTGAGGCTTGCCGGCTTGATCGTCCCGGCATATTCCGGGATTGCCGAACAGATGACTTTGGCTTCCGGAAATTTGGCGCACTGGAACGAATCCAGATCAGGGACATCTTCGGTGACAACGACTCCGGCCATGCGAGCGATGGATTCGCAAAAGGCGGCCACAAGGTCGGCGGGCTGATTCGTATGGTGCTGATTCATGTGGAAATGAGGGATGCTGGGCATCGGCAGCTTGGCCGGCTGGTTTGCTCGAACCGAGTCCAGAATTGTGTTCCTCGAAAGCGCCTGAGTCGAGTTCATGCTTTAACTAACCTCGTCGAACTTCCTCGTTCGTCTTGGGGCGATGAGTTCTGTACCATTCGTGAAATGTTTGCGTAGTGGCCTCCGGGACGTCCCTGTGCTTGCCCCATGCGTTCAGGCGGTTGTAGACGGCGAAGTGGGGGAGGACCTCCAGTGCGGTCGACACTGTGGTCGTCGCGATCTGGTAGAGCGTCGGATGGCTGAGCACTTTGTCGGCGACCCGCATGGCCTCCTTTTTTACGACTTGGATCTGGTCGTTCTCCTCCATGACTTCGCGCCACCCATAGATTTGTTCATGGATGTCGATCTTGACGGGACATACGTTGGTGCAGCTGCCGTTCAGGGTTGAGGCGAAAGGGAGCTCGCTGTACTTTCGAATCTCAAAAGTAGGCATCATGATGATGCCGATTGGCCCCATATAAGTAGAGCCGTAACTCAGCCCACCGCTTCTGCGGTACACCGGACAAGTGTTCATGCAGGCGGCACAGCGAATGCATTTCAGGGAGTGCCAGAACCGCTTCATTCCGAGACGCGCCGATCTTCCGTTATCGACCAGGATGACGTGCATGGCCGCCCCTTTGCGCGGTCCGCGGAACGTCGAAGTGTACTGGGTTATCCTATCGCCCGTGGCGCTTCGGGTGAGCAGCCGAACGAAGACCGCCAGGCTTTCTGTGGTAGGAATAATCTTCTCGATCCCGACCGAACATATGTGTAGCGGCGGCGTATTTGCGGAGAGATCGGCGTTCCCCTCGTTGGTAGCCACAACAACGGCTCCCGTCTCGGCAACGACGAAGTTTGCACCCGTCATGCCGGCGCGCGCGTCCAGGATGTCTGGCCGAGTGTTCTCGCGCATTACCCCTGCAAGGTAAGCGGCATCCTCATTCTCGGGATCTGACCCATACTTTTTAGAGAACACGATGGCAACGTCCTGCGTCGTCTTGTGGATCGCGGGGCCGACGATGTGCCCGGGAGGCTGATCGTCCAGTTGCTGAATACGCTCGCCGAGGTCCGTTTCTGTGACGCGGATTCCTCGCCTCTCGAGGAACGGACGCCACTCACATTCCTCCGTCAGCATGGACTTGGACTTGACCAGCATGTTCGATCCTTGTCCGGCAAGGAGGTCATAGACAATTTGGTTGTGTTCGTGAGCATCCCGGGCCCAGTGCACGATCATGCCGTTGGCTGTAGCCTTGGCCTCAAACTGAATCAGGTAGTCGGAGAGGTTCGACAACGTGTGTTCTTTGATTTCAGATGCTAGTGTCCGAAGCTCCTCCCACTCAGGGACCTGCCGGGCTGCCGCATCGCGCCTCATTCTCATCGCCCAGAGCAGCTTATCGAGCCGTTGCTCGTGAACGGTGTCAGCCAGAAACCTCTCGGCGTTCTTTGCCTGATCGACTGGCGTACTCATAGAGACACTCCATTCAGTACTTCTGCGACGTGATAGAAGGGAGTATCTTGCTTTTGCCTGCGCGCACATCCTTGAAGGTGCATCAGGCAGGACATGTCCGAGGAGATAATGCAGTCCGGGGACGCCTTCTGCATGAAAGCCAGCTTGTCGTATCCCATCTTTGCGGAGACCGCCTCCTCGGTTACCGCAAAGGTGCCACCAAAGCCACAGCACTCGTCCACGCGCTCGAACTCGACGAACTCAATGCCAGACACGCCGCTGAGTAGAGCTTTTGGCTTGGAGAAGACCGTGTCATGCACCCGTTCGGACATCGACGCCATGTTCAGTCCACGAATCGCTGAGCAACTGGTGTGCAGTGCGACCTTATGCTCGAATGTCGCCCACGGGAAATCCCGGATCTTCAGAACATCGTGGAGGAACTCAACCAGGTCGTAGGTGTTTCGGACCAACTTTTGCTTTTCCGGTGAGTCCGCCCCAGCACTGAATTTATTACGGATATGATGAGTGCAACTGCCTGATGGAGTGACCACATAATCAAAGGAGCCGAAGACTCTGGCGCAATGCTCTTCGGTCGCTCGTGCCTCTTCATAGCAGCCGCTGTTGGCCATGGGCTGTCCGCAACACGTCTGGTCCTTCGGACATACGACGTCGACACCTAATTTTTCGAGCAACTCGAGGGTGGCTATGCCGACATGTGGATAAAACGTGTCAACGTAACAAGGGACCATGAGGGCGGCTTGCATCATCATTTAACCTTGTGAGTCTCAGATTGCTCGAACACCCCAAAGCCTGCGGGCGTTCCAGCGTGCCACGCCTGGAGTAAGCAAGCTCGCTGCCAACGCGAAGACCTCGGACCCCACAGCAGTGCGGCGAGAAAGCGCAGGCAGAGGCTGCATTTATGCGAAAATCGTCTCGGAAAAGACCTCAGCAATCAGGTGCGGATGGAAGTGACCAGTGTCATGACCGTGACAGGAAAGCCAAAGTCAATAGAGTGACGTTGTGGTCCCGATGTTCGGCGCCAGGAACCCAATCTCTAACTCTAATCACCCGCAACCGAAACGCGCTCAGGCGCCGGCGGCTCCGTTCCGCTCTTGCTTACTGCCGCACTGCGAGGTTTTCTCCGGAGCAGAATCAAATCTCATGAGACCTGTGGCTGGAGATACAAAAACCAGCGAATTCGAAAACGTCGCCACGTGACCGGTGTATCTCCCGTTCTCTACGTCGAATTCTCTCAACTGGAATTGCAGCAGACCCATATCGATGACATCGCCGGTGACTCCTGAGACCTGCACTCGGTCGCCAATTCTGATTCCGCGCTTCCCCACCAAAAGGAGAGAGCCGAGAGTGGCAAGAATGACGTTTTCGAGTGCGAATAAGAGTCCGGCGCTCAGAAGCCCAAAGTAGGTTGCCACCGACTTCAAGTCCGAGGCAAGCGCGAACACGATGACAACCGTAATGGCGAACAGGGTCAGAAAGTTGTGGCTCATACTAACGAACCGTCGCCGATTCGGATCGCGAACATGCCGCAGTGTGAAGCGGCGTGAAAGCTGGCCGATTGCGAGTATGAGGGCGATGATCGCGGAGACGACGATCGACCGGATCATCAGTTGTTTCCACGCCTGCTTATATTGGCCCGCCGCTACCATTCGCCACGGCAGCACGTGTGACTTGTACTCCGCAAGACCTTTTGCTTATCGAGCGCGACGATGACCGGAGATAACTCCTTGAGTTCGAGAGCAAGGGCGTCGAACTGCGACTTTTGTTCTTGCAACGACAAAAGATCGCTGGTCTGCGAATTGCTTACGGCCCCACTCTGAACGAGGCGAGTGAGGAAACCGGCCAGTGGGATTCGCAGATTATTCTCAGAGAGCGTCAAGTTATCTGTGAGGCGTATCTTTTCGTCAAGCATTTGAAGCTTGCGCTTCGTCGCTGAGACGTCCGACATCAGTCCGAGGATACCAGCGTCACGACCCGCGGGTTTGGAATTTGCCTCCTGCCCGGGCACTGTCGCCGAGGAAACTGACGGACCCGTCGCTTCCGGTATCGATTGCGCGAGTTCGTCAATGGTGAAATCCAAATGTCCGCTGCGGGTTTGTCCTTCACCGGAACTCTGGACAAACCCGATTAAATCATTGAGGCCCTGCGCGACTGCGTCCAGGAGTTGCAATCGAGTTTGGGCATCTTCCTCAGCCGCTTTCAATGTCCTGCGATCGGCCCCCTTGGCTTCATTCAGCCTTGTGTCGAGGTTCGGGATCTCGAGCATTACTCGCCGGATTAGTTGATCATTTCGGTTCTTTAATTCGATAAAGTGCGCAAGATCAGGAGGAGGAGGATCTGCGGAGGCAGGTCGGCCGGACGAAGAAGCGGCAGTCGTTTTCAGCGTGGCGTCCGCCTTGGCAAACTCGAATGAGAGCTTCACGATCTGCCGTTCGATCGCTGCATTGTCATCGAGAAACACTAAGTCGGCCGGTTCGTTTGCCACTTGCCGTTCGGTGTACCCATGGCGATACCAGCTCACCGATTGAAGGAGGTAGCCGATAACCTCTGCATCCGAGGGAAGCTGATATGTAGTTGGCGGGGTCTCGGCGGAGAGTCCGCCGGCGATCGCAGCTGTGACAATCGCGCAACCGGCGGCTACTTGCGCACCTCGCTTCAAGGACCATCGTTGCGGCTTGAACGCCATTTAGCGTGTCATTCACTTTGACAGAAACGTCATTGCTCGTGACGTTACTCGTAACGTCAGAGCGGCTATCACTTCCCTGCTCATACTGGCCTGCGAACGTACAGAGTTCACGTGCAACGGAAAGCACTTGTCTTGCCAACCGCCAGGACGATCTCCTCGCGTAAGTTGCTGCTAGTGCGAGAAAAGTGAGATCACAATACGCTGCCCCGCTGCCGTGATGATTTTGGAGGACTGCATGCAAGCACCTGGCTTGGGAGTAATGGTGACGCGGATTGCAATTCCTGCAAGCAGCAATCTCACGATCTCAGTCGATCAAGTCGGAAACGATGCCATGATCCGGCTGAGCGGCCGAGTCGATGTCGACTCCTCGCCGGATCTTCGCGATCGCTTGCGGATTCTCTTGTCGGAGGGAGCATTGCCTCAGACCATCATCGTCGACCTAGCCGGCGTTTCCTACATTGAGACGTCCGGGATCGCCACCTTGATCGAAGCTCTAAGAATCGCCCGCCATCACCACACCAACTTCCGCTTGCAGGGGCTGAGTGGTGCTGCGCTCCGGCTATTCGAAGTCACCGGAGTGCTGGCCCTGTTCGAGGCAAACGATTCCGGACAAAGCGGTTCGGGACAAAAGGTGTCTTGATGGCGCATGTTCTCGAAAACGTCGGCGAAAGAACAATCGCACATCTCGACTATGTCGGAAGTTTGAACATTCAGTGGTGGGCCACGCTGCGAGCCATGGGGCAGGCACTGCCGTTTGTGGGAAATCGTTACCGCTGGCGCGCCACTGTCAGGCAAATGCTGGAAATCGGCGTGGACGCGATGCCTATGGTGTCGTTGATGGCGATCTGCTCAGGATTCATTCTGGCCATGCAGGGAGCCTCGGAACTACGCCGTTTTGGAGCTTTGCACTATGTCATTGAGTTGGTCGCGGTGGGCTTCACACGCGAACTCGGACCTCTGCTCACGGCGATTGCGGTGAGTGGGCGCTCCGGGTCGGCGTTTGCGGCTGAGATCGGGACGATGAAGGTGACTGAGGAACTCGACTCTCTTCGCGTCATGGCGCTCGAGCCGATAGAGTTTGTCCTCGCGCCCAAGTATCTGGCCGCTTTGATTTCCGTTCCTTGCCTCAGCATTATTGCGAATCTCTTCGGCATATTGGCGGGTGCGCTGTTCATGTTCTTCAGCACCCATCTGTCGCCACTGCTCTACATCCATTACGTGCTCACTTCCATTACTTTGCGTGACGTAATCACGGGACTCATAAAAAGCGTGGTGTTCGCAACCATCATCGCTCACGTCGGATGCCTGGAAGGATTTCGTGTCCGCGGTGGTCCCGATTCCGTAGGTCGCTCCACCACGAGTGCGGTAGTGAAGTCGACGTTCCTGGTCATCGTTGCGGACGCGGTGTTTACCACGATTTTCTATTTCACGGTGAAACCGTGATGCCCATCATCTCCGTCCGCGATCTTGTGGTTGAGTACGACGGGCGCCGCGTGCTGAATGATCTGAATCTCGACATCGAGCACGGAGAAACGATGGTGTTGCTCGGTGGAAGCGGTTCCGGAAAGAGCACCTTGTTGCGCCAGATCATCGGGCTGGAGCGCCCTAAGTCGGGCAGCATCCACGTGAAGGGAACGGATATTACCCGTTGCTCAAAGCTTGAGCTCAAAAAGGTCTTGCGCTCGATTGGTGTAGCTTTCCAAAGCGCGGCGTTGTTCAATTCGTTGACGGTGGAAGATAACATCGCGTTGCCACTGCGTGAACATACGCGGCTCGCACCTTCAATCGTCGACCTTATGGTGTGGATGAAGCTGGCCGCGGTTGGTCTGGCCGATTTTGGCAGGTTGCTCCCTCAGGAACTCTCGGGCGGGATGAAGAAGCGTGCGGCCGTGGCGCGGGCGCTTGCGCTCGGCCCCGAGATTCTTGTGCTCGATGAGCCCTCGGCCGGGCTTGATCCCATCGTTGCCGCGGAGCTCGATGAACTGATCTTGCTCGTCAAGGAAGCCATGCAGATGACGGTCATCGTCGTTACCCACGAACTGCCGAGCGCGTTCCGCATCGCAGACCGCATCGCCATGCTCTATCAGGGCTCATTCAGCTCAGTCGGCACAAAAGAGGAGATCAAGGCGAGCCAGAATCCGCGCGTGCGGCAGTTTCTCGATCGCGTACCCGAAAACATAGCGAAGATGCCCGGCGTAACGGCTTATTTCGAAAAATATATGCAGTCCGAGGAGGTCTACCAGTGACCACGGAAGCGAAAGTCGGAGCGTTCGTCCTGGGGTGCTTCTCGGTCCTGGCATTTACCCTGATCTACCTTATCAACGCGCAGCTTGGCGGACACAGCGTTCCATACCGCACCTATCTCCGTTACGCCGGCGGGCTGGAACCGGGGGCGTCTGTCTTGTTCGGCGGAATCGATGTGGGAAAGGTGAAGGCGGTACGGCCTGCCGCGTCGGACCCCAGCAGGATTGAGATTCTGCTGGACGTGAAGGACAACACTCCGTTGAACGAAAAATCTGTGGCCAAGCTGGGGCTGCTCAGTGTGATGAGCGGCGCGGCACTATCCATCACTACCGGCAGCAACGATGCGAAGCGTCTACCCCCAGGGGCAACGATTCAATCGCAGGAGGCCGCGAGCCTAGACGAGATCACCGGCAAGGTGGCGGTCGTTGCCGACAACGCCAACGGCTTGATCACCGAGGTGCGCGGCGACTTGCAAGGAATCAACGGAGACGCCCACACGCTGCTCGCAAACCTCAATCGTGTGACGGGCCCACCCAACCAACGAAAGATACGAGACGTGCTCGATAACGTCGACGCAATGCTTGCGACGGAGCGGCCCAAGATTGACCGCCTTACCGATCAGTTGAATGCGCTCAGCCAGCACGCCGACGAAACTGTTCAAAACGTGAATGGCACCGTCGGCGAGGTGCGCGAGCCCATCCGTAAAGATGTAGTGGAACTGCAGAATACTTTGCTCGAAGCCAAGCAACTGCTGGCTGACATGCAGGTGCTCGTCAAAGCAAATGATTACAAGATTGACGACACAATTGAAAACCTGCGGACAGCAACCGAAAACCTGGACGACTTGACCAATTCGGTGAAACAGCGTCCCTGGAGCCTGATTCGGATCAGACAGCCTGAGGACCGGAAAGTTCCGAAATAATGCGAATGGATAATGCGAATCGAAGAGAAAAGCGGCATCGAGCCGATTCCGACGCGGGGCGCCGGCGGATGGTAATCATGAGAAGAAACGTGACGAAGAGTGTCTTCTGTCTGGCGGCTTTGGTGATCCTGACCGGCTGTGCGGGAAGAGTGAGATATCCAAACTACTATGCCCTTAACCTGCCTGCGCCGCCGGATCCGCCCGCTGCGGAGAGCGCGCATGCCACTCTCGCGATCCGTGAATTCCGCGCGCCCACTTACCTGCGCCAGGGAGCGATTGTTTATAAAACATCCCCGGAACAGATCGGCTTCTATGCGTACGATCGCTGGGCAATGGACCCTCGTGATTTTGTCACCAACGCCGTCAGGGAACGCCTGCGCGCCAGCGGAGCCTTTGCCCGTGTGCAGAGCTACGACGGAAGCCGTGATGTCGACTACGTGCTCAGCGGACGTCTGGAGAAGCTTGAGGAGTTCGACTATCAAGGCAGCGTGAAAGTCCAGGTTGCCATTTCCGCAGAGATGACCAGCATTGCCACTGGAGCGACCGTTTGGAGCAACACGGTTTCGGAGGTTGGAGACGTCGACAAGCGCGCTGTGCCAGCCGTCGTCTCGGAAATGAACCGCACGATGCAACGAGCGCTTGAGAAACTAGTAACGCCGTTGTCCGCGGGCTGGGTGGCTGGGCCAACTGCCGTTCGGAGAGAGTAGAGATCAAATGATCCAGCGCATCAGATCTGGTGGCCACGCCTTGTGTTTCAGGCAGCTCGGTCGAAACTCCGGAACTTCTGTCGTTACCATCCTCATAGGCGCTATCGGCTGAGACGAGTTTTTATGCACTGGCTCACACACTATGCATTCGGTTCCCACTTGGTTGACTGGCTCGCGTTAGCAGTCGTGGTTGTATTTACCCTCGCTGTACGCATCGGCACCCGAAGATTTATCCTCTGGCTGCTTACCCATAAGCGCGACTCCGATAAACAGGAGAGGGAATATTGGCGCATACATGGAGGCGAATGAAACCGGGAACTATGGCGCGGAAGCAACCGCAGCACGCGGCGACAACAAGGCACTGCGCGGTTTCGACACAATTCGAAGCAGGCTGGCCGAAGCAGGCTGGCCAATGAGAATCGGAGTCGAAGCCCCGGCCGGGTCTCCGCAGTGCAAAAACGATTCCCAGCGGCAAGCTTACCGATTGAAAGCACCTTCAAGAATGGCGGCGACTACGGATTAATTAGCGGCACCTGTATCAACTGCACGTCGATCGCAAGGCCCAGCCGCCAGTCGAGCTGATAGAATAATGCGGTTTCCCTGCCTGAAAGCGCCTTGCGGAACGCAGGCATGTATTTCAATCGCAGCTGCATGATTGACTGTTCTACCTCGGCACGTTTGCGGATGTAACTTTCGGCTTCCTCACCCGTCATGCTGCTGTAGTTGTCGGCATAGTCTTTCAGCAACGCGATTTTCCCGTCGTAGCTCTTGGCGAGTTCGGCCGCGTATTGATCGTAGATGGGCCAAAACTTCTCGGCCTCGGCATCGCTCAACCCCATATTCTCCGCGATGATCTGTTTCTTTTGAGATCTTATATCTTTGCGCAAGAGGTCAATGAAGTCGTCGGGACTCGCTTGAGAGTCGCTTGCGACCGAGGTCTTGACCGCATCCTTTTTCGCCGGCGAATTCTGAGCTAAGACGGAACTTGCCGAAGCGAACCCGACTAACGTCAGAGCGATTACAAGAAATTTCTTCTGGTGCATGGGCTTCCTTTCATGTAGGCGAAACTGAGTTAAACGCGAACGCCGCCTAGTTTCAAGCAAAGGTTCTTCAGCAAGCACGGTTCCAATCGAGGGGCACCATCAACCTTTCAGGCGGCCCAGGACTGCATTTGTCCCCTGGTATTTACTAGTCTTGATCGCAATTTCGAGAAAAGCGCATTCCTACGTCTGTGTCGCGCGCGGCAAACGGTGTCAAGTGTCACGTGTCATGTGACATGGCGGTCATGGAACTCGAAGAGCTGTCAGTCTCTTCAAAAAACACACGAATTTGTTCAGATTGCGAGCACAAGCCTGCGATTGCGTCCGTTAATCTTCGACGTGGCGAATGGAACAGCAGTTGCTCCAACCGGGTCATGAGAACTCCAGCGCTTCGAGATCTCGTAACACCCAAGGAGCAAAGTTGATGTCCACCTCGCCAGTGTCCGGGGGACCCGCGGTGCCGGTCGCGAAACCGGTTCCGCCCACGATCGATACAAATCATGCAACTCCTCGCCAAGGGGCGAGGTGGCGGAGCTATATAACGCCCGCCCTTGTGATGCTTCTCGCTCTGGCCGTTTTGATCACCATCACACATAACTGGAATGCATGGGAAGGTGGCAAGGTTGAACAGGTCACGGATGATGCTTACGTTCGGGGCGACCTTACTCCGCTCAGCACCAAGGTAGCGGGCATCGTGCGCGTAGTTGGCGTGGCGGACTACCAGCAAGTACACAAGGGCGATCTCCTCGTCGAATTGCAGGATGATGACTATCAGGCGCAGGTGGATCAAGCCAAAGCGGCAGTTGAGGCGGCGCGTGCCGGCATTGTGGAGAATCTTCGCCAGCGGGAGCTACAGGATACGCGCATCGCGAGAGCTCTGGCCGGCATCGATCAGGCAAAGGCACAGATTGCCGCCGCCGAGGCCGGCAAGGATGCCGTGCAGGCTGAGTTGATTCGCGCTCGTTCCGAACGTAAGCGCCAGGAAGGGCTTTATCAGACTCACTCGACGACCGAGCAGAATCTAGAAGCTGCTGTCGCAACTGAAGGCAATTTCTCGGCCCAGTTTGCCAGCCGTGACGCCGATCTCACTCAGGCGCAAACCATGCTGCGCAGCAGTGAACTCGCTGCCGAGGCCGAGCGACGCAGCAAAGTCGTTCTCGAATCCCAGGCGACGCGACTTCAGGCTGATCTGCGGGCCAAGCAGGCAAGCCTCGTTGCAGTTGAGGTGAACCTTGCCTACACCAAAATCTACGCTCCCGGCGACGGTACGGTGGGCGAACGGCAGGTTCGGCCCGGGCAACTCGTCTCGCCTGGTACGCAGGTGATCTCTTTTGTTGCTCTCACCAAGTGGGTCGAAGCGAACTATCGCGAAACACAGTTGACCAACGTAAAAATTGGAGACGCTGCCGAACTACACATAGACGAATATCCCGGACAACTCATTCGCGGAAAAGTCGTCGAGATCGCGCCCGCCAGCGGATCGCAATTCGCTCTGTTACCGCCCGACAACGCCACTGGCAATTTCACGAAAGTGGTGCAGCGTATTCCCGTCAAGATCGCGCTCGACGACCCTGCGGTCGCGGCGACGCTGCGTCCCGGACTTTCTGTGGTAGCAACTGTCCGCACCAGACGATAACCGGAAATCTATGGCAGCTTCGACTATCACAATTCGCCCGTCTGCGGTAGAGATCGCGCGCGCGGCCGCCGCGGCTATTCCATCTGAAGTATCGACGCGGCCTCTTCTCGGCATCCTGGGAGTGGTTACTGGCGCTGGACTCGTCACCCTCGCCGGTCGCATGCTCAGTCTCGGCCTTGCCGATCTGAAAGGCCACGTTGGCATAAGCTTCGACGACGGCGCCTGGCTCGACAGTGCCTTCAATGCATCGCTCATGTTTATCGGCCCGTTCACCGTCTACCTTGGAGGGCTGCTGGGCCCGCGGCGCGTGCTGCTGTTTGCCGCAGGACTTTTCGCCGTAACTTCTCTTTCTCTCCCACTCATCCATAATTACAGTCTTCTTGTCTCTGCGCTTATAGTTGCCGGACTGACCTCAGGCACTTTCTATCCGCTCACACTGACATTCGCCCTGCGCAACATTCCGCTGCGATACCTTCCTTTCACCATTGCCCTCTACGCGACCTTTGTGGACGGAGGCGTGAATATCGCGCCCTCGCTCTACGGTTGGTACAGGGACAACCTATCGTGGCAGTGGATGTTCTGGAATTGCGCGGTGATTGCGCCGCTGATGATGATATGCATTTACTTCGGAATTCCGCCGCAGCCACCGCGCAAGAAAAGCGGCCCGGCCCCCAGCTTCGTTGGCTTCGTTTACCTTAGCGCGGGATTGGCCCTGATTTTCACTGCTCTGCAGCAAGGCCAGCGGCTGGATTGGTGGCGCTCCGGCGTGTTCAACGCCTGGTTCTGGTCTGGATCTTTTTTTCTCCTGTGTGCGCTGGTTCGGAGACTTCGCGCTCCCAATCCTCTGGTGGCGCTGCCTTACTTGCTGCAGTGGAACACCATATCGCTGGGGTGCTTGCTTTTCTGGTTCCGCTTCACGCTCTGTACAACCATCATCCTCATTCCACAGTCGCTGGCCATTCGCGGTCTCGAGGCCGATCAGATCGGTCCCGCGATCATCTGGAGCGCGGTTCCGCTTGTTCCGATTGCCTTCATTGCCGCGCTCTTGCTCTTGCGCAAAGTCGATCCACGCTTGCTGTTCGCCGCGGGCCTCGCTTGTACGGCGTTCGCTGGATGGTTGTGCTCGCAATACAGCACCGCATGGGCGGCGGAGAACTTCTACCGCACGGAATTGCTCGTCGGTGTCGGACAAGCTTTTGCGTTTATCGGGTTGGTCGGCTGCATTGTGCTGCAGGCGATCTTCACCGGCGGCCTGGCAAAGGCAGAGTGGGCCCTCAGCTTCTCGGCCTTCTTTCACGTCATTCGTCTGTTCGGCGGCACCGCAGGCGCCATTTATATGGGCCACTTCCTAGCCCAGAGGGAGAAGCTGCACTCGAACCTCCTGGGACTTCACGTCAGCGGCGGCAACTGGATCACCGATCAGAACCTTCATGCCATGACGGCGGGCCTCTACGCCAAATCGTCCGGCATGGCCGCCGCAAGCGCGCGCGCTGTCGATCTGATTGGAAATCGGCTGCGGCTCCAAGCGTACAGCTTGAGCCTGATCGACGGCTTTCTACTCATCGCGTGGAGTTGTTTTTGTGCCTTGATCCTCGTCGCTTTGCTGCGCAAATCGCCCTTGAACTACGGCGATCTTAGCGCCGCGCAACAGATTCCCAGCGCCGGGAAGAGGTCAAATCAATGAAATTAAATGCGGCATTATTCGTGATGGCAGCGACGGCTTTTTCCGTTTGCATTGCGGCCCAGGAAAGAACCAATGCGGCGCCTCCGCCGCGCCGGATTACACTGCCCGAAGCGGTTCAGTTGGCGCTCAAGCACAACCACGATATCCGCATCGCCGGCTATACGGTCGAGGAAAAAGAGCACGTGAAGGAGGTCGCGAAGAGCCAGTATTTTCCATCGATACGGAATGACAGCAACTTTATGCATCTGACGGAAACAGAGCTGATAGAGATCAAGGCTGGAGGTCTGGGAACCGTGGGAGGAACGCAGATTCCTCCTGTGAATGCGATCATCAACCAAGGCGGTAAAAACATCACAACCAGTGGAACACAGATTACCCAGCCGTTGACGACGCTTCTCAAGATCAAGCGCGAAAACGAGATGGCCCAGGCCGAGTTGAAAGCATCGCGTCAGAAGGCGCAGCTCACTGGAAACGACGTAGCCCTCGGTGTTCATCAGATCTACTACGAGATACTCATTGCACAGGCGCACCGTAGCGCCACTGAAGCGCGAATAAAGGCCTCCGAAGCGCTCCAAAGCGAGCGCCTCGAGCAAGTAAAATTCGGCAGCGCGCTGGAGGAGAACGAGATCGACAGCCGAGCCCAGCAGTTGCAAGCTAAGCAGGACCTGCTGACGACCGACTTCCAGTTGACAGATCTGAAACTGAAACTCAATGACTTGATTGGCCTGCCACTGACTACCGCTCTGGATCTTGATCCAGGTGTTCCCGACTTTCAGGAAACTTGCCAACACAAAGATTGCGTGACTGCTGCCCTTGCGGCACACCCGGAAATCCTTGCGGCTCGTGCCGAGGTGCAAAAAGCTGAGGCCGCAATCGGTTTGGCCAAAACAGATATCTGGGTCCCCGATGTTGAGGCCTTTGCCCGTTATAGCTACCAGGAAAATGTCCCCTTCCTGGCGCGCAACTTCGGAACGTTTGGTGTTCACTTCGGCTACGATCTATTCGACGGTGGCCGTAAGCATGGCATATTGCGTGAACGTCAGGCGCAATTGTCCCAAGCGAAGGAGAGCCTGGCGAAGCTAACGGATGCGGTCGAGCTGTCAGTCGATACGGCATACAACAAACTGGAAAGAACGCAGCAGATGTTGAAGGTGTCGGAGGAAGTGCTGGCTCTTCGGGCCGAATCGAACCGTGTGCGCCAGCAGGAGCTAATGCGGGGAGCGGCGCTGAACTCGCAGGCGGATACTGCGACGGCTCAGGAATACGAGGCCAAGGCGCTCCTACTGCAGTCACAGATGGACTACTTGCAGGCCCATGACGAACTCTTGGATGCGATGGGCAGCAGGCCTGAGTGAGCCGTTTTTCTATCTTGCATGGAAGAAGCTGCATTCAAGGGCGGGAAACGATCTCGAGAACTTCATGAAAAATCTCGAGCCCTTCAGGACGCAATCGCAAAGCGTGATCGGCCGACGCCATACGTCTAACCTTTGACCGGGTCTCGCAGCAATTTGAGCAACCGCTGATCATTGAATGGTTTCACAAGGAACTCGACCGCACCCTCTTTCATAACTTGAGCCCGTTTCTCGTCATCGTCAATTCGTTGTTCCGGTCGAGCCCCAGAGACGCGGCCGGAGATCGTATCTAATCGTTCCCGGCCAACCTCGGCTGCGCGCGGAATCTTCGTGAAGGCGATGATGGAGTTCCCTGAGGTTTTTTCGACCGGCAAGCCACCAGCACCACCGCGCTAAGAAAAGCGATCGCGCTCAGGATTCGCAAGACGGGGCAGGTTGCAGAAGCTGCTTGTATACGAGTCGCCACCGCGATTTCAGAGTGCTTCACTTGCATCGGGGAAGAGTCACCGCCCGCGGGATACGACAGAGCGCTCAGCGTATTCGGCCTGGAGTTCATTCACAAATTTGCCGGAGCCGTTACACAAAGTAGAGAGAGTCATCGCCGACTAATTTTCCCTGAGGTCGACCAAGCGCCGCAGCAAACTCGAACGACGAACCCGGCAGCGTACCGACAACCCAGACTGGGTGCGTGCCGGTCACGTCTTGTCGATCGAACGCGTCGTGCTTATTGACTTCTGGCTTTTCACAGTCGGTCGCCAGTGGAATTTCACACCTGGACGTCTTCTCCTGCGATGCCGAGGATGTCTGTCCCTTCCTGGGAAACAGGCCGCGAGATCCCCAACCTTCTCATCTTGGCCAGCAGTGTGGTTCGTTTCAGTCCCAATTTGACGGCGGCGCCGCGTGGTCCACCGACCACCCAGCCAACCTGCTCAAGTGTTTCGACGACCAAAGCACGATCGGAATCTTCCAAAGTCATCGACGACTGGAACGTTCGGGTGCGATGCAGGCTGGGGATCATGAGCTCTGTTTGCCTTTTGTGAAGTGGGTTCGGGAGCACGCCGTCCCGCGAAAGGATAACCGCGCGTTCCACTAAGTTCTGCAACTCGCGAATGTTGCCCGGCCACAAATACCACTGGAAGGCGGCCATGGTTTCCGGAGGGATGCTTTCGACCGGTTTCCCGATGCGGCGGCTGAACAGCCTCACGAAATGCGCCACAAGGGCAGGAATGTCCTCCCGGCGCTCGCGCAACGCAGGCAACAGAATGGGGAAGACGTTCAGACGATAATAGAGATCGCTGCGGAACTGACCGCGTGCCACCATCTTGCCCAGATTCCGATTGGTGGCAGCGACCAGCCGCACATCGACCTTGTGAGTTCTACCGCTTCCGAGTCGCTCGAACTCCTGCTCCTGCAGCACGCGCAGCAATTTTGGCTGCAAGGCGGGAGGAATGTCGCCTACTTCGTCTAAGAATAGCGTGCCCTTGTCGCCCATTTCGAAGCGGCCGATCTTCTGCGCGATGGCTCCAGTGAAGGCGCCCTTCTCGTGGCCGAACAACTCGCTTTCCAGAAGATCGAGCGGGATGGCGGCGCAATTCAGCTTGATAAATGAACGTCCGCAGCGCTGACTTGCGTTGTGAACGGCATGGGCGATGAGTTCTTTTCCGGTACCGGTTTCCCCTTCGATGAGGACCGTCGCGTTCGTGGGAGCAACCTGCTCCACCTGATCGAGGACCGATTCGAG
>Ga0209008_1000098_pt1 | contig 42688 bp, 32 predicted proteins | sample JacPin_JW_Ref_O3_FD_187963 | JGI IMG/M metagenome (GOLD analysis project Ga0209008, IMG submission 187963) | Forest soil microbial communities from Algoma, Ontario, Canada - Jack Pine, Ontario site 1_JW_Ref_O3 (SPAdes) (version 2) | ecosystem: Environmental > Terrestrial > Soil > Boreal... | reverse complement strand
TTCTTCTGGCTGAGCTGTTGAGTGGCAGTCGCGAGGAAATTCATGCCTGAACCACGCGTGCCGTACAACGACGCACGAAACCAACCCGAGGTCGAACTGCTACTAGCTTGCGCGCGCACCCGGGTGAGCCCCGAAGCCTCCGCCAAGATCCAAGGCGCGGTCGCGAAGGGGATCGATTGGATGGCTTTGATCCGTGTCGCGATGCGCCACGACGTTATGCCGCTGCTGTATCACAACCTGCAGCAAGAGTGTCCTGATTCGGTGCCGCAAAACATTCTTGCGCCGCTCCGCGCGCGTTACCAGGCGCAGGCGTCGCAGGCAGCATCCCGTGTCGACGAACTTGTGCAGGTACTGGCGCTGCTTGAAGATCAGGGAATTCCTGCGGTGCCCTACAAGGGCCCGACGCTGGCCCAAAGACTCTATGGCGATGTAGCGCTGCGCGAGTTCGGCGACTTGGACGTCATGATTCTGGAGCGCGACGTCATGCGCGCTCAGGAACTGATTCGTTGCAACGGCTACAAGTTCGCGTTCCTGAAAAGCGCAGACAAACTCGCTGCTTACATCGAGCACAATCGTGAGTTGCAGATGTGCCGCTTCGATGGAAATGCGCTCGAGTTACACTGGCGATTCGCGATGCGACAGGCCTGTGTGAAGCACGACCCGGAGCGCTTCTTGCAGCGGTTGGAAACGGTCTCCATTGCCGGCGTAGAAATGCCGAGCCTGCCGCTGGAAGTCTATCTACTGATTCTTTCCATGCATGCAACCAAGCACAAGTGGAGACAGCTCAAGCTGATCTGCGACTTTGCGGAGATCCTTCGCCAACCTGGCCTTGACTGGCAATACGTGCTTCGCGAAGCCGACGATCTGGGCTTGAAGCGGATGCTGGCGGTGGGAATTCTGCTGGCTGAAGATCCACTGGAAGTCGCGGCGCCGGCGGAACTGGTGCAAGGGCTGAAAAAGGATCGCGCGGCTCTGGCCCTGGTCGATCAGGTTCGAGCGGGTCTGTTCGCACCACCCGACGAGAACTGGTACAAGGAAGCCGAGTATCAATTTCAGTTCGAAATCCGGGAGCGCCTACAGGACAAAGCGAGGATGTTTTTCTGGAATTGGTGGCCCAGAATTTCCCGGCGTTTTGTGCCCGTTCCGGATTGGTACGCTGAATAACTGTTCGTCCCGCTTTCGGCTTTGCGGACCGCGATCGTAGGTTGAACCAGCAGACCTCACCTTGCGGCTAGCCGAACGCCCCCACCTCAAACTATTTCTTTTTCTGAGTCTCCTTTTCTAACGTTTCCAGCTCCTTGGCCATTTGTTCGGCCTGTTCCCGCAGATGGGTAATACGTTCTGCCAGTGAGGACGCGTCTTGCCCTGCAGCCGGTGGTGCTGTTGCGGGATTCCCAGCTGCCGTCGATACGGCAGCCTGGACCGCCCCCGGACTGCCGGTCAACTCCGCCAGAGCCTGTTGAAAAGTGTCCCGGTAGATCAGCCGGTCGCCCATGGCCAGAACGACCTTCTTGACCTGCGGCATGCGGGCTTCGTTCGCCTGAATATAAATGGATTCGACGTAGAGAAAGCCGTCGGTCACCGGCAGGGCAATGACGCTTCCGCGCAGCACGCGTGAACCTTGTTGGTTCCACAGTGTCAGGTCTTTGGAAATGTTTTGGTCCTGGTCAATGCGCGATTCAATTTGCATGGGGCCGTACATCAGCTGCTGTTTCGAGAGCTGAAAATAAACGATGTTCCCCAATTGATTGCCGTCACAGCGGGCGGCCATCCATCCGATCAAGTTGTCCTTGCCCCGCGGGGTGAACGGCAAGATCAGCAGGAACTCGGGCTCTTTCTCTCCAGGCAAGGTCGCGACGACATAGGTAGGCTGCATCGGAGCTGGTTGTCCGGACTGGCTTGATAGGGTATGCGCGATCTCCCAGATATCTTCCTTGTTGTAGAACACCTGGGGATCCCGCATGTGAAAAATGCGGTACGCCTCGGCCTGCGCGCTAAACAGAACCTCGGGATAGCGAGCGTGCCGACGCAGGTCAGCAGGCATTTGCGAAGCAGGCTGGAAGAGTTTCGGGAACAGGTGCTCGAAAGCCTGGATGATAGGGTCAGTCGGATCGAATACGTATAAGGTCATTTCGCCGGTATAAGCGTCTACAGTGGCCTTCACCGCGTTGCGAATGTAGTTCGCGCCATCATCCAGTCCAGTTACCGGGAGCGTCGCCGAATACGGATGCGAGAGAGAAGTTGTATAGCCATCCGCCATCCAGACCAGCCTGCCGTCGTCGGTGATCACGAGGTAGGGGTCCGGGTCCCAGTGCAGGAACCCGGCCAGGTGTGCCAACCGGTCCTTTATATTGCGATGAATCATCATTCGGCTCTGCCCGGTCAGATATCCCGTGAAAACGATGTTCGGCTCGCCCTGGGATATCGCGGCGGCAGTTCTCATCACCAGGGTTCCGACGGGAAAACCTCCCGTGCCTTCATAGGTCGAATATTTGTTCTGGTCGCCTGAGGGATAATCGAACTCTTCGCGGGCCGTATGAACGAACACCGGGTCCTGGGTGCTTTCGCCATAGTAAATCTCCGGTCTGGTGAGCCGAAACCCGGGAGATTTCACTTCCGGCGGCGCGTTCTCGATCAGCTGGATTGGCAGACCGTCGGGCGTGATCTTGTTGACCTCGGATACGACCACCCCGAAGCCGTGCGTATAAATGAACCGCGGGTTGATCCAGCTCTGGCTTGCTTCGGCGGACAGCTGGTTCACGTCGATTTCCCTGGGAGAAAGCAGCACCTGCTTGATGCGGCCGTTGATGAAGTAGCGATCAACGTCGGTATCAGGAAAGGTGTAATACGGGCGCAGTGCCTGGATCTGGGTGATGGTTGCGCCATAGGCACGCAGGTCCCAAAGGCGAATATTATCCAGCAGCGTCGCATCCTGCACGGCATCAACCTTCTCCTGTCCGGAGGCAGTGAAGGGGAGCTCGGTTGAGTTGCGATTTAGGCCGAAGGCAGTTGTGGTGGCCTCGATATGGCGTTCGATGTACGGGCGCTCGATTGAGATCTCATTCGGTCGCACGTAGACCGCGCGGACGATGCTCGGCAAAGCGATTTCAAGGATAAGAAAGCCCACAACGACGAAGATTGCGTTCTTGTATCTCCGCATCCACAGTAAAGGGAGTGCCGCGATCGACGCAGCTATCAGAAGCCAGCGCAAAGGCAGGGTGACCTTTACATCCACGTAATCCGCGCCGGTCATGAACGCGTGAGAGTTGTAGAGAAGTTCGTAGTTGCCCAGGAAAATCCAGGCCGCAAAACCAAGCAAGAGAACTACGGTAACGACACGGACGAATCCGGCGCGGCTGGCTCCTGGCAGCAATAACACGCGGGGCCCGATGTCGATGGTTGATGAGTTGCTCAGCCGCTCGACCTGGAACAGGTCGATCAGCTGCCAGCCTCGAGCCGTGAACCAGAAAACCAGGGCGCAAAGAATCGCCAAAGCGAACACAAAACCCAGAACTTGCGAATAGAACGGCAGATCGAACAGGTAGAACGCAAGAGTATGCGCAAAGACGGGATCCCTCCAGGCATCCGGCGATAATGTGATTCCCCGCGACCCGAAGAAGCGCATCACCGTCCAGTAGTCGGTTGAGGCGGTGGCGAACACGATCGCGACGATCGCCAATACCACCGCAACCAGTTTGGAATAGAAGCGTGAATTTCGCGGACGGGAGCCGGCGAAATGCAGCCCCCGGGAATGCGCCACCCATAATCCGATGAAAGCTACTAGGGCGCCGGCGGCAGCTGGAGCGATGCTGTACCACAACATGCTGATCCAGGTACCGGCTTGTCCTACCTCTTTCCACCAGCTGTACTCGATGACGTAGTCGGCAGCTGTCGCGATCGCCCAGATCAGGACGACCAACGAAACGAAAAATGCGATCAAGTTGCGGATCTGTGAAGGGCGCATAAAGAGTAGTCGTTGAAACCAGGAGGCCAAAGCCTCCCGACCTGCGCATGACACTCTCATGGGTACCCATGGCCGTCAAGACGGCAGCGGAGGCACGGAATGAATTGGTGGTCGCACGCTCGCTTTCCTGGATTTCGGTGGCGGGATTACCACACAACGATCATTCGCTAGAATCTGACAAGAACCCCGAGATCGTGATGGGAGAAGGAACCGGAGGCAGGCGGGGGAGATGGGAAAAGAGGGTTACGGAGAGATCAGAAGACCTTCAACTGTGCAACATGGTTGCACAAGTCTTGGAGCTCCCAGACGCAGACACTGTCAGCGGGCGAGCTTTAGTTCGGTTTCAGGCCGTACACATCGAGTTCGCCTGAAATACTCGTCGAGCCATAAACGCCACCGGTGTTGTTGCCGCGGGTTCCGACGTACACCTTACCGTTAGCGACCGTGGGAACAGTGAATTTTACGGCATTGCCGGCGGCATCCGCTGGAATCATCGAACTGTTCCACAAGTCGGACGATAACGTCGTGGCATCGTAGGCATGAAGAACGGCTGGTCCACAAGCAGGAGAGTAGCGCGTGCAGTAATTGCTGTTGTCCAGAGCCCAGACGATTCCGTTGGCTGAGCCCGTAGACGAAACCGACGGTGTGGCGCCTCGAAGCCCAAAGCTCGAGGAAGACTGAGACGAGCTCACCGTGTTGAACAGATCAGTGGAGCTGTCAAAGGAATAGGAAAGCAGAGGCGCATCAATTCCGGCAATATAGAAATTGTTGTTCCAGAAGGCACCGGTGACAAAGATATCGCTGCCGATATTGAATTCCTGCCGAGCGTTGGAGTCTCCGAGTCCACCCATGTTGTCGCCATTCAAGAGGTAGAGGGTGCCATCCTTTCCGCCACCAATGACGAGATGCTTTAAGGTGCCCGATGCCAGATTTAGAACTACGGCAGCGCCGCCGGCCCCGAAGTCATGGTCTTCGGCGTCGTCGGTGGCCTGGTCAGAGGGCGTGAAATACGAGGAAATCGTCAAGTTGCCCGACAACTGAAGGAAAGAATCTCCGTAATCGTTGCCTCCACTTGTCACGTCGAAATCCGCGTTGCCTGTAATGAGGTAGAGGTTGTTGTCGGCATCAGCTGCGGGCGCGGCACCGCCCATCCAAATGCCACCATACTGCACATTGGGAGACACATTCAAAACGCTTGTGACTGCTAGGGTGGAAGGGTTGAATCCCACGACCCAGCCGTAGAATGGCAGCGTGTCTTCGTGGGAGGCCCAAGCAACGTAAACCACGCCGTTGACGAGCGCAAGTGCGGACCGCTGGTTCTCTTGTTGAGCATTGAAACTCACCGTCGAGCCGCCGTCACCAGTACCCGGAAAGGTGATGCTGGATGTGAGGTTTTCCGGGCCGCCGAATTTCTCGTTGCCCGTGGTGAGGTCGATAGCGTGGAGCCGCTGGTAAAAGGACGTCCCGCTGGAGTTCATAGATTTGGACACGACGTATAGCGTGTTAGTGGACGGGTCAATCACGGGTGTTCCGGTTACGCCGACTTCGGGAGCCAAATCGCCATTGCCTTGGCCGACCTTGAAGTCAGTCTGACCGGAGGGCACTGTCGTTTCCCCGGAGTTCGCACCGTGATGAGTGTCGATCAAGCTTACTGCCCAGAGCTGGACACAGGGATTAGCGTCCGCGTCGAAGGCGTAGAGGCTGTCGTGCTCTGTAGCGGCGAAGACTACGTTGTGCTGGGCTTCCTTGATCGTCAGGTTGGCAACCCATAATGGCTGTCCGTAGATAGCACCGTCGGCGGGGCAGGAGAAGAGTTTGCCGAAATTCGAGGCGGCAACGTCTGAAGTCGTGAGCGCGTACTCCTGTGTGTCGGCGCCATCCCGGGCAAGGTCGTTGTGGTAGGTGTAAACGCCACGGAGGTCCGTGACGCCGATGGTCGATGTCGCCGACTTGGTGTGATCAGCTACACTTGTTGCCGTAACCGTGTAAACTCCGGCAGTTGCGGCGCTGAATGAGGCCAGTGATTTGGTCCGGTCCGCAAGTGCTCCGCCCGCAGTTACGGACCAGGTTACACCGGCAGTACCCACGTCGTTTGCTACGGTCGCAGCAAGTCGAACCTGCTGGGTGATGGTTGCTCCGCCTTGATTCGGTTGTAGGGTAACCTCGATCGGAGCGGGCGGGTTCGTCCCGTTATTGTTGCCCCCTCCGCATCCTGACAGCATGGATGCAGCGGCCAAGAGAAAGGAAAGGGTGAGTCGTAGATTTCGAAACGTCGATCCATGGCGAAATGTCACTTGGAAGGGGTTCTCATGGGGTGAACTTGGTTACAAAGAGAGCGAACAAATTCAGTTTCGGTTGGGCCATATAGTTTCGGCAAAGAGTTCGAAAGGGGTCCGACCGTACTTGACCCCACAGAAAGGAACGAAGAATTAAGCTGGACCTCGACGTTTCATCGGAACAAACTAAGTATCGACGGCAAGCGGGGCTACGATCGGATACTCGCTGTCTTTTCCGCGAACATGCACACAGACGCCGCCATTCTTTCGAGATTGAGAGCTTGCATCAGCATGTCATACGCGAGACTGCAGAGGTAAATCGGCAGGAAGCTGGCGTAGTAGTGCGACTGATAGAAACAACATTCCGTACCGACCACCTTTAGGCCATTTCGTTCAAGGATTTCACGCATCCGACTCGGCCAACAGTTGTTGTAGGTTGCGGGAAACCCGCCGTTTGAACTTTCGACAAACCACTGCAGCATCTTGACCGTGAGCTTGTTCGAGACCACACGGTTGATAACTGCAAACGGAGCATATCGGCAAGGAAAAAGAAGAAAGAGTCTACCTCCCGGTCGGAGCACGCCCGCAGCATCACGAACAAATTGTTCACAATCCCGGATGTGCTCGACAAAGTAACAGGCCGTCACCGCGTCGAGAGAATTCTGACGAAAGGGAAAACCACGTTCAAGATCAGACACGACAGCGAAATTGACGTCGGAATTATTCTTGAGATCGGTCAGCAACACATCCGAGCCAATAATACGTAGACTCCCGCCCGAATAAATGCACCGCTCTCCTGCCCCGGCGTCGAGAACCAGCGATCCTTCTCCGATCGAGCTCCTGATCGCATCTCGGTAGATCGCCTCGACGGAATAACTGCCGAGTACAGCTCCTTCAATTCTGCGAGCGATGTTTCTACTCCAGCCGAAAGGGCTCACTGTACGAGTGCGGGAAACGGAAGCCACCGACGAAGCAGAGGTTACGGACACCTTGGATGCAGGGGCGATGGACATTAGTGTCGCTCAGAGGGTCGGACTACATCGATGCGGAACCAGATTGGACTCTTTTCTAGCCAACTGTTGAAATCGACGCAACCTTTGTGCTGGGCAGGGAGACTTCGTGCACTATGTTTGTAGCGGGTAACTGTGTTTGGTCGATAGCCCGAAAGACAGCCTTCGAAAGCGCATTCCGAAAGTCAGTGTTGAAAAGATGGACATCCACCAGCAGAGCGTTTTCGACTTGCATCCGAAATAGGGAGAAATACCCCACCCGGTAGCCGGAACTTATGACCAGTTCAAGGCGAAGTTCCCAAGCAGGAGCCGACACCGCTGCATCGCACCAGCAGTATTGCAGTTCACCGGCAGCACCCATTCGTAGTGGGGCAAGAAACGTTTCCGAGATGCCGCTCGTGGCAGAGCTTTCAAGTTGAAATCCATCGAACCCAACAGGTTGAAGGGCATTCTTGAGAACCTTGCAAATAGAGGCAAATCCCGAGCAAGAGTTCAGCGATTCGCTGGCGCGACGAATTTCGAGATTGTGGGCAATCACTATCCTTCGCCTTCTTGTTCGACGGACCAAATCCTGCAACTCGGCGAACTCGGCGTAGTGAAGATTCTGGACTCCTACCCAAACGCCGATCCCGGTGACCGTCAGTACTAAAGCAATCATTCCCGCGTTGTGAATTAGAAACAGACTCAAAAGCGCGAATCCCGCAGTGGCTCCGTAAAGAATTAGTACCGCCGTTCGTTGGGACAGACCGCGCTTCAGGAGCTTGTGGTGAATGTGGTCGTTGTCTCCGGTGAACAGTGGTTTGCCGCCAAGAAACCGGCGCACGACCGCCAGCGTCACGTCGAGTATCGGTAGGCCGAAAGAAACCACGGGAATGGCTACTGCAACCATCGTGGGGGCCTTCTGCGAACCAGCTAGAGCCAGCGCACTGAGCATGAAGCCGATGAATAAGCTTCCCGAATCACCCAAGAATATGGAAGCAGGGTGGAAGTTGAAGCGTAAGAAACCTAGGATGGCCCCTGCCAATACAATCGTCAGGCATGTGACCATCGGGTTCGGGATGAGAAGTGAGACCGCAAGGACGACAACGGTTGAAAACAGAGCCGAACCGGCTGCCAGGCCGTCAAGTCCATCGATCAGATTAAAGGCATTTGTAATCAGCAAGACCCAGAGTACGGTCAATGGGAGGCCAACTGCGGTTTGTAGAATGCGGCCGGCGGAAAACAGATCCAGCTGATGAATTCCGAATCCACTTAGATAAAGCAACACAGCAGCAACGGCTTGGACACCGAATTTGCGGTAGGGGCCGACTGAATGCAAATCATCGTAAAGACCCAAAAGAAATATGATGAGGGCAGGTCCGAGAATACCAACGGTCTTCCCGATTGGCAGCTCGAACGGAAGCCCCGTCCATCTGGAGATGAGGGTGACGGCGGCGGTGACGGTCGTAAAAGAAGCAAAAATCGCCACTCCACCGAGAGTGGCCACCGGCCTGGTGTGAACGTGGCGATCCAGCTCGGGTACTTTCACCCAACCGCGAGCGTTAGCAGCGTCGCGGCCCCACCGCGTCAACAGAAGAGACAGCAGGGCCGAGATGACAAAAAAACTGAGGTAGCCGATAGAAAGCAATGTGGTCTCCGGAGGTCGGTCAATCTGCTCGGACCGTAAAAGTGGTATTCAGGTGGCTAATGAAATGCCCCATCGCCATTCGAACTGGAATTTCCACTCAATCAACTAGGATTGTCTTAGGAACGCAGTTTCCTGAGTTTGATGCTTGGCAAAGATCGGCGACGACGCAGACGCTCTAGCGAAAACAAACCCTGCCTCTTGAAGATGGGCCATTATCTGGTCCGCTGCCACCGGGACGGAAAAGGTCTGCTCCAAAAGTCGCCGGCCATTCCTGCCCATCTCGGACCTGAGATCCGGGTTATCTGCCAGCCGCCGTGCCGCTGCCACCAGGTTCTCGTGGTCACCATTTACGAAACAGAAACCGGCGCGATTTGTGTTTAGAAGACTAAAAAGGTCATTCCCCTGATTAACGCTGGCGAGTACTGGCAGACCCCAGTACAGATAACTCAGCAGCTTGCCCGGAATGTTGTGAGTCTTAAGTCTCGAGTCGAGCGAGATCAATCCCGCATCACACTCCGAAATCATTGACAGGTACTCGTTTTGACTGACGGCTGGTAGAACATGAACGCTTCGCAGACCCTGCGCGGTAATGTTGTTCTTCAGGCGTGTCACTTCGCTTCCACTCCCCAGCAGAACGAAATGGATGTCTTCGCGTCGGGCGAGTGCAGCTGCCAGCCTCAGCAAGTTGTCCATGTCTTGGGCTACGCCAATATTTCCGCCATACACGAAGACGAATTTGTTCTCCAAGCCGGTCTCGGCTCGCCAATTTGTTCGGGGGAGAACCGGTTCTTGCACAGCGGTCCAGTTATAAAGCACCTTCAGGTGGAACTGGTTCCCCGGGAAGGCCCGCCCAAAGTATTCGAGATTGCTGGGCGACTGCACTGCGATTAGATCGGCAGCCTGATATTGAAGGCTTTCCATTTTGCGGAAAAATCGGTAGATCAATCCCATTCGGAGTATCCCGGCGTCTACAGCCCACTCGGGGAAAATATCACGCAGAATCAGGTAAGCCGGGCATCCCCAGAGGGATTTGAGCTTGGTTACCAAGGGCCCAAAAAAAATACTCGGTGAATAAAAGAGGATCAGATCGCACCGATTCTCGCATAGAAAGGCTCTGGCTCTGCGCCACAGGTTCCTCGAGAGCTGTATCTCCTGCATCGCGCGGAACGTTCTGTTTGCACCCTTGAACTTGCCCGCCTTAGCGCGGCCGATAACCAGATTGTCTTCAATCGAAATAGTAAAAGACTCCGAAACCAGTTCGCTCGGTGTCAGGATGAAAACCTGATTCCCTCGCCGATGCAGCTCAACACCCAAATCGTGGACCAGCTTGGCGCTGGATTTGGGGTTGGGATAGTAACAATCGACCAGAATCAAAATGCGCAAGCGCTTATCCTTTTTGGTACTCGGCACTCTGAAATCACTGAACGGCAGGAGTCACGTTCGTATCTGCAGTAATCGGGTCAGGCCCGCCCTGAGGAAGATCCTGGGAGGGCGACCTCAATAAGATTCGGGTCACCGTGTCCGCCACATGACACGCAAGATATTCCGGGGGCGGCTGCCAGCTCTTGTTCCCGTGCGTGGCAAACTCGACTGCATCAAGAATTCTCTGAGGGTCGCAACCGGCAAGCGCGCTCGAACCACATTCGATCGTTTCCGGCCGTTCCGTGACATCGCGTAGGGTTACGTTCGGCACACCCAAGATGCAGGTTTCTTCTTGTACCGTTCCGCTGTCGGATAGGACGCAGAAAGCGGTCTGCTCCAAACGGACGAAGTCGAAAAAGCCAAACGGCTCTACAAATCGAACGCGGGTGTGGTCGAACGAAATACCGAATTCCCGCATTCTGAAACGCGTGCGAGGATGTAAAGAGCAGAGCACAGGGAAACCATAGCGATTCTGCAGCGAAACCAAGGCGTTGATTAAACTGCGCAGCCGACTCTCGACATCCACATTTTCGGCCCGGTGCGCTGTTACTAGAAAGAACTTCCCCTCCTCGACTTTAAAATCGGGTAGCACCGTGCTCAAGGCGATTCGATCGGCGAAGTACTGGATGACTTCGTAGATTGGATTGCCAGTGACACAAATACTCTCCGCCTTGATCCCCTCGCGTAGAAGGTTCTCGCGACCGCCCGTGGTATAGGGCAATAGAACAGAGCTGATGTGATCAATGATTCGGCGATTGCTTTCCTCCGGTACGCGAAAGTCGTTACACCGATTGCCGGCTTCCATGTGGTACACCGGAATTCCAAGTCTGCGAGCGACGATGGCCGTCAGGCCGCTATTTGTGTCTCCGAGAATAAGGACGCGGTCTGGTCGATGCTCCAGAAATAATGGTTCAATGCGAGATAAAATTTGGCCTACTTGGACGCCGAAGCTCGAGCTGTCAACCTCCAGGAAGACATCCGGTTGGCGCACGCCGAGCTCACGAAAAAACACACCGCTCAGACGTGTGTCATAATTCTGGCCCGTGTGCACGAGAATATGCTCGGCGCACCGGTCCAGTAGCTTGATGACCAAGCTGAGACGGATAATTTCGGGCCGCGTCCCGAGGATGGTCATCACCTTCAACGAAGAACCTCTTCGGTTTCTGCAAGCTGGTGTTCCGGCATCAGGCCTTCTCGATGGAGCAAAAGTGACGCTTCCGCGACCGACATAACATTGTCGGCAGAACTGTATTCCTTGGACAAACCGATCGGACTCTCCTGTGCATCGCGCAATTCCGGCAGCATCGGCCGGATTACGTAGTAGCCATTTCGCTCGATAGTTCGATCAGCCTCCTCGTCACTCACCAAAACCTCATGGATTTTTTCACCCGGCCGAATCCCGATGATTTTGAGCTCGATCTTTCGATTTCCAATCAAGGCCTTCGCGAAGTCAATGATCCGGGCCGAAGGGACCCGGGGAATGTAGGTTTCGCCCGGCAAGCCTGCCTCTACAGCCGCAAAAATGGTGTCCACGGCATCATCGAGGGTAAGCAGGAACCGAGTCATGCGGGCGGTTGTGATTGTCACTGGCCCACCATTACGAATCTGGTCCAAGAACAGTGGAATCACTGAACCACGCGAAGCCAGCACGTTTCCGTAGCGCGCGCAGACAAAACGCGTACTCGGGCACCGAATATTGGCTTGGATAAAAACGCGCTCCTGCAACGCCTTCGTCATGCCCATGGCGTTGATCGGCTTGCACGCCTTGTCCGACGAAATGCCGACGACCGTTTCTACGGGCAGGCCATACACGTGAATGGCCTGGACGATGTTTTCCGGCCCCTCGATGTTCGTGCGGACAGCTTCGTAGGGGAAGTACTCGCAGACCGGCACCTGCTTCAGGGCTGCCGCGTTGAAAACAACATCGACGCCCCGAAGAACCGACGCTACCGCGTGGAAGTCGCGCACATCGCCGATGCGGAACTCCAGTTTCTGCTGGAAGTTACGATAAATGATCTCATCCGTGGCAGCGATTTTATGCTGATATTCCATCCTGATCGCGTGCTGTTTGGCCTCATCGCGTGAGAAAACGATGACTTTCGCGGGCGAGCCCGCGCGGCCGGTAAGGAATCGCCGGACGAGCGTCTTACCCAGCGATCCCGTTCCGCCAGTGATCAGTATTCTCTTGCCGTCAAAGCACTTCATTTTTGACTGACCTCCATTCTTCGTAGGGCGTGTCGTCGTTCGCCAGCTCAACCGTTAATTCTCGCCAGGATGGGCAGACGTAACCTGTGGCGGCCTCGAATTTGTCACCGCGCAGGCTCCGGTCGCAAAAGAACTCGTCGTCGGAAAGGATCTCGATGTCCAACTCGTACGTGTCGCGAAGCAAACAAAGAAGGTCGAATTTTGAGATTGTCTGACTGGCGACTTGGTAAAGTCCGCGAAGGTGGGGGTGTCTTTCAATCAGATCGCCAACGAGCTCCGCCAATCGGTTCGTCGTCAGGCCAGAGAACAAGGCATGCCTAAAACCGCGTACGCGCTGATGATTCTGGGCTAACAACCACTCCAGTAGAGATTGGGAATGGATTAACTCCCTGCCAATAATCGATGTGCGCAGGGTAAGCGCATTGCCACTAGCCAGTTCTCCGAGCGACTTGGTTCGTCCGTAGATATCCGTAGCGTCGGTAATATCGTCTTCCCGATAGCACCCGCGATTGCCGCTAAAGACACAATCGGTGCTGAAATGGATGAGCCTGGCGTCCCACCGCTGGCAGATTGCGGAGAGCTGATGTGGCAACAGGGCGTTTGTAACAATGCTTGTTATCGGATTCTTGGAGGCGGGCCGATGCTTGATCATCCCAACGCAGTTCACGATGACTTGCGGCCGATGGTCAGCGAACAATCGCTCGAGCTTAGTGAGATCCGCGAAGTCGCGATGTTCCAGAACGTGGCCGGAATGGAAGATATCGATGTTGCGGACAGGAAAATCATCGATTGAGCCGCGAATCGTGCAATAGGTCTCCGGAAATCGCTTCCGAAGCAGCTGAAACATTTTGTGGCCCAGCATGCCCGTGCCACCCAGGACCAGGATTCTGCTCTCGCTCTGTGGGTTCATGGTGTTTTCTCTTCGAAATAGCTGTTTGAAAATCGAGGCGTCGCGCGTCTTTATTGGGATGCGACGGAATCCAAAGCGCTTCTAAACAGATTGACCTTGTCTCGGTGAAAGAAAGGGAAGGAGACCCACCGCTCGGCAAAACAGCGGGCTCGGTGGGACATGGACTGGAAGCTTGCCTCATCCATCGCAATGCATTCTTGAAGTGCATCCTGCCACAAGTCGGTCCGGCTCAGTGGCAAGTCCCATCCAACACCAGCAGCACGCAAGTCGCGCCAAGGCGTCTGGTCGCTGATGAGGACCGGACAGCCGGCTGCGAGCGCTTCTAGAATTGCGTAACCGAAGTTTTCTCCCAGAGTTGGCAGGATTAAGAAATGGTGCTGCAAAAAAGCGCGGCTGACGAGTTCGTGCCGCACGGTTCCAGCGGAACTGACCACGACGTTTTTTGGAAGAGTCCGAATCTGCTTCTGGCACGCTGCCCAATATGCTGCGTCCTCAGCGGGGCCGACGATTGCAAGCTCCACTTGATCGCGCACGGACGCTAGCGATCTCAGCACGAAAAGCAGGTTCTTCATTTGCGAGATTCGGGACAGAAAAATTAGGCGAACTGCGCCGGGCCGTTTCGTTCGTCGTTGTGATTCGACAGGCAGCTCAACCAAACGCGGGCTGGGGACGTTTGGCGTCACCACGAAGCGTCCGCGGTTTCGTGCACCGTTGGCAATTCCCGCGGCCGTGATCTGCTGCTCTTCGAGGTCTGAACACGCGTGCCAGGTCAGGTCGCGGTAGAGGCCGGCCGCATTCGTTACTTGCTGGTACAGGCATTTGCGCACGCGCTTGAGACTCAAGGCCCCTGCTGAGAACTCGCCTTGTGGAGCGAGCACTACAGCGGAGACAGGGAGCAATCCGAGGCGGCGCAGCAAGAGTATTCTTCGAGTCCACGGTGAGAAGAAGCTGGTGAGGTAAATCAAGTCTGGAGCCGTATCCAGAATGTGGCGCCGGAGTTTCGAGAAGGAGAGAGAGGACGCGTACAGCACTCTAGCCTTACCGACAGGAATCCAACGATCGGTTTCAACGCCGGTGTAAGCGGACCTCTCGTTTAGATCCCGGTCACGGGTTATAACGCGGAAACGAAACTCGTCTCCAACGAGCTCGATCATGTTGGCGATCGCCGAGACTGTTCCTCCGGACTTGGTCCCGGGCAAGTACCAGTCAGCAAGCACAAGGATGCCAGGAACCATGTTGGGATTAACTTCGCGTGCCCCACGCGTTTCCAATTGGCTCATGCCAACGGTCTTGGAAGTATTAGGGGATGCCTGCGCTGAGCTAGGAATCATGTCCGTGAATCAATTCAAGAGCAGATCAGTGAATTGGGGGATTGCCGATCCGATGTCGTAGTGATCTGCAACGACCGCACGTAGCTCTTCGCAAGGGTGAATCGGGAGCTTCCCAAGTAAAAAGTCGGCTAGCAGGTCCGCGATCGAATTTTCGCTTGCCGACCGCGCCATCCACCGCGGTTCGAACCGATTCAGGATTTCCGGAATCGCAGCTAGTGGCGACGCGAGGACCGGCCGTCCGCAGGCGAGGGCTTCGATCGCAATTAGTCCAAAACACTCCAGTGCCGCCGAAGGCAGTACGAATGCATCGCAGGCGCCATACATCAACGGAAGTTGCGAGTCGGGAACGTACCCTAGAAAGCGGACTCTGCCAGTCAAATCGAGATCGCGGGCAAGTGTTTCGAGGCTTCCGCGAAGCGGGCCAGCGCCGCCGACCATCAGGTCAAAATCGAGCCCCCGGTTTAGCAAAATTCTCATGGCACGCAATAGTCGATCGATTCCCATGCGAGATACCAAGCGCCGCAAAGTGAACAGCACAGGGCGATCCGTCGGCCAGTCGAGCTCGAGCTTCGCGCGTTGCCGATCAGCAACAATGGTGAATCGGTTTAAATCCACCCAACCGGGGAACACCGTGACTCTGCGGGCGAGCCGTTCACCGTGAACCTGGCTGAGAAGACCTTTCGTGAACTCTGACAATGCGGTCACGTGCTGCGAGCGAGCCAGGCAGCCTCTTTCGATGTGATTCAGCCAAGGGAGCCCGACGCCGTGCCGCAACCATCCACGAACGCCGTTTTTCGGCCATTCCATTTCCATTTCCTTGGTCACAGGTGAATGCACGGTGTAGCAAGTCTTGGCTTGGCCTGCGTAAAGATCGCACGCCGCCGTGTAGGACAAAGGGACGTGCCCGTGCACCATGTCGACCGTTCCGCGGACGAACCGCTCGAGTATCGCCTTGGCGCCAAGCTGGTGCGCCCAAGCACGCCTGGGACTTAGTGCCTGAAACTGCCGAACCGGGTAACGCAGCAAATTCACGCCGTCCCTGCTCTCGTGCGCCGGAGCATTCGGCGAAACAGCAGGGGCAACAAGCCATACCTCGTTGCCCGCGGCTGCGAGATACTTCGCTTCCTCGTAAGCCAGATTTGAACCTCCACAGGCTGAATCTACGCTCTGCTGAATTGCAGAAATGACTATCCGGGCTCGTTTGCGAGTCATTCCACCGCTACGGGGCACGCCGTCACGTCAGGGATCGGAGCCGTTTCTGAGGGCAATCCCAGGATTTCAAACATTTTTTTCAGCCTGACGTCGTAGGTATGCTCCCGGTGCGACCGAGCATAGGCGCGGTCCGCGATTTTGCGGCGCTCCTCGGCATGAGTTAAGTAGTAGTCAACCTTGTCTTTGAGGTCTTCACGTGTGTGGAAGGTAACGATCTCGCGCCCGGGCTCAAAGAACTCCGTTAGGCCGGGTTTCGAGTCGGCAATCTGGAAAGCACCGCAACCCGCCGCTTCAAACAAGCGGCAGTTCACTCCGGTGATTTCACCATAGTGGATGGTATTCAGGACGATCTTTGCGCCGTTAAACGCCTTTGCCTTCTCGATCTCACCGACATACACGTTGCTATAACGCGATCGCAGAGGTGAGTCCAACCAGAGTGGGTAGCCCTTCCCCCAGATCTTAAAGTCGTAGTCCTTGAACGGCTCGAGCATTCGCGCGCGATAGTAATACATATGACCAGCGGTGGTCAGGTCGCAACCGTACTTTCGCTTTTCCGCTTCGTTGAGTTCGACTCGGTAATGCCAAAGAGGATTGCAAGCCTCGGGAAGATAATGTGCATTGATCTCTAGTTTTGTCCGGAATGTCTCCGCCATATACGGATCCTTGAAGAACCAGGCATCGTAGTCGCTCGCGAATAAATATTGCCGACCGAGATTTACTAGAGCATCCGGGAACCAGACTGCGATCTTCGCATCCGAGGCGGATCTCATTTCCCGCACCACATTGACCGGAAGCAGTGCATGCGCGGCCAAAATTAGATCGGGTTGAAGCCTTTCTACGGCTCGAATCAGCGTCCGGTGTCGCCCCCTTTCCACGCGTGGCAGAGCTCCTGAAATAGTGGACCAGACTTTTGACAGGAAGCCATTCTGGTCCAGCCGAGCGGAGGACTCTCCGACCGTCAAAACCGTATGGCCCTGGCGTTCCAGAGTCACGGCGATGTTGCGGGCAAAAGAGTCCGGAAAAATATTGCCGGAAACTAGCACTCGCACTGAAGTCTCATGACCAATTAGATGTTTTGATCAACTATGGAACTTACGGATGACTAAACGAGGTCGCGTAGGGCGATCCGGAGTCTGGATCGGCAAAGAAACAGCATCAGTCCCAGACTGCTGACGTAGGCCAGAGTGGAAGCAATAGCGGCTCCAACGTAACCAAACTTGGGAAGGAAAGCCCACAGCCCCAAAAACGTCACAACCGTGGCGAAACCCTCGGCGTAGGACGGCAACGCGGGCTCGCCGAGCGACCGGGCTCCGTCGTAGAGCACCTGATTCAGTCCCAAAGCGGCCGAGCCAGGGAGCAAAATCCGGCAAGCGGTAGCGGATCCAGCGAAAGCAGATCCGAACAGCAGCTTGATAAGTGTCGGCGCGAAAATAAAAAGCAGGGTACACATGATGCTAAGCCAAAGAAGAGAGGCGAGGAATGAGTGGCGAATTATCTTCCTGGCTTCGTTCGGATTCGAACTCGAACCGGCCGCTAGTGTGACGATGCCGGCGGCTTGCGGGAACAAACCCACAGCCGTGGCCATCGTCACTGCCACGGCGTAAACACCAAGCTCATTGGGAGCCACAAATAATGAGAGCACGAGCTGATCTGCAGAGCGATTAACGTAACTGCTCACATTTCCGAGTTGCGTCTTCCATCCGTAGTTGATGAGACTCAGACATGCTCCGCCATTCCAGACGATCCGGATTGGCTCCTTCTTGAAAAGGATCCAATAGCCAATTCCAAGTGCCAGACTGTAACCCAGGATTTGGAAACATACGACCCCCCGCAAAACCGGACGATGTAGGAAGAAAAGGACTGCAATTCCCAGGGTGTACACCGAAGGAGCTATTGTTCGGATCAGATTAAACGAGGAAAGGTCGAGAATTCCCTGAAGCAAGTTCCCGGGATATCCACCCAAAATGATTAAAGGCGACGCGGCCAGAAACAAGAAGGCCAGATCACGCACACTGGATGGATAATGTCTCAACGCGAGGGAAATCACTGGCAAACCAACGATCACGACCAGAATCGACTGTCCGAAGCCGATGATCGTGCTACTCGTCCAAATCTCTGAGAGAGTCAGTCGCCTCCTACCAGTATTGAATACGATCGCCTGGTTAATCCCCATGGTTGCCAGGGACACAAGCATAGTCGGCCAGAGTGTTAAAGCAGCGAGCTCGCCTCTTCCTTCCGGCCCGAGCAGTCGAGCTACTACCACTCCCGATAAGGCGCCGAATACCAGGATCGCGACTTGGGCGAAGAGGGTGGTCGTGAAGTGGCCTGCAAGTCGAGACCTCACCCCGGACCATTGGGGCTGAAGGACGATTCTTGAGGCGACTTCGTTCATATCGGTGTGTGCAACCTCTCAGATTAATGACCCTTATTAAATCGAACAGAAGGAGTCGAATTGGCCCTTACGATAGAATCCTATGTCTGGATGTGTTCGCACCTAATCGACTCTCGGATGAGGGCACATGGAGAAGCACGTTGCCTGGTTTACTGCAATCGAACGGTGTGCGTTTAACTCCCGTTCGTCCAAACGTGACATAACTCGCTTTATAGCCGGGCGGCACGCTGTTCCAAAATTCGTTGAGGTTTCCGAATGTCGCCAGCGTTGTTTCTGACATCTCCAGAAAGACGATTGGGGCAGCTTCGATCAGGGTGTTTCGTAACCCGAGGAGCACGTGCTTTTCCCATCCTTCCACGTCGATCTTAATCACATCGATTTTAGAAATATTGCGTGATCTGAGGTAATCGTCGCCGTTGACGACGTCGAGGTTGCCTAGTAATCGATTGCGGTCGGTTGCATGACTGCTGCTGAATGATCCGGTACCCATGTTCGACCCTCTCGGGGAATAAAAGGCCAGTCTTTCGTTCTTTTCACCAAGTGCCACCGGATGTACCGAGATATTTGTAATTCCGTTCACCTTGATTTTCTGTTCGAAACTGTTCCTGACGGTTTGCCAAGGCTCAAAGGCGTGCACCTGACTGGCGAATTTCGAAAGGAATAAACTGAATATTCCTACGTTTGCGCCCACATCCAGGAACACGGGATCGGCGTTCTCGACCAAGAGATCTCTCAAGAGAAAAAGATTCTCCTTCTCGAAAGCGCCGAAGAAATACACGGTCCAATCAAGAAGTGAGTCGAGGCTCCCAGCGTACTTCACGCCGAATAGATCAACCTCGAAGGGGTCGGGACCCGAGTACTCCGCCCCGTATAAAAAGTCGATAATCCTGAACCGTATGCCCTCGCGAATCCAATGGGAGTGACCGAACATTCTCAATAGCTCACGAATCCTCAGGCGTCTCTGCGCCCCGTGCAGGGCCGCGACGTATTTTCGGCGGAAGGGTGTGTCGTAGAGCTCCGAGTACGCCATTGTCGTCGTCTGATGCCAGATTTAGCTCAAAAGTTTCGGTTTGTCCGCAGAAGCCAGAATCGCAGCCGTATAAATCGAACTCAAGGCATCCTGCGGCCCACCCTCAACAGTTTGAACGAAACGGAGACATGTAGTGATGCCCTTCCATAAGACACAACGGACAGCGCTCTTTATCCCATGTGCGACCGGACCCATCGGGAGAACGCGGACATTGTCGAAGCGGGCCAGCTGTAAGGCCTGTTTTAAGCTAGGCGCAGTAAATGGGGTCTCATGCGTGAAATCCATGTGGAACATGGGAGAATAAAACGCCGCTAGATTAGGCACCTGACACACGAATCGGCCGCCGGGACGCAGCGCCGAGTGAATTTGTTTCAACAATTCCAGAACCTTGTTCTTGGGAACGTGCTCGAGGACATCGATTGCGGAAATAAACTCGAAATCTCTGCGCGACTCGCCCAAGACAACCGTGGCGTCCCCCCAATGAAGATTCCGAACCCCCAACGAACGCCCGGTCTCAAGTTGCATGTCGTCCAGATCTACGCCGCCCGCGTTCGTGTATCCGTTGCGCTGCAGGAAATACGGAAACTCACCGTAGCCGCAGCCCAAATCGAGAATTCTCGCGCTCTTATCGGTTGGTAGAAGCGGTAGAAAATGCTTGCGGAAACCGGGTTCTCTGACGGAGAGCAATTCCGCAGACTGCGTAGGTACCCGGTAATTTGGTCTCGTCTGGGCGTATCCGGCGTACAGTTTATCGGCATCTGATGTGGCTTTTAGCATTTCATGGACCTAGAGCACGGACCGCTTACCAAGCGGTCACGGGCGACCCGAGTCCGGGCCGCTGCCTACGGTTGAACGTCACAAAAGATAGGCAGAGTCGGTATATCACATAGACGACGAGGGCTTGTCTGAAGGATGTTAATACTCCTGATATGAGATCTGTCTCGACGACTGCAACAGCGCTCCAGAGCCAAAAGAGAATGAACCAACCTAGCAGTCGATGCGACTTCACTGCGTGCTGAGTGAGGAATCCTAAGAACCATCCGAATCCCATATAACCTACGACGACGCCCCCAAGTCCAAACTCGGCGTAGAATTCATTGATTGGACCAGGGGAATTGTCCAAGTCGGGCAGACCGAGCCTTCTCTCAATCTGGATTTGTGTGGAGAGTAACGTAGGTTTTCCCGGCCATAATGCACGGGGCACAAGACCTATAACAGTTTCAAGTGTCACCGCCCCAAGCGTATGCGATCGCCCAGCGTCGGTCGCGTCGATTATGTCTGAGAGAAATTGCATCGGCAGGGCCGCTCTGCTGAGGACCGCTTCCCCAATTTCGGAGCGGGCTCCTTTCACAGCTGGCCTTAGCCCTGCGAACGAAGCGCGCGAGCTAGCCAGGATCTGGTTGTCCGATGAGGCGATATCCTGTGCAGGAACAATCACGCGAGCGGTGTTAATCCCAACCAGCGCAAGAGCACTGAGCACACCGACGATCACCCAATACCGGAGTTTGGGCAGTGGGCCTGTACCTAATTGGAGACTTATGAATACGAAAACAAGAGTGGTGACTGTAAGCCGAAATTGCGAGCTTGTTACGGAAACGAAAAGCAGCGCCGGTACATAGAGCCAAAGAAGTCGGCGGGCCCTGTTGGCGAGCGCAACGTCACTGACTCTCGTTAGAAAGCCCAGCAGTAGGACGACCGGAAGATCAAAGGAGCCTGCAAACACGTAGGCAAACGAAGCGGCAATGGTCGCGGGCTGTACGAAAGTCGCGGCATGGGTGTAGTAATAGGCAAGCGTCGAGGCTAGCCAAACATAGTGAATTATCACCATTGAGATGCCGAAGTAAGCAACCAGGAACAACGCTTCGGCCTGGCCAAAGGTTAGGCGGAGTGTTCGGCCTTCCGAACTAAGGCCTTTACGAGTCATCTTCAACCCGCACCACAGGCCCAGATAGCCCAGCAAGATAAGGACTGCTATCCGAAGATCGTTGTGCGTTGGTATCTGCTTTGAGAAGAAAAACACCAGATAGGCCGGGACGTAATACAAGAAGTAAAACGCGCTATAAACCGCGAGCGGAGACTCGACGTATAAGGCCACACCAAAGTTGCGCAGCGGGAAGATACCTCCCAATATCAGGCAGGTGACGATTGATATCGCGGCCAAGGAGAAAAACCCAAGTTCTGCCTGTTCCGACCTTCGCAGAAGTGCGACCAGACCGACGGCTGTTGTGGTGATTAAGACCAATAAACCGATCCTAAGATATGGTGAGTGAGTACGCGGTCTCACAGGAGAGTGGTCTCGTCGTCCGGGCGAGCGCCCTATGCCGAGACGGGAACGATGTCTTCGGCGCCAACTTCTACGGCGACTGAGCGCATAATCAAATCAATCGATAGAACCACTCGGAAGTCGCCTTTGTTTCTCAGCAAGATTCCTTCGCATCCTTCCAGTGGCCCGCGGATGATGCGCGCCCGTCTCCCCTCCTTCAGATAATGGTGCGGCAGGGCACGCAGTTGGCCTGTCAAGCCGTTGCGCATGATCTCCATTTCGTGATCCGGCAGGGCTGCAGGGATGTGGTCAAAACCTACCAGTCGCGCCACGCTAGGAATCTCCAGGACACGCAAACGTTCTTGGAGCGGAAGACGGACAAATATATAACCAGGGAAGAGTGGAATCTCGAGCCGCTTTCGGCGATCAGCCCATTTCCGTACCGTCTGATAGACCGGAAGAAAATGCTCTACGGCCCGTCGACCGAGCTGCTCGGCGACGCGCTTCTCGTGGTTTGCTCGCGTATGGACGGCGTACCAACATTTGTCGACGCTGTTAGCCGCCAGATTCGGGCCGCGCTGGGCAACCGAATCGCAGATTGAAAGAGTCGCCATTTTGGTAGACTTTCGGTACAGCTCCGCCCCGTCACTTACAGGGCGAGATGTGACCTAACCCACTTAAGAAACTGATATTTACGGGCAAATCCAATCCTAAACTGGCACTTTCAACCGACAGGCGCAGGACGCCTCAATTTTTCTTGGCAGACGTGGCGTTCTCTCCATACCCGCCGTACTTGTAATAGCCCTTGTAGTAGCCGTTTTGTCGAACGTCCACATCGTTCAGGACCACACCTATTAAGTGAGCACCGACGTCACGGATGTGTAGCTGCGCCTGCTGAGCTAGCTCGCGTGGAGTGAATCCGCCACGGACCACGAGAATGGCACCCTCCACCATCGTGGCGAGGATCCGTCCGTCGGCGACGTTGAGAAGTGGAGGTGCGTCAACGAGCACAAACTGGTACTGCTCCATCGCTTCGCGAATGAGCAACTGCATTCGGTCGGATGAAAGCAGCTCACTTGGGTTCGGCGGGACGGGACCGCAGACCAAACAATCAAGGTTGGCCATCCCCGTCGGTCGAACTAACTGACGCCAATCTTGCTCTCCGGTAAGGTACGTAACCAGCCCCTGCGAGTGGTTTTCAATATCAAAAAGTTTATGGACACACGGACGCCGCATATCCCCATCAATCAGCAGCACCCGCTTCCCCAGTTGCGCCAGCGAGATTGCAAGATTACTGGCGACGGTCGTTTTGCCTTCGCCCGGCTCCGCGCTAACGAACGTCAGCGAACGCGGCGGTCGTCCGGCTGCAGAAAGCAAAACCGACGTTCGCAGGCCACGAAAAGCCTCTGAAAGTGCTGAGTGCTGCGTCCCATTGCCATCGATTCGTATCCAGGCTTTCCCCGAAAGTTTTTGCAGAGGAGAATGCTTGCCGTTTCCGTTAGGGAGCGTCAAGGTCTGATGTGGCTGTCCATAAACGCCAGCGCTCGTGTCGTTCAGCGAATCCCGCGACGGAATCAATGCGAGCGCTGGCACACGAAGGAGGCGCTCGATGTCATCGGAGTTTTTCAGCGTGTTGTCCCAATGTTCCTGAAGGAAGGCGACTCCGACGCCGCAGCCCAAACCTAATAACAAGGCCAGTCCCAAATTCAGCACGGGTCGAGGACTCACCGGCTTCGTAGGCGGCACAGCCTTATCGACGATGCGGATGTTGCTGGCATTCATTCCGGCAGATACGCCCGCCTCTTTCAGACGCTGAAGCAGACCTTCGTACAATTGTTTGTTGGTGTCGACTTCACGCTTGAGGATGTTGTATTGCACGGCCCTTGCCGCGACCAGGTTCGCCTGTTGTTGTTGCTGGTCAAAAGCGTCGCGGACCAATGCTTCACGGCGAACCGCGGCCTGGTAGTCATCGACGATTCCCTGCGCGGCCCGTTTCCTCTCCTGATTAAGCATTCTCTGGGTATCGTCGATCTGGCTCTGAATCTGTTTTACCTTCGGGTAGTCACTCGTGAAGGTCGGTGTCAGGGCCGCCTGTTCCCTCTGCAAGTCCGCCAGCCGTTCGGTTAGGTCCTGCATCAGTTTGTTGTCCACGACGCCTGGAAGTGAGCTGTAATCACCCGCCTGGACAAGACGATAAAGGGATTCTTTTGTGTAACGGTCAGCCTGCGCCTTGGTCAGCTCGTCTTGAAGCTGGCGGAGCCGCTCGTCCACGATGTTCTCGGTGTCTCCCTTTTCAGTTTCCAGGAAAAGCAGGCCGTTGTTTTGCGCGTAATCTTGAAGGTCGTCCTCTGATTTTTCTAGCTTCGCCTTAAACGTCTGTAACTGCTGAGACAGCCACTCCGAGGCCTTTTGTGCGTCGTCCCAACGGCCCTCGAGGTTTTCCTGGATGTAGTTTGATGCGAGAGCGTTGAGAGCCTTTGCTGCTACGCTGGGATCCTGTGATTCAAAGCTGACCTGAACCAACCGACTTCGTCGCACAGGCTCAACGCTCAGACGGTCGTTGAAGCGCACGAGAACGGCCTGTTCCGTCTCGGGGTCCACGACCGAACCATCCTCCCGGGCAGCTGCATGCGTGCTTTTCCAGAACCACTCGCCCTTGGGAGGGTTGAACTCTTGAACTTGATCGAGGTGTAGCTCGTCGATGACTCGCCTCGCAAGCGTATCGCTCTGCAGGACCTTGTACTGAGTCTCCAGGTAATTGTCGGAGACGTCTTCGAGCTGGAACAGTTCCTGGACCGTTGGAATATTTGGATTCTCTTTCTCGATCTCAAGGAGCGTGTTCGCTCGGTAGACAGGTTTCTCTTTGATCGTGACGATCAAGACCGAGGCGAACGTGATCAGCAGAATCGAGAGGATCGTCCAGCGACGCTTTTGGATGACCCGCCAATACGCTCGAATGTCCAGTCCTTCGTCTGCCTCCGCGACTTGATAAGGCTCAAGCAGCTCCGGACGCAGACGCTCCAGCTTTGGACGAATCGGTTCGAATAACTGAATTTTGCTATCTTCCGTCACATCACCACCTATAAACAGCTGCACTGCCGACTGAAACCGCAGCTTGCGTGCTGCCGTAGAAAACCGATTTCCCGGCGCTGTTTGGCACGAATACAATATCGTTCGGACGTAGCATCGCGTCTGTAAGCCCGCCTGCCAGGATCTTATTAAGGTCGATTGGTATCTCCGTGCGTGCACCAGTCGCTTCGTTGGTACGAATGATCCGTGCGTGACTCCCTGATGCAGTTCGGGTGAGGCCCTCGGCGAGGGCCACTGCCTGCAAGACGCTGATGTTCTCGTTCGTTTTCAGCATGAAGCCGCCCGGTTTCTTGACATCTCCCTCGACGTAAACAACGCCGGCTCGAGCCACCTTGACCACGTCGCCGGGATACACCGTCACGTTGTAGCGAGGATCACCTGATTCAAGGAGGTTCTTGAGACTCGACTCCACGGTCGCGCCGCCTGTCGGGTCTCCCGAAGCTCGAGGGTCGTTGGCGGCGGGTACGCTCGGCTTGGCTTCCGGCGAGGACGAATTCGGCGCGGGTTCCTGTCCGCCGGACAAGGCCGCTCCCCTCATCACGATTACGGTATCGCCCGCATCCTCCGCTAGCCCCTCGGCCATCGAGAGAACTTCGACGAGAGATTTGGGTCCATCGATTTGGAATACACCAGGTTTCTTGACCGCACCGAACACCGACACAGGATGGCTCTGCATTTCCTTCATGAAGACACTCACGTGCGGATCCTTCATGTAGGTTCGTCGCAGGAGTTCCTGCAGGACGAATTCGAGCGCTTTTGGTGTAAGGCCCGAGGCCTGCACGGCACCAACCAACGGGATCGAAATCTCGCCACTCGCCGAGACACGCACCGCTCGGTTCAGCTCGGGCGCTTCAAATACGGAAATCTCGAGAAGATCCTGCGGGCCGATGCGATAGTCTTCAGCTGTGGAGGTTGCAACCGGTCCGCCAAGACTTTGCTTGAGTTGCCCCAAACGCTGGTTGTAGTCGTCGGTGGTCACTTCGCGGGCCGTTGCTGGAGTCTGAACGGCTGCGTTGGGTGGCGGGGCAGTCTGCGGCGCAGCGCAACGGGGAAAGAAGAATGCAACCAGCAAGCCCAGCGCAGTATTCGTGATTACCGTCTGAATCCGGTTCGGCACAGGTCAGTCTCCCGAAAGGCTTTGCTTCTCCAAGTTGCCGCGCAGCGCGTTGATGACCCCATCCTCTGAAGTCTCGATTCGACTTAATCGGATTTCCATGAACACCCAGTAGAAAACGCTGTCGTCGCTTCCGGGCGCCACCGCGAGAATCTTCATATGTGGGTATTTTTCAAAAACGGCATCGCAAATACGGGGTCGTCTGCCCAATTCGTCCTGAGCAATGATTAGGCAGCGGGCTTGGGTCCGCTCGAGGGCTGGGAGAATTTCGAGTTCGTCCTCAAGCTCACCTACGATCTCCATGTCCGCGTGGCGGGAAAGTGCAGTCCGGACCGCTTCCCTCATCAGTCGCGGTCGATTGGCAACGAGAACTCGAACTTTGTCCACACGGCTCCTAAGGCGCGCAAGTATGGGCAGGCTAAACAGGTTTGGGAATGCCCAAAAACGGCCCAGCACCAGGAGAATGTAGATCTCTAATCAGTCTAATCGCGGGCGGTATGTGGATGTTGAACAAGCTCAAAGTACTGAGTGTGAAGGGATTGAGTTCAGACGTCTGGTACGAAACTAGATCCCGGGGTACCAGGGACGGTACTACACCGCCGGCTAGGCGCCTTTGATTTAACTTGCCTAATTCGGCGCTACCCGTTTCCACGTATGGCGCTGCCTATTGGATATTCCTAGGATTGTGAGGGCACGACTGACAGGAGCACGAGCCGCGCGGATGAAGGAGTAGTGCGGAGGCCGGAGAAGCGGCCCTGCGTTTGGCCCGAATCGAGGACAGCAAATGCCCTTAACTTTGACATGGCACGAAATCGCGCTTCGGTTGGCTCTGTCCGTCGTGGCGGGCGCGCTGATCGGTTTGGATCGCGGCGAGCACGGCCGTCCCGCAGGTCTTCGCACCACCTTGCTGGTGTGCCTCGCGGCAGCTATCGCCATGATTCAAGTAAACCTCTTGCTCAACACAACAGGAAAAGCAACGGACTCTTTTGTCGTCCTCGATCTAATGCGGCTCCCGCTGGGCATACTGACCGGTATGGGATTCATCGGTGCCGGCGCGATGATGAGGCGCGACGGTCTCGTACTGGGCGTTACGACAGCAGCCACTTTATGGTTTGTCACCGTCATCGGTCTTTGTTTTGGGGGCGGCCAGATCTCACTCGGAATAGCAGCACTCGTTCTTGGCATGCTGGTGTTGTCCGCGCTGCATTGGGTCGATTACAAAATGAAGCAAGAACGATACGCCGTTCTGAATCTGACAACCGAACCTGAGCTGCCATTAAAGGAAGACGTATACGCCACGGTTCGGAAGGCGGGGTACCAGATAAACGTCGCCTCCGTTTCTTATAGCAAGCTGAACCAGCAGCGCGAGCTCGAATTCAGATTGCAATGGCGGGTTTCAGCGAGGAATTTGGATGCGCCGCCATTCCTGAAAGAACTGTCCAGGGATCCGCACGTACTCGCAACTCAATGGAGGATCTCCGCAGGCTAGTGGTCGTATTCGCGACATCGAAGTTCTAGATATTCTCCGCACAATACACTGTGGGCAGAATGTGAATGTCCGGGCGCAGTTGCTCCCCTCGAAAATCTGTCCGCGACGGAGCCGGCTCAAGGCGCGAAGGCGCGGCTCAAAATCAGAGCGCCCGGGGAAGCAATGACCGCGAGCCAATCGCCGCTGTGATCGAAGTCAGACGCGAATGATCGCCGTCTGGCAGCGCAACGCCATCACGGAATGCGACCAGCTTGCCCGACGTTGTAGCTACGCGCTCACCAGGCACAAGGATGCCTACGAAATTGAGTGGGTCGGCCGAAGATAAGGCGATCGTTTCGCCGTCAGGTTGCACTCCGCGCATCGCACGCAACGACTCAAGCGCGATGGGGAGAGCGAACTGCTCTCCCAAGAATCCGCTGACGAAACGCCCTCCGCGCACTTCGCCGCGATCTTCCAGGCGCCGCAATGCGATCAGTAGTTCCCGCCAGCGCGGTAAGATCGTCTCACGTGTCAGAACTTCGCGAAAAACCAAGCCATATCGCCGCAGAAGCATCCTGCATGTGGCCTCGATGGCACTCTGTTGATTCACGGGCGCATCGGAATACAGCAATGACCAGCGGCCCGCGCTGTGGCGCGGCCTGGCCGCGTGTCCAGAGCCGTGGCCGGAGCGCCGCTTCGGATCAATGAGGGCGCGCAGGTTGTCGAAACCGTCGGCGGTGATCATACCGGCCGCGACCAGTTCCCACAGAGCAGTCTCAACCTCCGCCTTGATGAGGCCGGTACCGCGGACAACATCAGCGAAAAACGACGCACCGCGCTGGCGCAGGAATGCCAGTGCTTCGCTCGCTGCTCGGCCAAGGCCTTGCGCTTCCAGTTCCGGTTTCCGGCGCGGAATCATCCACTCGGAGTCTTCGCGCACGAAGAATGTGATCGGGGCAACGCTCGTGGGAATTACGCGACGCCCCTCGATCGTGACAGCCTCAAGAGTTGCAGGGTGCGGGGAAAGTCGACCCCATCCGACGGCTCCGGTGAGACATAGTTGATCGAGTACCTTCGGGTCGTAACCGGCCACGCGGCGCGCGAGAATTTGACGTTCCCACGCCCTGGCAGGCGCTTCGAATCCTTGCAATTGTTCAAGCGCTTCGAGCGTTCCACGCTCGCCGAGCAGCTGGCTTCCAGGCGCCACGTGCTGCCAACGCAACAACCAACGCATGAACTGCGCCGGCGTCATCGGCTCAATCTGTTTGCGGAGCGTACCGATCGTTAAGCGGTGAATGCGCGCCAGCAGCCGTCGCTCGCACCACTCCGTTTCGTCGACAGTTGACTCCGTGAATCGCCCGCGCAGGACCGCGCCGCTTGCTTCAAGTCGCAGTAGTGCGCGGTCTATTGCAGGCGTTGGCAATCGCAGAATCTCGCCCAATTCATGTGCCGTGGTTGGGCCCGCGTGCAACATCCAGCCATTCACCAGGGCCAGAACGGCATCGTCTGCGGACGGCGAGGTCGTCTCAACATCCGCGAGCGGTTGCTCGAATCGTGCCGACGGGAACATTTGCGTGAAGCTCCGGCCGCGCTCAGCAGCCACCCATGAGGCATCACCGTCGACAAAGGCCCTTGTGACGCGCCGTTCGGCTGCAAGCTGCTCAAAAAAACCGCGCCATGCCGGGGCTGATTCCTGCACCATCGCCTGCAACGGCCCTGCTCCGGACGCAGGCACAGGAACCTGCTCGTCAAACTCGGGAATTGCGACCAAGGTCAGCAGTGCATCGTGTAATTCCTCGGCATCGCGGACATCTGGCCACGCATCTATGCGGACCTGCGCGATCGCTGCCGGGTCGAGCCGCCCGACTTCGGACAAGACACTCTCGGGCAGAACACGGCGCATCTCAACCGCGCGGGCTCGGCGCTCTTCAAGCGGCGCGTCGTCGAGGTAAGCATAGGGATTCGCGTTCAGGATTTCGTGCGAGAACTGCGATGGAATTGGTGTGTCCACGGCAACACACCGGATCCGTCCCGCACCGATGTCGCCGAGCACGCGCTGCAATCCTTCGATATCCATTGCTTCGGTAAGGACGTCTTTCATTACCTCGCGAATTAGCGGATGGTCGGGAATTTCAATTTCGCCCTCGATGTTCTCCTGGCAAGCGAGCGCCTCGGGAAACACGCCGGCGAGCAGATCGTCCGCGCGCATTCGTTGAATATAGGGCGCTACTCGCTTGCCGCCCCGAAAGCGAAGCAGTGCAAGAGCCCGTCCGGCGTCCCAACGCCATCGCGCGGTGAACAAAGGCGAAGCCAGCGCGGCCTGTTCCAGCACCGCTTTTACCGATGTGGGATGCACGAAGTGAAAAACATCTGCGAGCGGGAAGCTATGTTGCTCGGCGAGAGAAATATTCAGGCCGTTGTCGGTAGCGGCGGCCTGTAGCTCGAAGTTAAAAGAGCGACAAAATCTCTTTCGCAGGGCCAGGCCCCAGGCCTTGTTAATCCGCCCGCCGAAGGGCGCATGAATCACAAGCTGCATTCCGCCGCTTTCATCGAAAAAACGCTCAGCAATCACTGTCGTCTGGCTCGGCACAGCGCCTAGAACCGTACGTCCTGTCACGATGTACTCAACGAGCTGTTCAGCGCCCGCCGTATCAAGTCCGCATTCTTGCTTCAGCCAGTCGACTGCCGCGATGAGCTCTGGATGTTTCTCGTGCGCTGCGCCCGGCCGGACATTCGGGGTCATCTCGCTGATTTGTTCTCTTAGCCGGGAAACGTACTGCGAAAGCTCGTCGCTCCTGGCCGGAGCTTCGCCTCGCCAAAAAGGCACGTTCGGCGGCGCTCCTTGCGCATCTTCCACAAGCACTCGGCCTGACTCCACGCGCCGGATGCGCCAGGATGTATTTCCGAGCAGCATGATGTCGCCCGCGAGGCTCTCCACGGCGAAATCCTCGTCAACGGTGCCTACGGCAACACCTTCCGGCATGGCCACGACACTGTAGAGTGAGTTTTCAGGAATGGCGCCGCCGCTGGTGATCGCGGCAAGTCGGCTTCCGCGCCGCGCACGCAACCAGCCGTTTACTCGATCGCGATGAAGATACGCGCTGTACCGCCCACGCCGTGCGGCGATGCCTTCGGACAGCATCTCGACGATCTCATCAAAATCCGCCTGCGAGAGATTGCGGTAAGGAAACGCTCGCCGCACAACCTGAAACAACTCCTGCTCGCTCCAGTCTTCGGCCGCGCACATCGCCACGATCTGCTGCGCAAGAATATCGAGCGGGGTGTCCGGCAATACCAGAGTGTCCAAATCTGCCTGGCGAATGGCCCGCACCAGTGCCGCGCACTCGACCAGATCATCCCGCGTGGTCACAAAGAAGCGGCCTTTTGGTACTGCGCCGCGCCAGTGACCCGCCCGTCCGATGCGCTGCAAGCCGACAGCGATTGAACGCGGCGATCCGATCTGGCAGACGAGATCAACCGCGCCGATATCGATTCCCAACTCAAGCGAGGCTGTCGCCACCAGAGCTCGCAGTTCGCCCGCTTTAAGTTTCTCTTCGGCCGCGAGCCGCAGTTTGCGCGACAGGCTGCCGTGATGCGCCGCGACCGCCTCTTTGCCAAGGCGTTCGCCAAGATGGTGCGCCATGCGCTCGGCCAGGCGGCGGGTGTTTACAAAAATCAGGGTCGAGCGGTGCCGCCGGGCGAGCTCGGCGACGCGGTCGTAAACTTCGTCCCACATTTCATTTGAGGCGACCGCGCCAAGTTCACTCGCAGGGATTTCGACGGCCAGATCGAGCTCGCGCCGCTGCCCGATCTCTACGACGGCCGGTTCAGGGCGGTCGCTTCCGGTCAGAAACCGTGCGACCAGCTCCAGCGGCTTTTGGGTAGCGGATAGGCCGATTCGCACCGGTGCGCTCTCGGCCAAATGCTCGAGCCGTTCAAGTGAAAGTGCTAGGTGTGCCCCGCGTTTATCGTCGGCGACTGCGTGAATTTCGTCCACGATCACCGTCGCCACGCTCTTTAGAATCGCCCGGCTCTTCTCAGCCGTCAGCAGGATGTAGAGCGACTCCGGGGTCGTTACCAGAATATGCGGCGGCCGCGTGAGCATCTTCTGGCGTTCATACGCGGGTGTGTCGCCCGTGCGCACGGCCGTGCGGATTTCCGGCATGAGAATCCCGCGCTCGCCGGCTAGCTGCCGGATTTCTCCCAGCGGTACCTCGAGGTTTTTCTGGATGTCGTTGCTCAGCGCCTTGAGCGGTGAAACATAGAGAACTTCGGTTCGGTCTGCCAATTCGCCGGAAGTCGCCTTGCGGACAAGCCGGTCAATGCAGGCGAGAAAGGCCGCAAGCGTCTTGCCAGAACCGGTTGGCGCGGAAATTAAGGTGGTTTCGCCTGCGAGAATGTGCGGCCAGCCCTGCACCTGCGGTTCAGTCGGCGTGCCGAAGCGGGTGATAAACCAGTCGCGGACAAGCGGATGCGCCCACTCGAGCTGGGAAGCGGCGGTTACGGGGAGCGATTTGGAGAGCTCGGTCTGCATCGGCCTTCCTTTATTATAGAACGTAAGCCGCTTTGCCGCGCGCCTGGCCGGGGAAACCCGATGCGATCGTAAGTCCCGCCGGAAATCATTCTTGGTTTTTCTGACACGTCAGCACTTCTGAGAATTCGGCGTTTTTGTCGAGCGTAACCTCCAACGATTCAGCGTCTTGGCTTGGTCGCCGGATTGCAACTACCCCAGCTGTCGAAGATAACTCTTCGACACATACGAAAGATTGACTGGAGACGCCATGAAATCCCGTCGTAGCAACCTCACCATCGCAGTTCAGTTGATTCCGATTTTCTTGCTTTTGACGTTTGTTGCGCCGCAGCTGTCTGCGCAGCAGGACGAAAACCACTCATCGGAGCCAAGCTCAGCACCCAAGGCTCCGAGCAATCAACGTCCGGCCTCAAACCCGCGCTCGGCACCTGCTCATGGCAGTGACAAGCCAGATGAACGGGCATCAGGACAGCGTGGTGCTTCTACCAATGCGCCCCGCCAATCCGGTTCTTCGGCCGATGAAGCGACGGAAGACCCAGCCCCATCGAAAAGCAAACCGGGACGGCGCGGATCCTCGACCAATGCGCCGGCACGCCCTCGTTCTTCAACCGATGCAGCGGCAGCTGACCCCGGCCCATCGAACAACAAACCGGGACGACGCGGCTCCTCGACCAGTGCGCCCGGGCGCTCGGGATCTTCAACGGATGCAGCGACAGAGGAACCCGGCCCATCGAACAGTAAACCGGGACGACGCGGCTCCTGGACCAATGCACCCGGACGTTCCGGAACTTCAACTGATACAGCAGTCGCTCCATCGATCAGCAAACCTGGGCAACAAGCACCCTCGACCAATGCGCCCGGACAAACCGGCTCCTCAACCGACGCAGCAAATGACAATAGCCCAGCTACCAACAAACCGGGACGACGCGGTTCCTCCGGCAATCCAGCGAGTCGGCCTGGCAAGACGACTGACACTGGCGCAAAGAACGCTTCCGAGAATGGTCAGCCCAACGGTCCTAGGTCTGGATCTTCGCGAAGCACTCGCGCCAATGGAACAGTTGTCGAGCGTGACAAGAGTGGCCGCACCACGTCTGTGACCACACCTCGCGGCACCACGGCAAGAATGGATCGTAGCGGCCGCGTGACGTCGATTCGAGACAAGGGTGGCAACACGATCAGTCGCGGACCTCGTGGCGAGCGGAGAGTGGAGACTGTCCGCCCCGATCGTACCCGCGTCGTTTCCCTCGGCCAGCGGGGTGGCTACGTTGAGCGCCCCTTCGATCGTGACGGCCGCCAGTACCTTCGGCGGACGTACGTGATTGGCGGTCACAGCTACGTGCACGTCTACCGGGGGCACTACTACCACGGCGTGCCCTACTATGTTTACGTCCCGCCCTACTACTATGCACCGGCATATTACGGATGGGTGTTCAACCCATGGCCACGGCCGGTCTATTACAGGTGGGGCTGGTACGCCAGTCCCTGGTACAGGCCGTACGGATACTACTTTGCGCCCTATCCCGTATATCCGTACGCTTCGCTCTGGCTCACCGATTACCTGCTTGCGGAAAACCTGCGGCTGGCCTATGAGAATGACCAGCTCAAGGCATATCAACCGGACGACACTCAACCGGCGACCGTTTTGGCTGCCTATCACCCGGCCGGGCAGGCGTCTGCTGACCCAACAAAGACGAGTCCGGCGGTGTTGACTCCGGAAGTAAAACAAATGATCGCCGACGAAGTAAAAACGGTCATTGCGGACCAGCAGAAAGCCAGTTCGTCCCAACGCACCGCGAGCGCAAGCTCGACGGACGGACTCCCTGCGGCGCTCGACTCGAATCATCGGGTATTCGTGGTGTTTTCGTTGCTGGAAGCGGCAACCGCGAATGGCGAAACCTGTTCGCTGACGTCAAGCGACGTGGTCAAGCGCATCGAGGACGTCCCGGATAGTGACAACACTGTCGCCGTACAGATCCTTGCGAGCAAGAAGTCGGATTGTGCGATCGGCTCGCAGGCCAGACTTGAGCTCACGGACTTGAACGACATGCTCAATCATCTGGGTGAGCAGGTCGATGCGGGCATGAAGGTACTCTCGGAAAAGCAGGGGAAAGACGGTCTGCCAGCGGCTCCGGCAGCCAACCCGCGTGCAGTTGCCGAGGGCATGGCCGCGCCCGATCCGACTGCCGCGGCGGACTTGCAAAAGCAGGAGCAGGAAGCCGATCAGACGGAACAGGAAGTTCAGCAGGAAGCGTCGTCAGATTCCGGCGCGGATAACTAGCCCACCCCGGGCTGCTCTTGGCCGGTCGCCGCGGCCAAGAGCAGTACCGCAGGCTGTTCCCGATGGCCCATCGAATGGGTGGCTAAAGGATCGAAGCTCGTAGTATAAAAGTTGCGTTCCGTTTCTGATCCGTAGCTCTCGATGCAATCAACCCACGCCCTGCCCGCGAAATCCCCTGCACTGCTGCGCTACGCCTTTGCAATTGCGCTCGTTTCGATTGCCCTACTGCTGTCGCTCGCGCTGCAAGTCCGCTTCGATAACCCCTTCTGGTTCTTCTTCGCGATCGCGGTGATTGCGGCTACATGGTTCAGCGGACGCGGGCCGGGATGGGTCGCGGTTGGCATCAGCACGGTGGCAGTTCTCTATTTCTTTATTCCCCCGTATCGCGTGTGGAGCGTGAATCTAGGTGATATCCCGTTCTTTCTCACATTCGTTGGCTGTCAAGTGGTCGCGAATTGGCTGATTTCATGGCGACGGGAGACTGAAGATTCTCTCCGCCGGGCCCGCGACGAGCTTGAGGTAAAGGTCGGGGAACGTACCGCGGAACTCCACGATGCAAACGAGTCCCTGCTTACGCAGATTGCGGAACAGAAGCGCACCGAAGAGGCTCTCCAGGTAACACGAACCGAGCTCGCTCGAGTGGTTCGAATCACCACAATCGGCGAGTTGACGGCATCGATCGCTCACGAGGTGAATCAACCGCTCGCCGCAGTCGTCGCCAACGCAGACGCTTGCGTGGCCTGGCTCTCTCATCAGACTCCCAACCTTGTTGAAGCCCGGGCGGCAGCTGAGCGCGCGACCCAAGGCGCCACTCGAGCGTCCGAGGTTATCGTCCGGATTCGCTCGCTGATTAACAAAGCCACTCCGGAGAAAGCCCGGGTGCAGGTGAACGAAACCATCGAGGAAGCTGTCGCCCTGGCAGACGGTCAAGCGTCGAGGAATAACGTTTCACTCCTGGTAGAGCTCTCACCCGACCTTCCGGTGGTGCTTGGGGATAGAATTCAGCTACAGCAAGTGATCCTGAATCTCGTGATGAATGGAATCGAAGCGATGGCAAGCGTTACCGACCGACCGCGGCAGCTGATTATCCGATCCCGCATGCAGGATGCCGCCCAAGTCTGCGTTTCCGTCCAGGACTGGGGAATCGGAGTGCGCCCCGAGGTCATGCCCCGGCTCTTCGAGCCATTCTTTACGACGCGATCGGCGGGCATGGGAATGGGGCTTCCGATCAGCCGTTCGATCGTTGAAGCGCATGGGGGCAGGCTGTGGGCAGAATCGACGGTGTCCAAGGGCTCGGTCTTTCAGTTCACGCTGCCGACGGCAGGCGGTTCTGTCGCATGAAGGAACCCGAACCGATCGTATTTGTCATCGATGACGACCGGATGATTCGTGAAGCACTGCAGAGTCTCATCCGGTCGGTCGGGCTTCGCGTTGAGACATTCGCCTCGGCACAGGACTTCCTGGTCGCCAAGCGGCCGGATGTGCCGGCATGTCTTGTTCTTGACGTCAGAATGCCGGGACTGAGCGGGCTAGATCTGCAGGTCAAATTGGGCGAAGCGAACATCCAGATCCCCATCATCTTCATTACCGGTCACGGCGACATTCCCATGTCTGTGCGCGCGATGAAAGAAGGAGCGCATGAGTTCCTGACCAAGCCGGTTCGCGGCCAGGATCTGCTGGACGCCGTTCAGAAAGCGATTGCCAGCGACGGCGCGCTCCGGAAAGAACGTGCAGAACTGAACGAGATCCGCACGCGCTTTGATTCGCTCACACCCCGGGAAAAGGAAGTGCTGGACCTGGTCGTTGCCGGTCTCCTGAACAAGCAGATCGCCGATGAACTGGGGACCAGCGAGCTGACCGTGAAGACCCACCGCGCCCACGTCATGGAAAAGACGCAGGCCGAATCCCTCGCCAACCTGGTTCGCATGGCCGAGAAGCTCAAGGCCAACCTTCGGAAGTAAGTACCGGTCTCCTCCTAAAGCAGGATAGCTTTCGATTCCCCTGGTTGTTAGTCTCCTGCCCGTGGGAGCTGTATCGAGCGGCAGATCGGGTGAACTGAAGTGAACGACACGCTAGCCAAAATCGGCATCATCGCCATCGTTGACGACGATGAAGCACTTCGTGAGGCGCTGGGGAGCGTCATGAAGGCTGCCGGTTTCAAGATCGATACGTTCGCAACCGCAGAGGCATTTCTGGACTCCGACCATCGGGCAAATACAGCGTGTCTGATACTCGACGTGCGCTTGCCGGGGATGAACGGCATCGAGCTGCAGAGAAGCTTGGCCGATTCCGGCAGCCAGATTCCGATCGTTTTCGTCACCGCCCACGGTGATGCTTCCGTTCGAGATTTGGTGATCAAGGCCGGTGCTGCCGGATTCTTGAACAAACCCGTACGGAGCGACGCATTGCTGAAGGCTATTTACGCGGCGCTCGCAAACTCTGGAAGCGAAAACCAATTCTGAGGAAAAGTGCAAGGGGGCAAGCCATGGTCTCGACATACACGCTGAGCAGGAACGACGAAACGGGCGCGGCATTCCACAGCGCAGAAATGGTGCACGAGCGTTCGGGGGCATCGGATGAAATCGTGGGGCAAAGTCCGTTGCTGAAAGCCGTGCTCCAGGAAGTGAGTCTGGTTGCGCCCACTGACGCAACCGTGCTTATTTTGGGTGAGACCGGAACGGGGAAAGAACTGATCGCCCGCGCCATACATAGGCGGTCGAATCGTTCCAGGCGTCCCTTCATCCGGGTGAACTGCGCAGCGATTCCGGCTTCGCTGATCGCCTCGGAACTGTTTGGGCACGAAAAAGGGGCCTTCACGGGTGCGCTGCAGCGCCGCCTCGGACGGTTCGAAGCAGCCAACGGCGGGACGATTTTCCTAGACGAGATCGGCGAGCTGCCCATGGAGACACAGATCGCCCTGCTGCGAGTGATTCAAGAGCGCGAATTTGAGCGCGTGGGAAGCAGCCAGTCGATCTCCGTTGACGTTCGCATCATTGCCGCGACGAACCGCGACCTCAGGGCCGCCGTCGATGCAGGGACGTTCCGGCAGGACATGTTTTACCGACTGAACGTTTTCCCCATCCAGCTGCCTGCACTGCGACAGCGCTCCGAGGACATCCCGCTGCTGGTTGAGCATCTGGTCGCGCGGTATGCCGCGAAGTCTGGCAGAACGTTCACCACGATAAAGATGAATACCATCGCAATCCTTCAATCGTACGATTGGCCAGGAAACATCCGCGAACTGCAGAATGTGATCGAGCGGGCCGTCATCCTGTGCGAGGGTGACACGTTTTCGGTCGATGAAGCGTGGCTGGGCAGGGATTCATCCCGCCCCGCAGGACCAGGCGTTGCATTGATGGCCACGCTTGCTGACCGTGAAAGAGAAATGATCGAAGCAGCGCTTGCAGAGACTCGGGGACGCATCGCAGGGCCGTCGGGCGCGGCTGCAAAGCTCGGTATTCCCCGCCAAACGCTGGACTCAAAAATCACAAATCTGCAAATCAGCAAGGACCGGTTCAAAATTCGAGCGGCCAGTTAAAAACAAGCTGCCGAACCTGAAAAGCAATCCGGGTCCTTCTTAGACAACACCTCGTTAGCCTTTGTCCGCCGGTTGAACCCTTCCGTTTTTTTCGCCAACCCTACCTTCTTTCAAACGCACGCAGTTCGCTCCGGAAAACACATCTTATATTTCTGAGCGTTCGGCATTTCTGAAAAACTCGGCGCGCTTTTTTGCCGCAAGTCCTCCGCATTCAACATTTCCGGTTGGCCGCACGATTGCAATCTCTATCGACGACCGGCGGATAGCCGAGTACGAAGTCAAACAGGAGGATGTGATGCGAAAAAATCTGATTCAAAAAGTAGCGATGCTTCTGGCCTTTACGTTTCTGGCGATGTTGCCCGTCGAGGCTCAACAGAAGTCAGTTGTCGAAACCACGCCCGTACAGATGACGGTTACGCTGCGCGTGCTCGGTGACGACAAGCGCATGCCTGAAGTAAGCCGCGAAGACGTAGTCGTCAGGCAGGGCAACAACCGTTTGCAGGTTACAGGTTGGGAGCCGGCGCAGGGAGCTCGAGCCGGACTTGATCTGTTCATCCTGATCGACGACGCATCCGACCCAAGCGTGGGTTCCCAGTACGACGATCTGCGTTCTTTTATAAACGCACAGCCGTCGACCACTTCGGTGGGAGTTGGGTACATGCGCAATGGGACGGTTCAAATCGCGCAGAACTTCACAACCGACCACAGCCAAGCTGCGAAAGCTCTGCGCCTTCCCATCGCTACCACCGGCGCCTATGGGAGCCCGTATCTTTCGGTGATCGACCTGATGAAGCGCTGGCCCGCTGATTCGAACCGCCGGGAAGTGGTGATGGTCACCGATGGAATCGACCGATTCCGTGGGGGACCGGGTCACCGCGGTCTCGCAACGGTCAGCCCGGACGTCGATTCCGCAAGCCGCGTCGCCCAGCGGACCGGAACGACCATCCATACAATCTTCACGCGCGGCGTCGGACGCGTGGCGAATAACTTCTGGGAAATAACCAATGGCCAGAACGGCATTGCCAAACTGTCGGATCAAACTGGCGGTGAGTCCTACTACATGGGGACCCAGAACGCGGTCAGTTTCAAACCCTACCTGGATAGCTTGCAGCAGAGCCTCGACAATCAGTATTTGCTCGAGTTCCATGCTGCACCAGGCACGAAGCCCGCGCCGCTGTATGTGAAGCTGAGCACCGAAGTCGCAGGTGTGGAGCTGAATTCAGCGGACAGTGTTTGGGTGAATGCGAACTAACCATCGGGGGCGGGTCTTTGGCGGAGTGAGACGATCCATTCCGCTCAAGACCCGTTTCGGTTTGTCTGCACGAATTTCGCTGTCAAAGTCGATGCTTCCTCACGTTCCCTCCCCACTGATTCAAACCATTGGCTCTTCACTCACCGGGCCATTCCCCAGGACGAGCGCACACCGTCGACCTGCGTCCAGTGTTTGCGCGTATTTCTCGCTTCTGATCATTCGGCATTTCTGAAAGGTTCAGCGTCTTTTTGCGTCGCAAGTCCCTGAGATTCAACACCCGCGATTGGCTGCGGAATTGCATTTTATGCCGGTGTCAGAGGTCAGCGATCAAATCTCATGATGCGAGGCTGGCGAATCACTCGCTCGGTTCACATGTTGCGGGCTGCGTGAGATTCAAACGAATTCATCTCGAGGAGCAAGGGTTCATGTGGAAGCTTCACAAACAGGCGGGCGGTGAGTGCGAATCCCCGAACGGGGCCGGTCCCGGTCGGGAACGCAAGCGAAGCGTCTGGATCTGGATCGAGCGTCTGTTGCTCGCCTTCGGCCTTGCCCTGCTCGCCTTTTACGGAGCGGCTCGGATCGACAGCATTGTCGGTTCGCGGGCCGCAGTTAAGAAATTTGCGGCCACGGAGTCATCTGCCCCAACCGCCGGTGCGAGCAGTGACCAGGTGGTCGGCCCGACCCAGGATATTGATCGGCCGGAGGTGGATTTCAGTCTCTGGGACGCTCATCGAGTTCAGGCCTACAAGGAGAACGGCTTCGGGCAGCCCGGTGCTGCGCTAGCTGTGCTTCGCATTTCAAAAATCAACCTTGAGGTGCCTCTTCTTGATGGGACCGACGATTGGACGCTCAACCATGGTGTCGGGCGTATCGCCGGCACGGCGCGCCCAACGGAGCAAGGCAACATCGGGATCGCCGGCCATCGGGATGGTTTTTTCCGCGGACTTAAGGATTTAGCCGTTGGTGACGCAATCGAGCTGGAGACCTTAAAGGGAACAGACGCATATGTCGTCGACCAAATCCAGATCGTCACGCCAGAGAACGTCGATGTTCTGCGTCCGAGATCTGTACCGTCTCTCACTCTCGTCACGTGCTACCCGTTCTACTTTTTCGGGAGCGCACCGAAGCGCTACATCGTCACGGCTTCTCTCGCAGGAGAGAAACACGGCGGATCTGAAAACTCACCACTCAGACCGCTATCCCAAACAAGCAGTTCAAAAAGGAGAAACAATGAGCAGGCTGAATAGAATGTCACGTTTGATAGGCCGAGGAGCTGCCAGCGTATTCGTTTTCGCCATGGTGGCCTTTGGGACAATTCCGTCCCCGACTTCGGCGCAAGATACAACCACAACCACCATCAAGCACGGTCAGCCGTCGTTTGAAACCCAGGTGCGCAACGCAGAAGTCGTCTACGTCGAGGGCAATGACCTTGTCCTCAAGCTGGAAGACGGCAAAGTCGAGCACCTCGTGGTGCCCAATAGCGACAGGTTCACGATCGATCGCAGCGATGTGAGCGTCGGGCAATTGACGACGGGAACAAAGCTGACCCAGACGATAACGACAACCACGGCCCCCCGTTACGTCTCGACCGTCCGGACGCTGAAGGGAAAGGTGTGGCATGTAAATCCTCACACCTCGACTGTGGTTCTGAAGCTGCCCGATGGCCCCAACCAGTCTTACAAAATTCCCAATCACGCCAAGATTACCGTCGGCGGTCAGCCCAAGACGGTGTTTGACCTGAAAAAGGGAATGACCCTGGAGGCGACGATCGTAACCGATGATACACATACGGTTATTGAGCGGAACAAGTCTGTTGTCGGCGAGGCACCCGCTCCTCCGGCGACGCCGCAGGAATTTGGTGTGTTGCTGTTTTTCCAGCCCACACCGCTTCCGGCGCCGGTGCTGGTCGCCAGCGCCGACCAACCTGCATCAACCTTGCCCAAAACCGGCTCGTTCCTGCCTTTGGCGGGACTGCTGGGTGCATTGGCTCTCACAATGTCACTGGGACTGGGTGCTGTTCGCCAGACCCTGAAGGCATGATGCCTCTCAGGCGGCCCGTCCGGCACATATGCGGCAGGACGGGCCGTTTCTTTCTTCAAACCAAGTGCTTTCCTCGTCAGGTGATGTTGTCCGGGAGACAAAGAAAATGGAACCGAACCCGCTTCTGTTTCGCGATCTTACCTACATTTTCGTAGCTGCTGTAATCGGAGGCCTGGTTGCGTGGCGCCTCGGTCTGCCGCTGATCATAGGTTTTGTTCTGGGCGGCATCGTGATCAGCCCGTTCACTCCGGGCCCGCACGTCTCGAGTCTGCATACCTTCGAGGTGTTTGCCGAAGTCGGCGTCGTCCTACTGATGTTCTCAATCGGAGTCGAGTTTTCAATTCCGGACCTGATGCGCGTGAAATGGGTCGCACTGCTCGGCGCGCCTGTCGGGATCCTGCTGATGCTGGGCATCGCAATCGGGGCCGGCCGGCTCGCAGGACTGCGCATCACCGAGGGGCTGGTGATTGGCGCAGTGGTTTCGGTCGCAAGCACCATGGTGCTCGCGCGCCTGCTGAGCGATAGCGGCAACCTGACTACGACTTTCGGCCGCGTGATGATCGGGATCACACTGGTAGAAGATCTTGCGGTCATCTGTATGACGCTGGTGCTTCCTGCGTTTGCCGGCTCCGGCAGCAGCGACTTTCTCAAGGCAGCCTGGACGCTGGGCAAGGCTTTGCTCCTGTTGGTTCCGCTGGTCTTGCTTGCAGTGAAGGTGATCCCCCGCCTGCTGCGGCGAGTCAAGCTGACCTGTAACCCGGAACTTTTCCTGCTGGTTGCAATAGCGGTGTGTCTTGGAACTGCGGCACTCGCCGAGGCAGTTGGGCTCTCCGTTGCTCTGGGCGCTTTTCTTGCGGGTCTGTCTATCAGCGGTCTGGAAGACCTTCACGACGCGCATACCCAGCTTGTACCGCTTCGCGACGCGTTCGTTGCGCTGTTTTTCGTCTCGCTCGGTACCTTGATTGATCCCAAGTTGCTCTCAACTAGCCTCCCGCTGCTCGGCTTGATGCTTCTGCTCATCGTGGTCGGAAAATTTCTGGTCTGGACGGCGATTGTGTGGATTTTCCGTTACTCAATCTGGACCGCGATTGTCGTGGCTTCAGGACTGACGCAGATCGGTGAACTGTCGTTCGTGGTTGTGCAGGTGGCGCGCTCGTCGGGGATGGTGGGCGAAAACGTATTCAGCACGGTGATTGCGGCATCCCTGATTTCGATACTGCTGAACGTTTTCATCATGCGCGGCGCCCTCCGGTGGCTGGGCCGCAGGCTTCCCGCGGGTGAACCTGTTGCTAGCAGGCTAGGGAATGTCGAGCCCACTGATTCAAGTCTCGTGTCCGTCCAGGGGAGCTGAGCTTCCAACTCGCTATGTCCAAGCATGCTCCAGACAATTCCTGCGATCCGGCGCAGCAGGCCCGGGTAATATCGTGATCAGGCGAACGGGTCGGGGATTGGCTGACGTTCCTGGGGTCTTCCTCAATCGATTCCAGGCTATACAGTGTTAACCGTATTCCCCCCTAGGGTCCCAATACCCCAAACTCTGCGCTCCTGCGAACTCGCGACGAGGCCCGTAGTTTCAGTAAACGCTTGTGTTAGGGAGATAAAATGTCAGACACCGATAAATTTCAAGACCCCCATCAGGACCCGACATTGGAGGAAATCCGGGATCGTGCATATCAGATCTACCTAGAACGCGGCGCCGACGACGGCCAGGACCTGGACGATTGGCTGGCGGCGG
>Ga0209008_1000097_pt1 | contig 42765 bp, 33 predicted proteins | sample JacPin_JW_Ref_O3_FD_187963 | JGI IMG/M metagenome (GOLD analysis project Ga0209008, IMG submission 187963) | Forest soil microbial communities from Algoma, Ontario, Canada - Jack Pine, Ontario site 1_JW_Ref_O3 (SPAdes) (version 2) | ecosystem: Environmental > Terrestrial > Soil > Boreal... | reverse complement strand
CGCGCTTGTCCTTTTCACAGACCTCGGCGAACTTCGAGAAGTCCTGGCCGAAGGCGCTGTGGTCGAAGGCGAGGTGAATCACGCCATCGGCCTGGGCAGCGCCGCTGCGCAGGCTTTCCATGTCTTCAAGATTCCCTTGATGCACCTCGGCCCCGGCGGCGATCAAAGATTGAGCGCCAGCCTCGCTACGGGCAAGGCCGAGTACCTGATGGCCAGCGTTAATTAGTTCCTGAACTGTGGCATACCCGATAAAACCTGTAGCCCCCGTAACAAATACCTTCATAAATTGTCCCTCCTGAATCGTTGTGCCATGAACGACAGCGCGGACGGCTACTGATCCCCTTGACCTCGACCGATTGCGTCGAGATCCGCAAGCACTGCAGCCGGGATCTGAAGCGTTGCAGCCTTCAGGTTCTCGCGGAGATGTGCCACGGAAGATGTTCCCGGGATCAATAAGATGTTGGGGGAGCGATGGAGGAGCCAGGCTAATGCAACCTGCATGGGCGTGGCTTGGAGTGATGCCGCAGACGCGTCAAGTGCCGACGACTGTAGCGGGGTAAAGCCTCCCAGCGGGAAAAACGGAACGTAAGCGATCCCTTGAGCAGCCAGATCATGGATGAAGGCGTCATCATTCCTGCGGGCCACGTTGTAGAAATTCTGCACGCACACGATCTCGGTAATGGTTTGAGCCTCCGAGAGCTGCTTAGGAGTTATGTTGCTTACTCCGATATGACGAATCAGGCCCTGACGCTTCAGTTCGGCAAGTACGGTCAGCGGTTCCGCGATGGATTCCTCGCCGGGCTGCATGATTCCTCCAACCCGAAGATTGACGATATCCAGCGCATCGAGACCAAGGTTTCTCAGGTTGTCATGAACGCCGTCGATGAGCTCCTGGCGGGAGAGAGCATGAATCCAGGACTTGTCGGAACCGCGCCGAGCGCCCAATTTGGTGACGATCACGAGACCATCCGCGTACGGATGGAGGGCCTGCTTGATGATCTGATTGGTCACATGCGGTCCGTAGTAGTCGCTGGTGTCAATATGGTTCACGCCGGACTCTACTGCCTCGCGAAGAACAGCAACGGCGGCATTGATGTTCCGTGGTGGTCCCCAGACGCCGGGTCCGGCGAGCTGCATCGCACCGTATCCCATACGGTTCAAAGTCATCGACGTGCCGCGCACTATAAAGGTCCCACTGAGAGTGCCCTGTTCAATCATTACCGTTCCTCCTTGCTACAATCATTTGATGAAGGATTCTTCAGGTTTGGACTTCGCATATGCCGGCTGACACCGTCGTTGCATTCGAGCCAAGAAAGACGCCCCTCCAAGCGAGGTCAACGGTCACGGTAGAGGCGATTTCCGAGGCGGCTATTCAGGTTTTGCTCAGTCACGGGGCAGACCGATTGACGACGACACGGGTCGCTCAGCGTGCCGGCGTCTCGGTGGGCACACTGTATCAGTACTATCCCAATAAGCAGTCGCTTCTGTTTGCGGTGCTGGAAAATCATCTCACTAACGTAATGGCAACGGTTGAAGCCGCTTGTGAGAACGCATGTCATAAACCGTTAGCCGAGATGATTCGAGAAATGGTGGAGGCGTTCGTCGACGCCAAGATGGACCGCGCAGACATCTCTGTGGCCCTCTACCGGGTCGCTGCCGACGTGGGTGGCCCCGCCTTGATCAAACGGATCAACCAACGGTCTCGGAAAGCTGTTGAGGCGATGCTGGAGACAGCATCCGACATCAAGTCGCCCCCCGACCAACTCGCCATCGAGATAATGCTTTCAGCCATGGCGGGCGCGATGCGTTCCTTGCTGGAGGCTGGACCATCCCCTGCAACGGTCCGCAAAGCGCGAGAGCAACTCGTGCTCCTTTGTCAGTCATACATGACGGCCGCGACAGCGAAGCGCGTTTAGAACACTCGCCGCGGTTGTTAGCAACCGCCCTTTCGAACCACCTGCGCTAGTTCCTGGATCGCCCGATGGAGGATAGCCTGTCGGCTTAATGCGTGCCATTAGCAGACCTCGCGTACTCCAAGAACACATTAGCTGGTGGTAGCAGATTTCCTGAAGGATCTGTCAGCCAGACATCGTAACGGTAGAACATCACAGGTCCCAGAGGGATACTGCGGGCGAGGCTGTCGAACGTGGCCAGTACCTCCTGCATACCTTGGCTAAGCGTCTCACCCTTTTGCGTGGGAAACGAGCTCTGCGAAAGAAAACCCCATTCCGTAACCCAAAAAGGCTTATCTCGTCCCAGGGCAGCTGCATCTTGACTTAAGGTGCCGCGAACCGACCCGACAATGTCCCCTGGCCATGGATAAATGTGCGTGCCATAGCCATCCACGTGATACAGAGCATTATCCAGATAATTGAAGCCGTTCACATTTCGCAGTCTGGCGACAACCACAGCGGGTTGAGAGATGTGACGCCACGGCTTATCCCACTTATCGCTGCCATGGGCGATACCGAACGTAATAATCTTTGCATGGGGAAAACAATTGGGATCGCGGATGGCTAGAGCAGCCGCTTTGAGAAATTCTCCGTAACCACGCAGCCAAGTCGCGATCTCTCTCTCGGATGCTGGGTGCCCCACGGGCACGTCAGCGTCATAGCAGGTGGTGTCAAATTCATTGCCGATTTCAAAGGCATCAATTGTCAGATTGGCAGTCTTTACTGCAGCCAGAATGGCGCGCAAATGTTGAGTAAACTTGGTCAAGTTGATTTGGCTAAGTTTCCCATCACCCCCTGACCACCCGCACATCTTACGAAAATCTTCGCCAGCATTGGCCAAGGGTTCGTCATAATCCAGATACGACGGAAGAACGTTTACCAGTATCTTCAGATTGTTTTGCTTCGCCAGTCTGACTTCGTTGACGAACTTCGCCTGGAGCTCGGGCTTGGCGGCTGCGGAAAGCACATCCCGGAACCAGGTTGCATGCAGGGCGTGGATGCCCTGCAGTGTCTTTTCCTGCACCGCCTGGCTTTCTCTCGTCAGGTTTGAGCGATCAATACCGAACTCTTTCGTAGCCTGCGCCGCCGCAGGCTTGGCTGTCTGCATGGCACCGCCCGCTAAGCCTGCGGTTGCGAGAGCAAGAACGGCGACAGTTTTGTTCATGGCGTTAACAAACCTCATTCCTCGAGATCGTAGCCGAGAAGTGCTCCCTGGTTTCCTAAGTGATCGCAGTCCTGACTATTAGCAGCGAGCCTCCTTACTTTTCCCACTTGCCGGGGCCTGCTTGATGGTTTGAGGGGCGGCAAGAGGCGTCGTCCCCTTCGGCCTTGATCAAGGCTGAGAACTGAAACCCTGCTTCTGCCTCGAAGCCGGTATCAGAAACAAACAAGTCGGCTGACTGGCCGAGCATCGGGACGCCCACTAGATTTTCTTCTACGAAAACCGCGCTTCTCGTCAGCGTCCTGAGATGGATTTCCGAAAGATTGTAAATGCATGTTAAGCAAATCCTTATGCTAGGTATTCAGGAGGGTAACCGGAGGCTCGCGCGCAGACCGCCCATGGGCGAGTCGCTCAACGTGATCGTCCCCTCATAAAGTTGGGCCAGATCGCGAACAATAGCCAATCCCAGTCCCGAACCGGGGGCGGCTTCGTCGGCACGCACTCCTCGCTGCAACACTTGAACGCGAATGGAGGGGGGCAGGCCTGAGCCATCGTCATCCACAGCCAGAACTACCGCGCCATTTTCCTGCACGGATTGTATCTTGACGGTGGACTTTGCCCACTTACAGGCGTTATCCAGCAGATTCCCCAGCATCTCTTCCAAATCCTCGCGTTGCCCACGAATAAAATGTGCGGACGAGACATCGACCTCAATCGCAAGCCCGCGAGCGGCGTAGATTTTCTTCAAGGTTCGCGTCAGCCCTTCAACGGAAACCAGCACCGGACAGCGAGCACCGGGCGTGTTGCCGGGAGTAGTCGCGCGGGCTTGCGTCAAATGGTAGTCAACCTGCCAGCGCATGCGATCAACTTGCAGGTTGATCCCGGAGGCGATTTCATGTTGGCCGGCAGCCTCGAACTGTTCGGCCTCCTGGGCCAGCACCGCCAGCGGCGTTTTCAATCCATGTGCGAGATCGCCAGCTTTCGCCAGTGCCCGCCGGACGATCCGCTCGCGATGTTCTAACAAGCAATTGAGATCGTTCACCAAGGGCTGCACTTCCGTTGGATAGGTTCCTTCGATCCTGTCGCCGGAACCATCGCGCAGACCCAATAGTTGTCGACGCAGACGGCCAAACGGCAACAGTCCGACGCGGAACTGCCAAATTCCAGCCAGTATGCACAAAGTCGCAAAAACGAGAAAAATTCCTACGGCCCACCCGGGCATGAAACGAAGCTGGCCGTGCACCACGAGGAACAACAAATGCATTAGCGGGATCAGTCCAAGGGTCCAGAGAACAGTGCCGAGAAGAATTCGCCACCGGAAAGAATGCAGCCAATTCATGGATGGGCCTTCATGCGGTAACCCAAGCTTCGCACTGTCTCAATGACGGCGGGGCCCAGTTTTCGCCGCAAGCGAGCGATGAAAACTTCAACCGTGTTCGAATCGCGGTCAAAGTCCTGGGAGTAGATATGTTCAGTGAGCTCGCTTTGTGAAACTACGCGCTCGCAGTGGTGCATTAGATAAGAAAGCACGCGAAATTCGTGGCCGGTCAGTTTCACCTCCGCGCCCTCGAGGGTCACTTTGCCGGAACGCGGGTCGAGCACGAGCGCACCGCAGCGAAGTTCAGGATTGCTCTGTCCGCTCGACCGTCGAATCAATGCGCGCAACCTCGCCAGCAATTCCTCCATATGGAATGGCTTGGCCATGTAGTCATCAGCCCCGCCGTCAATCCCCTGAACCTTTTCGTGCCAACTGCCTCGCGCCGTTAGCACGAGTACCGGCATCGCCTGCCCCGCCTCACGCCAGCGGCGCAACAATGTCAACCCATCCACTTTAGGTAGTCCCAAGTCGAGAACAATGGCGTCGTAGCGTTCATCGTGGCCGAGAAGGTCAGCGCGTTGGCCATCGGCCGCATGGTCCACGGCGTAGCCCGCGCATGTTTCCCCCTTCTTATGCAAGGAGACGAGAGCCACGCTTAACGCCACCTGAACAACGCATTCAGACGCCATTCAGGCGCGGCTCTCTATTGTGTGAATGGGATCGAGCTGCAAGCTCTCAGCAACGTCACTATACGCCGACCTAAGACCATATCTCGGTTCGCAATTCACCATTTTCGGCAACTTGGAAGAAAGTGAGAAGGAGGAAATCAAATGAAGGTAATCCGTCGAACGATAACTCTCATTTTTGTGCTGGGCCTCACCGCCCTGGCACAGATGTCACCAGCCGGTAAGGAACCAGCGTCCTCGGGCTCCATGATGCCGCACCCCTCCCATACCAATGGCGCGGCTTTGACGTATGCGGAACTGAAGAACACTGCGGCCGCGTTAGAACAAGCCAGGCAAGCAACGGCAAAATACCAGGACGTGCATACGGCTGAAGCCGACGGATATCAGATGGTGGGAGGTGATATGCCGGGAATGGGTATCCACTATGTTCTGAACATGGAGCCGAAACGCTTTGATATAGAGAAGCCTCCCATCTTGCTCTATGTGAAGAACTCGGCCCAACCGGGCGAATACTCTCTGGCCGGCGTCGGTTATTTTTGGGATGCGCCCGAAGGGCCTGACGGCCAGCCATTGAACTCGCCATTTCCAAAATCGTTGGCGGTCTGGCACCGCCATGAAAATATTTGCGTACTGGCGCACCTAGAAAACCCTCACGGATTGAGTGAGAGCCAATGCCGGGAACAAGGAGGTCACTTCATCGCTAAGAGTCAATGGTTGGTCCATGCCTGGATTTGGAAAGATAATCCCACCGGCGTATTCAGCCCAGAGAATCCGGTTTTGCGGTGATTGAGGAGAGGATCAACGTGGCTCAGATCGTTAATTCCTGATCCGTCGGGCGGTGCGAGACTTTCTCGACGAGGGCGTAGTCGAATACTCGTTGCAGTAACGCAGCCACGGGCGCTTTTCCGGAGCCTCATGGAATTGTGCCCGAGTACTCGTCAATCCGGAAATTGCGCAACTGGAAAGAATCTTCGCAACACGCCCGAAGTCGGCTGCGCGGAGATCTCCCCGAAGCCGTTTCTAGATAGTTTTCGGTTGCCGACAAACCGGGAGCAAAGTGACGAGGACAAGTTTTCGCGCACTAATCCAAAGGCTTGTTTCCGCTTCCCCGTTATGCGTCCGGACACGTGCACACCGTATTCCAGAGTCTCACGCGGTTGCCTGCAAGGGCTCAGCTTTGCTCTGATCCTCTGGCGATGCAGTTTTGGGCAGCGGGATGGTCGCGGAAATGCGGGTTCCTGAGCTATCGGACTCGATCTTCATGGTCCCGTCGAATTGACGCAGGCGTTCCCGCATCCCACTTATTCCGACGCCTGAGCATCCCGATTGAATCGCGGCCAAACGCGCGGGGGACATGCCCTTGCCCTGGTCCTCGATGTCTAAGCTGATTTGATTCGATTCACGGGCAATCCGAATCGAAGCAGTCTTACTCTCGGAATGCCGGTGAATGTTAGTCAAACATTCCTGCACCAACCGGAAGATCACGAGTTCCATATCACGCGGCAGTCTCCCAAACTCCTGTGAAACATCAAGCTGAACTTCCAGACCGCTGCGTTCTAGAAGCCCGTGTAGGTACCAGCTGATCGCGGAATATAGTCCGGTTTCGTCCAACAGAGGCGGATGCAACAGGTAAGAAGTCGTGCGTATCTCGCGGTGCAACTGCTGCACTGTCTCTTGAATCTGTTCAGCTTCAGTGGCTAGCTCGGGGGCATTGCGACCAGTCTTCTGAAGAAGCTGCGCGAGGCTAATGCCAAGCACGGTCAAGGTCTGGCCTGCGCTGTCGTGCAACTCGCGAGCGATATGCCGGCGTTCTTCATCCTGACTTGTCAACAAGCGCCAGGAGAGCTCCCGAACCTGGTTGGATTGTTCCTCCAGTTCTCGCGTGCGAGCCCGCACCTCTGCATCAAGTGTTTGGGCCAGCTGGCGGAAGTTTTCTTCCGCCTCTTTGCGAGCAGTAACATCGCTGGCTGCACCGAACCACTCCTGGATCTGGCCGCTCACAGTGAGTAGCGGAACCGCCCGCGAGTACGTCCAGCCCAGCGTGCCGTCCGATCGTCGGACACGATGTTCAAGCTCGAACATGCTTTTTGTCCGCATGGCTTCGCCGATCGTTCGCAAGATAAGCGGTTGGTCGTCGGGATCAATATATTGGTTCAGCCAATCTTTCGTTGGTTTCCCGGTATCCGCGATGAACCCCCTGCCGTCGAGCTCGCGCATCTCGCTCCAATCGGGACTCATGCGATAAACCACGTCAGAACTGGCATTCACGAGTGCGCGGAACCGCTCTTCGCTCCGACGCAGCGATTCCTCCGCCTGCTTCCGTTCGGAAATGTCGGCCGTAACAGCCAGATGCACCACGGTTTCATCCGGATTTCGCAAGGGTGCGGCGTGGGTTTCCATGTGCCGCCGTTTACCCTCCAGCCCAACGATGTCGAACTGTAATGAACCCTGTTCGCCCCGGCAGATGCTCTCATTGAATGCTTTGAACCGGGCCCGATCCTCTGGCGCAATCAGGTCATAAACACTCTTGCCAACCACTTCGTCTGCGGAATGAGCACCAACCATCTCCAGGCCGGGCCTATTCATGTGCAACAACGTACCATCTGCCGACATCAGTTTGACGCACTCAGGAGTGGTTTCAACAATCGCCCGGAAACGTTCTTCACTTTCTCGCAGTGCCCTTTCGGTCCGCTTTGCCTGCGTGATGTCATTGTTACTTTCGAGAATGCACCGCGCATTTCCATTGGCTTCTCGATCCAGCACCCACCGACTAATGACGATGACTTTCCTGCCATCCTTCCTTGTGTGAACTAATTCGCCGTTCCAGCTCCCATCGCGGTGCAGTTGTTCGTTGATCTTTTCCAGATGCCCGGGAAATTGGGTCTGCAAGAGTTCGTGCGTTACTCGGCCCAACGCTTCCTTACGCGTAAAGCCGTAGAGCTCCGTCGCAGCCTTGTTCCAAAAGGTAACGTGATCGCCGGCGTCGCGAACGAAGATAGCATCGTTGCTCAGGTCCAGTAGGCGAGCTTGTTCCGACAGTGCTTGCTCCGCCAGCTTGCGTTCAGTAATATCGCGGGCTACCTTCGATGCTCCAATCACCTTGCCCGCCGCATCACGGATGGGAGAAATCGTGAGTGAAACATCCAAAGTAGTGCCGTCCTTCCGTTTGCGCACTGTTTCGAAATGATCGACTCGCTCGCCTCCTGCCAGACGCCTGAGAATGTCTTCTTCTTCTGAACGTCGTTCCCACGGCACGATGAGCGTAATATGCTGACCGACGGCTTCCTCTGCCTTATATCCGAACAGTCGCTCGGCGCTGTGGTTCCAACTCGTTATCGTCCCATCGAGTTTCTTGCTGAGGATGGCGTCATCTGAAGAATCGACAATGGCAGCCAATAGTGAAGTCGTCCGTTCTGCCTGCTTTCGCTCCGTGACGTCATGAAACGTGACAACAATCAGAGAATCCCCGGCTCCCGCTAATCGGCGTGCGTCAAGCACAAGCGTCCTTCTACCGGTAGGGATTTCACGGTCGATCTCGACAGCTTGAAATTCGCTAGGGCCAGAAAGAGTTGTTTCTACGGAGTCCCATGCTTCGGAGGTTTCCCATTCGTTGTCGCCCAGCTTGCGGATCGAAATGCCCTGCGTCTCGTCCCGCGAAACCCCAAACATGGCATAGAAAGCCCGGTTCGCCGTCTGTACCTGCAATTTGGCGTCGAGAACAACCACGGGATCAACTACCGTGTTTAGGATCGCCTTGGTGTATTCCCGTTCGTAGATGGCTTGCTCGATACTTGCGCGAAAAGCCGTGACGTTCGTGAACGTGAGCACCGCACCCAGAATCTGGCGATCGCTTCCGGTATAGGGAGCTATTCGAAGAAGAAAACGTCTATCGCCATCGCGGGTTTCGACCCGGTGTGGTGCTCCGTCAGTGATCACCCGGGTGCAGATTCTGTTGAGATCCTCCACCCCCGCAAGGGTGTTGCCAAGAGAACAACCGAGATCCGAGACCTTCAGGCCAAACACCGTCATGGCGGCCCTGTTGATGCGGGCCACTTTGCACTGCCGGCTGATTACAATTATCGGAACATCGACAGCATCAAGCGCACCGATCTCGCTTGCGGCCATCCCGTCCAAAGTCGTAGCGTCGCCTGACAGGGTTCCAGCTACAAAGAGCTCGTTATCCTGGGCCATGGACTATCTCTGTTGTTTAGCCGGTTGTACGATACAGCGTGTTACTCCGTTGCAGCACATCATCCGCTACAAGTGGAAGAGTCTGACGCAACGCCAAGAGCAATGCCTGAGAGCGGGGCATGTGGAACGAACCGGGATAGCGCGACAGAAGCTGGTCCTCCAGGACGCGGGACTCGTCCGGGCCCACGGTATCTCGAAGTGCTTCAGACACGGCTCGCTCAAGCCGAGAGTAATCCTCGACGGGAATAAGATGGGAATGATTCTCGCTGAGTCTTGGCAGCATACGAGCGTGCACGTCTCCGTTGAAGTTATCCATTAAGAACGAGCAGAAGATCGCAATATCCTGCTCGTGCGCGAGTTTGTCGAATAAATCTTCGAGGTTCATACTCGCGGCAACGTCGCCGCGCTCCCAAAGAATGTTAACCATCTCACCCCACCAGCGCACTTTCGGGTAGCGCCCGTCTCCGCGAGCTTGTGAAACAACGTTTGCAGCTAAGCCTAGGAAAACAGGCGAGTCCGGCATTCCGTCACGCATGAAGGTGGGCAGCAGATTATCCGCGCCAACAATCGTTAGTTGTCCGCGCTTTTCCGCGGCTTTCACATCCACGCCCTCGCTTTCCAATCGGGGCCGAAAAGCGTCCCAATGAGCGATCGTCGGAACTAGAATGATGCCTTCGCCGTTAGCAATCGCCGCCGCCGCAAAGCGACAGACGGCCCGATTGAGAAATTGCTCATCCTGATAAAGCTGGACGATGTGATCGCGCGGTTCAGCGCCGGTTAAAAGACCGTGCCAGGGCTCACCTTGGGCCGCTACGTTTTTTTCCTCGCCCAAGCTGCTATTGTTTTCCATTGCCACTCTCCCCATCTGGAAGCCAATCTCGGATTAAATCAGATTTATTACGAAGCCGTTTACGTCGACGCTGCGGGCTTGTTCGCGAGCCACCCTCGCCTCGTTCTGAGTAACAATGACTATATTGCAATCAGGACTCTCAGGCGGAATAATTTGTATCGCCTCGAAGTCCATCCGAGCCATACAGTGTTTAGTGTATTGATCGAATCGACCACGATCCAAGCGGGGCAAAGTGTGCCCCTCCATAATGGCGACAACGGGGGTGATTGCAGCGAGACTCCATATTGCGACTGGGAAATCGGCTCGTAGAGAGTGATATCCGCAGCCGACAATCCGGACACAATTTAGTGTTGTGTGATGGCGACAACGACCTTTCCTTTGTGCGCAGCGGCGCCATATCGACGAAACGCTTCGCGGACCTCGGTGAACCGGTAAGGTCCATCGATCACAGGCAAAAGTTTGCCCGCCTCGAAGAGTTCGCACAGATAGGGCAAGCCCTGATTTGGCTTTAACTTCACAACACAGAAATTCTTCTTGCTCAACTTGCCAATCCAGGGTCCTAGCAGTACAACTTGCAGCGCGCGTGAGGTTCCGCCGACGGTGGCGTACGTCCCTCCGGGATTGAGGGCGCGGGCGTAGTCGAATGGCGAGCGATTGGTCTTGGTATCCAGAATAAGGTCGTAGCGTTCCCCGCTCTCTGTGAAATCTTCCTTTTGGTAATCGATGATATGGTCATAACCGATAGAACTCATCAGGTCCAGCTTCTCCGCGAGATCGACGCCGGTTACTTCGACGTCATGCACCTTGGCGATTTGGATTGCAAGGGTCCCGACACCACCGCCAGCGCCGTTGATCAACACCTTTTGTCCGGGTTTCAGCGGCCCTCTTGCGAGCAGGCCTTGATAGGCTAGCGTCCCCGCCTCGGGGATCGCCGCGGCTTGTTCAAACGTCATACACTCCGGCTTTCGCGCGAGGGCGCTCTCTGAGGCGCACACATACTCTGCAAACCCGCCGAAGCCGACGCCCAAGTGGCTCAAATCTCCAAACACTGCATCCCCCGGCTGGAATCGTTTTACTTCGTCCCCGACACTTACCACTCGCCCCGCTATGTCGCTTCCGATGATCTTCTCCGATCGGAAAAGACCCCCGATCATCCGGGTGATGCCCTTATTCTGAACGAGCCCCCAATCCCAATCTTTGATGGATACGGCGTGAACTCCGATAAGGACTTCGTTCTTCTTCGGCGCAGGCTTTTCGATTTCTCTGATTTCCAGAAACTCTAGGGAACCGTTCTTATCGTAGAGAAGCGCTTTCATGTCGTCCTCGCAATGTTCGATACGGCATCGATGAGAACGTCGTCTCCCCTGGTGGCGGACCGCTGATACGCCGAATTCAGTAGGCTGATTTCCAAAAGCAGCTTGCAGAGTTCAGACTCGTCATGTTTGCTGACTTGCCTGGCCAGAAGTTCGTGCGCCGTCGCAGAGTCCTTCTTAGCCTCTACTTTGTGCCGCTTTGCCAGAGCCGGGACTCGGCTGTAGGAGAGGTGGCCGATCAGGTAGTCGGCGACGGTTAGCAAGTCAGCCTTCTTTAACGGTGCCGATACGCCTTGGAGGATCATAGCCAAGATACGATGGCGACTCGTAATGGCCAGTTTCTCCTTTTCGATGCGTTTCCGTTCCTCCGCCCGCTCCCGCTCGACTTGCAGCGGAGAAGGCGTGTCGGGATGGCGGACACGACAAGCGGGATCGGCACAAACCTTGACGACCTGTCCGCGCTTCCCGCCGTCCATGACGTTGGCCTCTGTCATCTTCTCGCAGGGCTTCTGGTTCGCTGGTAGCTGGTAGCTTGTTGCTTGCGCCGTTTGCCTTCGGCTTCTTGATCTCCAACTCCACATACCGGTTCCGTCCAAGAGGAGTGCCCTTGCGGGAATTCCACGCCGCTGAAATCTGGATTACTGCGGTTTGGTTTCCAGAGTTTTTTTCACGGAAGTGTCAATCTTGGCCCGAAAACAGTCGGGCGACGTACATTATGTGGAATCAGGAGTCAAGCCCATTGAAACCCCAAAACAACCAACGCGCAATCTTCCCATAATCCGCTAGGGGAAGAGTCGCCCACAATACGATCAGAACCGGTTGACCGGCACTCATTTTTCGTCCACCAATTCGACGGTCCGCTCTCCGAGAGCCTTGGGCGAAAACAGAGGTCCCCACTCATCACGCAATCGAAATCATTGGGCGTAACTCCCTGCATCTCACTTCTAAGGGGAGATTGGGCCCTGTGTGGATACTCCCAGACGAAAATAGTCTGCCGGGACCGTAACTTTTCCGCTTGTTTTCGGGATTATCTGATTAAGAACGAAGTGCCGCGGAGAACACTTTGAAGGCGCTGGAAGACGAGAACCTGACGAACCAGAAAGATGAGCGGCTCCAGGTCGAGGCGGCGCGGCAGGATCCGGCGCGCTTCGCTGAGCTGTATGAGAACAATTTTGAACGGGTCTACGCCTACATCGCACATCGCGTGCGCAATCGCGAAGAGGCGCAGGATGCGACGGCGGATGTCTTCCACCAGGCGCTGGCCAGCCTTCCGCGTTTCGAATGGCGCGGCTCGCCGTTCGTCGCATGGCTGCTGGGGATTGCGGCGAACGTGCTTTCGGATCGCTGGCAACGGGTCGCTAAGCGGCAGGAAGTCGTAACGGACGACCTGGAGCAGGTCGGCATGGAAGACGATATCGAGCAGCGGGCAATGCTTTACCAGCTCGTCGAAACGCTGCCCGACGATCAGCGGCGGGTGATCATTCGGCGCTTCGTTGGTCAGAAGAGCCTGCGTGAGATCGCGACAGAATTGGGACGAAGTGAGGGCGCGATTAAACAGCTTCAACTGCGCGCACTGCAAAACCTTCGTAAACGGATAAGGAGCAATCATGGCTAGCACTTCCATGGCCGATCAGCTTGAAGATGCGATCGAGATGATGATCGCAGAACCAGATTCTGCACCACCCCAGGTGGATCTCAAGATAAGTGAACTGTTGGGGATCGCGGCGAAACTGCGTTTGCTACCAGATCCTGAATTCAGGGCGGAGTTGAAAGCGGAGTTGCTCGGACAAAACCATGCTGTGCCAGTTGCAGCGAATGTTGACATTCGCCGCCAGACAAGAGAACAGGGACAAGCACGGCGGGATGTGAAACCTGATGAGATTCTGCCGACCCTGTTTGGAGCAGGCGACGTGAACTACCCTGTCCATCGCGGAAATTTCGCGATTTCAGCGGCGATCCATGCTGCGCTGATTGCAGTCGTAGCGACGGCGGGACTCTGGATGACGAGACAAACGCAACTCACACCTCACACGACTAGCATTCTGCTGACGGACATCAGTGCCTACGTGTGGCCGCTGTCCATCGACAAAAGCAGAGGTGGGGGAGGCGGTGGTGACAGAGACAAACTGTCTGAATCAAAAGGGAGCCTACCTCGTTTCGCGCGGGAGCAGGTAACTCCGCCCACCATCGTAGTGCACAATGAACAGCCAAAGCTTCCCGCGGAACCGACGGTTGTTGGCCCGCCTGCGCTGACCCCGCCGACGTTTCAGATTGGCAATCCACTTTCCGCGATCCTCCAGCTCCCGTCGAACGGAACCGGGTTCGGCGGTGGACTCGGAAGTGGCAGTGGTGGGGGAATCGGCTCAGGAGAAGGCCCTGGTTTTGGCCGAGGACAAGGCGGTGGCACCGGCGGTGGCGCGTATCGCGTGGGCGGAGGGGTTTCCGCACCACGCCCAATCTACGATCCAGATCCGGAGTATTCCGAAGAGGCTCGCCATGCAAAGTACCAGGGAACGGTGTTGCTCTCGGTCGTCGTTGGCCCAGATGGTAGGCCGCGCGATATCCGCGTGCAACGGTCGCTCGGCATGGGCCTCGACGAAAAAGCCATCGAGGCAGTGCGGAAATGGGCGTTCGAGCCCGCGATGAAGGACGGACACCCCGTAGCAGTTCAAGTCAATATCGAGGTCAGTTTCCGGCTGTACTGAAATGAGTGGGAGTTCCGTCCAAACTTCCGATTGTCGGTGTCTAAATCTACAGCGCTGCGAATCGTGTTCGCGAAAACAACTTCGCCAGGTGATTGGCAGCACCGGTGGCCGCTTGATTTGATAAGGAGGAGACGTGCGTCTTCGAACACTCGCACTGCTGTGGTTGGCACTCGCCACGATGTCATACGCTCAGACTTCGGCACAGCCAACGGTTCCACCGGCAACTGCCGCAACGGGTTCAGCGGCACGCCTGCCGGCGACCAGGGTTATCCTCTATAAGAATGGCGTTGGGTACTTCGAGCATTCCGGCCGCATTCGTGGCAATCAGGACGTAGACATCGATTTCACCACAGCGCAACTGAACGACGTGCTGAAGTCTCTGACGGTGTTGGATCTCGGGAAAGGAAGAATCACCGGTGTAAGCTACAACTCGACTGCTTCGCTGGAGCGGAGGCTGGGTTCTTTGCATCTCCCGGTGGGTGAAAACCCAACCACAGTCCAATTCCTTGATGCACTCCGCGGTGCCCGCTTGGAAGTGCGCAGTGGATCTGCAAACGTCTCCGGTCGTTTGTTGAGCATCGATCAACGGGAGTTGCCCGCTAAGGACGACCAGAAGATCACGGTCAATCAGCTTTCCATCGTGACCGACAACGGCGAAGTCCGAGTGTTCGACCTGAATCCCGCGACCAGCGTGCGGATTGAAGAAAAGGATGTGAGTGAACAGGTCGGAAAGTATCTGGGCATGGTCGCGTCCACGCGCGACCAGGATATCCGCCGCATGGCCATCTCGACGGCGGGCGACCGCGACCTGCTGGTGAGCTACATCAGCGAAGTTCCAGTGTGGAAGTGTACCTACCGCATCGTGGTTCCGAAGGAAGGCAAGCCGTTGCTGCAAGGCTGGGCGATCGTGGATAACACAGTTGGCGAAGACTGGAAGAATGTTGAGCTATCGCTGGTAGCGGGAGCGCCGCAGTCGTTTGTCCAGGAATTGTCTCAGCCTTACTACACGCGTCGTCCAGTTGTGCCCTTGCCGGAAAACGCAATGGTCACGCCCCAGACCCACGAAGCCACCATGGAAGAGTCAGAGGTCGTAAATGGAGAGCTCCGGTCGCCAACGATAATTCCAAATTCAGTCAATGACGTTCCCGGCGGCGTCCCTGGTGGTATTCCCGAAGGTCAATCGGGAGGCGTTATTGGCGGAATTCTGTCGGCCTCTGGCGGCGGAATCGGTGCGGGTCACGGCGGGGGTACCGGCGGCGGGGTTTTCAGAGTTGGCGGTGGCGGCCGTGACCACTTTGAAGCCACAGCGGTAGCGCAGTCTCTCGAAACTACAACCACCGTGGCGCAAACCCAGGAACTCGGCGATCTGTTCGAGTACAAGCTTAAGGACCGCGTCACCATTCGCAAGAACCAGTCGGCGATGGTGCCCATTCTCCAGGCTCGCATCGACGCGGAAAAAGTATCGGTCTGGAATCCTTCGCAACCGTCGGTGCTTCGTGCTCTTTGGATTAACAGCAGCAGCGGCCTCACACTCGACGGAGGTAGCTTCAACGTGCTCGAAGCCGACGCGTTTGCCGGTGAGGGTCTGATGGATCCCATCAAGCCGGGTGAAAAACGTTTGCTGTCTTACGCGGCCGACCTCGGCTTGTTAGTGGATGAGAAACAGAAATCGGAAAAACAGAAGATCACCAAGATCGTGATCGCGCATGGCGCCATGACCCAGATAACCGAGGAGCGGGACGAGCACATCTACACCATTCGCAACCGCGATACCTCTGCCCGGACCGTTGTGATCGAGCATCCCGCACGCCAGGGTGGCAGCTAGCCGACGGAACTGAGCCAGCGGAGAGCACTGCATCATTCCATCGTTTCCGCCTCAATGCTGAGCCCCAGAAAACCACGATCGTGAGCGTGAAAGAATACCGGCCAATTTCAACACAGTATCAACTGACCAACGTGTCGGACGGCCAAGTCGATTACTTTGTTAGCCAAAACGCTGTCAATGCCGAGGTGGAGAAAATGTTGCGACGGGTGGTGGGGCAAAAGAACGCAATTGCCGCCTTCGAAGCCAATATCGCCGCCTGTAAGGCGCAGATGTCCGGCATTGCCGAAGATCAGCAGCGAGTCCGCGAAAACATGAAGGCGCTCAAGGGCAGTTCCGAAGAGAGGGCTTTGGTGGAACGCTATGCGCGAGAACTGAATGATCAGGAAGACCGAGTGCAGTCTCTACAGCATGAGATCTCGGACTTGCAACAAAGGCGTGACTCGGCGCAAAGAACGCTTACCGAGATGATTGAGGGCTTCGAGTTGGAAGCGACATTGTAGACAGAGTGAGGGAACACATCCAAGAGCTCGTGCTGAAAACGCCAACCGTCAGACTTTGTCTTCGACAGCTTCGCATAATCTGCAATAGCCTGAACTTGACTTGACTGACTGACTGACCGCTTGAATCGCTCTCGCGCGGCGCGACAACCAGCTAGCAGGAACCCACCTTCCGTATTGCCGACAATCCGCAAACCAATGACGCGAGTGCGCAGAAGCTATAGCAAACCAACATCGGGAGGGTACTTTGCCTGCAAAGAGTTCACCAAAGTCTCAAATTCCGGAAGACCACGAAGGCCTTGGAGACAAGTGTCTTTGAGAAAGAACGGCCAGCAGGCAAATCCGTTACTGACACATCGTTCCAGCCACTCAAACGCCACAGCATGCCGCTCCAACAAAGAAAATATGCCGGCGATTTGATAATAGGTATGATGAGCATGTCCGAAGGTCTTTGCGGTGCCACAGGCGCGAGCCACGCACTCAAGCGCCTGTTCCGGGCTTCCCTTCAGCGCCCAATACTGGCCCATTAGACTGATGATCAGCGGTTCTTCGGGCAGGAGATGGATCGCTTCATCGAGCAGCCCCTTCGCCCCCTGCCAATCGCCGCTCATCATGGCTGCTTGCGGAGCAAAGTAGATAGCGTACTTGTTGGTTGGGTTCTCGGCCCGCCACGCTTGAATCTCTTCCTGTGCCAAGGCGATCTCGCCACTCCAGATGTAGACCTGGACAATGCTGTGGCTGACAGCCTTCTTTGGTTGGAACGGGCGCCCTCTTTCATACATTTCACGAGCGCGATCGAGCAGTCCAATATGCGCCAGGATTGTGCCCAGGCGATTATAAGCATGAGGCAGGTTCTTCTGCAGGCTGATCGCCTTGCGCAGTTCGGCGATGGCATCAAGGTGCTGGAAGTTTTTGGAGGGACTCCATAGGAGAAACGCCTTGGCCACGTGTGCCTCGGGCAAATCCCGATTCAGTTCAAGCGCGCGGCCACAATGAAATTCGGCTTTGTCCAACCATTTGGTCGCGGGTTCGAACTCGAAGTAGCGATTCGCACAGGTAAGCGAAAGTGTTGCATGGGCAAGAGAAAAAACCGGATCTCGCGTTACCGCATTGGTCAGCAGATGGACAGCTTCGTCCAGCAAAGCTGGATCGCCCGAGGAGCTAAGGCGGTAGCCGCGCATGAAATCTGCGTACGCCATCTGGTCCCTGCTATATCGATGGGGTTGCGCGGTCTGCGGGCGCAGAGGCCTGTTCAGTACGCTGGCGATTTGATTGGCAATTTCGTCCTCAAGTTCGGACAGGCGGCTCACATCGAGGTCGCGCCTCCATGTGAAGCCTGCGCCCTGTAAATAGGTATCGAACATCTGCAGGGCGAGACGCCATTGTCCCTTTGCTTCTCGAATCGCGCCGTGGACTACAAAACGAATACCGAGGCGTGATCCCACTTCCGAAGCGCTCATTTCCGCCGGCATGTTGAGCATGGATGAGATTGGCAGGACGTCGACATCCTTAAGATTGCCGAGCCGCGAGACCAGTGCGTCCGCAAAACCGAGGCACACACCCTGGTCATCTGAAATATTTCCGAGTAGACAAAGCGGCATTACGGCGAGCGTTGGGCGTTCCTCTCCTCCAGGAACACGTCTTTGTTCGAAGCCGGAATGGGCGAGACCGGAGTCAGTTACGCGCAAAGGACCGATGAAGCGGTATCCCTTGCCAACGACCGTCTGCAAGAATCGCGGGCTGTCAGAGCTATCCCGTAACGCTGTTCTAAGCTTGCGGATCACGTTGTTGATGTTGGCCTCAGTATCGACAAAAAGATCAGAACGCCAAAGTTTGGTCACGATATCCTGGCGCGACACCAGTTGCCCTCGCCGCGATGCGAGAAAGATCAACAGCTCCATGGGCTTCTTTTCCAGCTTCACCGGCCGTCCACGGCGGCGAAGCTCGTAGCGCCCAAGATCCAACTCAAATTCACCGACTTCCGGTTTTGGGCTCAGCATACAGGTCCCCAGCACGAATTATTCGCTTAGATTGAGAAGTTTACGACGATAGAGGAAAGATATGGAAACGTTATCTGATCCCGATTGCAGCGACGACGGTTTTGGAGGAATATGCAGGGCGGTCGAAATCGACCTTGGAGGCACAGTTCATGAGACAGAAAGCGTACCTAATGACCACTCTGGTCGCCCTGTTGTGTGGGGTAACCATGGTTTTCACGAGCGGGGCTCAATCCGGTTCCGCGAAACATGCATTCACACCCGATGCGATTCCGTACGGTCCAGCCCCGGCATTTATGCCTGCGGGAGCCGAACTCGCAGTCCTTGAGGGCAACCCGAGCGCCGCCACGGGAGACTACACGGTGCGGCTGAAGATGCCTGACGGATATCGGATCGCGCCCCATTGGCACCCCAACCGGGAAAATGTCACGGTCATCAGCGGGACGTTCAAAGTCGGCATGGGAGATCGGTTTGACGACAACAAAATGGGGGATTTCCCGGCCGGGAGTTTCGCTTATCTCGATCCCAATATGCATCACTACGCAATCGCGAGCGGAGAAGTGGTCGTGCAAGTCCATGGAATGGCGCCCTTACAGTTCAATTATGTCAATGCTGAGGAGGACCCGAGCCGCAAGAAGTAGTCCATGCGCACATGCGTACGCGAGCGCCAGGATTGATCTTGAAGAGCGCCGGTGCTCCGCTCCGAAGAGATTCAAACCGCGTGTCTTCATGACCTCAAAGGTCATGGACAGCGCTCTTCCTCCATAGGATACTGACCCCGAACACAGGCTGCCAGAGAACTTGCTGCCTAGCTGGGAGTCTATTGCAATGTTGCCACTCGAAGGAAAGGTTGCGGTTATAACCGGCGGGACGAGCGGGATCGGGGCCTGCACGGCCGAGGTTTTCGTCGCCAACAGAGCCAAGGTTGTGATTGCTGGCCGTCGCCAGGACAGAGCGGAGAAACTCGTAGGGAAGCTCGGCGATGCCGCGAGCTTCATATGTACGGATGTCTCCGTCGAAGCCGACGTCAAGGCGATGATTGACCACGCGTCGACCGCTTTGGCCGCGTCGATTGCCTGATGAACAACGCCGGCAGGAGTTCGCAATATGCCGCCATGGCCGACGTTGATCTGGAGGTGTTCGATGCGGTGATAGCCGTGCACCTGCGTGCCGTCCTGGCGGGAATGAAATATTCGGCACGTGTGATGGCCGCACAAGGAACGGGCAGCATCATCAACGTTGCAAGTGTCAATGGATTCCGCGCCGGGCTGGGAGGATACTATTATTCAGCCGCGAAGGCAGGTTCGATTCACCTGACGCGTTGCGCCGCCATGGAGTTGGGTGAAAAAGGAATTCGAGTGAACAGCCTCTCGCCGGGGATGCTTGCAACCGGAGCGTTCGCCAAGGTCATGGGCATGCGACCCGACGAGGCAGATGACCATTCGGCCCCTCAAAACCTATTAAATCTACATTGCTGGATCGGGGCCTTCAGAGATCATTAAGAAGGCTAATGAGAAAGTTCATCACTCCTTCCCTGTTGGCTGAAAAGGAAAATAGGGACATTCTAGCGGAACACTGTTCGTTAATTGAGGGTAGCCTTCAGGAAATCTATAAGCAACATCCAGACGCCTAATCTTCGCCGTGTTCTGCGCTAGTTGACGAAGACGGGCGTTGAACAGCACCCGCTTCACGTAATCGCTTGGCATGTTCATGGAGTGCTTCGCGAAGGCCCTGAATCACTTGTTCCAGTTCGTCGGCATCACGAGTACCCAGCGCCTTCGTGACAAGGATTTCAATTCGGTCCTGCAGGCGGCGGTTCGCAGGGGTCATACATACCTCCCATCGAACATAAAGCATTTGTGCAACTATAGCACCGTCGTGCGGTTTGATCCTCGGGCCGGGTTCTGAGTGTAAATGGCGATATTTTGCCAGATATTTTAGAAGCCGCCACTACATCAAAGTGCGAAGCCCGGCACGTGATCTCTATTACTTGACTGTGAAGGTCACTGACTTCGAGGTGTAGCTGTCGAAGCTGTCTACCACCACGAACGCGGCCGTGTGCGTACCAGCGGTCAGCGTGGTCTTGACGTTCAACTGATCCTCCAGATTCTGTCCGACCTTCGTACCGTCGATCCAGAGCTCCATACGTTTGGCGATCCCGTTAAAGGCATTGCCTGCGCCCTTGAAGGTATGGGTGGCGGGCACGATCTCTCCCTCAGTCGGGGCGCAGATATTCACGCCCAGCGCATTCGCGGGTGGCGGATCGCAGTTGGTCTTGGCATTCTGATTGAGGAGCACGAAGGCTCCGCCACCGCCGCTGCTGTTCGCACTCCAAGCCAGACCGATGTCGTGGCGGGAATCCAGGATCAGGTCACGGATGAAGGGATATTCATCCTCGTTTGAGTACGTGGGTAGGTTGACGTGGGCATCGAAAGTGCCTTTGCCGGTGCCCAGCATATAGAGGTTCCAGGGCGAACTTGGGTCGAAGTTAGAATACTGACTGTAATAACCGGAAATCACAATGTCGTCTTTGAAGTCTCCGTTGAGGTCGCCAGCGACCATATAGAAGCTCACATACGGTGAAGGCATCTTATAAGCAACTTGCGGATTTGAAGCCACCAATTGTCCATCGGAGTATTGAACCGTCTGTATGTAGGCATCGTTATTAGTCCCCTCAGTAAGTATCGCCAGCGTCTGGATGCGATCGTTGTAGAAATCGCCGACCGCGATATCCAGAGTTGAATCGGTCAACTTGAGCATGAGCGGATTTTGGAACTGGCCGTTGCCTTCGCCGAGGTAGACGATTACTCCATTGAAGCCAGCGTAATACTCGTCGATCACCGCGACGTCCTGGTAGCCATCGGCGTTGAAGTCTCCGACGACCAGACCGTAGCCGCCATAACCCAAATTGGCAGACTGTTCGAAGGTGCCGTCACCCTTGCCAAGATAGACATTGGTTGCACAACTTGGGGATTGCAAGGGACACTCATTGACAACGATGTCAGGGATGTGGTCGCCGTTGAAATCGACCGTGGCGATGTTGGTAGTAACGTACCCCTGGTCGTTGATCGAGGCGCCTTCGGTGAACGTGCCATCGCCGCCACCGAGAAAAATCTGTGCTCCGCCCAGATATGTAACGGCTAGATCGAGATTCCCGTCACCGTTGAAATCAGCGGCGACAGCCTGGCCGCCGAAGCCTGTCGAATTTACGGGTGCAGCGTACTCGCCGCCTCCGAGCCCCTTATAAAAAGATATGGTGGAGTAGTTGACGGTGACGAGATCGAGAATGCCGTCACTGTTGAAGTCCCCGGAGACGATGGAGTTACCGTATTGATCTCCAGATGCGATTTCGCTTGCCGTAAATGTAACCGCGGCGGGTGCTTGAACTGAGAAGAGAAGGGTAGCCGCCAGCACTGCGGCAAGACAGGTAAAAGGTGTCAGCAGAGAAGACGTACTCTCGCGCGCTCCAGCAGACGAGTGGCGGTAAAGCATATACAGCCTCCAAACATGCGAACAGTAGATGCCTGGGTCCCTGCGTAGGTTGTTGAAATGAGCCGGAAGTACGGTAGGGACCGCCTCTGGCGGTACCTGTGTCGACACCAAGGGGCGTGTAGATCGGCAGCGATCCGCTCATACAATGGGTCAGGTCTCCATCAGGGATGCGCTGTCCCAAATGCCAATTCGATCATCCATTGCAGACGACCGAGTGCCTGAAGTGCGGAATCATTTTTGCGCGTTACCTAGAAGTGCTCTCAGCGGCCAAACCGGCTAGCGTTGAGGAGCCGGTGGTCCAGACTCGGGTGCTTTCGCCAAATGCACCTCTACCATTCCGAAACGATGCACTCTGGGAGTTCAAGTACCGGATCTTCGCTCTGCCTTCGGCACTGGTCGTAGCGCGCCTCGTGGCACGTTCGCCACTGGGCATGCTCGCAATGGTTCTGCACGAAAGTGGGCACGCGATCACCGCTTGGCTCACGGGCCGCTGGGCAGTTCCTTTGCTCTGGGTTACGATGCACGGCGAGGAACGATCCTGGTGGCTCGTGCTGGCGGTGACCTCAGCCATCATGTATTGGGGATTTCTCGCCTGGCAGTCGCAGCGGCGGGGGTTGTTGTGCGCTGCCGGCGCGATGCTCATCGTGCAACTGATTTTCCTCCGTTTGCCTGCAGGGGCTTCGATTGTTTTTGGTGGGGATGCCGGCGCGTTTGTACTGGGCACAGTCCTGATGGCGACGTTTTATGTTCCTCGAGAGAGCGCAATATATAAAAGTTGGGGTCTGCGCTGGGGATTGCTGGCCATCGGAGCGATAAGCTTCATGCAGGTTTTCCTGGTATGGTCAGGACCGATTGAAGATATTCCATTCGGAGAGATCGAAGGAGTCAACCTCTCTGACCCCAGCCTGCTCACCACGGTCTACGGGTGGTCGGTTACGCAATTGGTCGATCGCTATATGCGGCTTGCGACGGTGTGCCTGGTGATTCTAGCTGGGATGTACGTTTGGGGATTGGTCTCCGCATATCGCGAGACGCGAGGCACCAGAACACACACTGACGGCTGATCAGCCGCCAGTTCACAGCGCTTTGGCGCGTGTCTCTCCGAACATGTCGCTAATTGGTCGTTCTTGCGACAGCGTTACTGGACTCACTGGGAAGAGATTTACCTCCTCGACCGATTTGTCTCGACGATGCCTTCATGGATCCGCCGAACCTAGCACTGCCTAGCACCAATCAACCGGAGTGACTGATCCAGTGATACCGTTTTCATCGGAAACACAGCGAATTAGGGGAACTGTAGAAACCGGAGCCGAAGATCGGTTTCTTCCCGCAAGCCCATTTCTGCATGGTTTCCGGGAGCGACCGCAGGGTGGTCCGAATCGCAATTTCTGCGCCAGTTGCGCCCGCCTTGCGGTACAACCCTCGAATGCGCTTTGATAAACCCCATGACTATCTCCTGCCGCCGCTACCTGCTATGGTTCCTTCTCTTTTCGTTGGTCACCGTAACCGCCGCCAAGGATTCCCCAAAGCGCAAATATCTTCTCTTCGTCGGCACATATACTGAAAAGGAGAGCACAGGCATTTACGCCTATCGCTTCGATGCGGAATCCTCTGAACTGACTCCACTAGGCATAGCGGCGGAAGCCAGCAACCCATCATTCCTCGCGATCGACCCGAGCCACCACTTCCTGTACGCGGTCAACGAAGTCCAAAAATATAAAGATGCCAGCAGCGGAGTGGTAAGCGCCTTCGCCATCGATCGTCAGAAAGGTGACCGCCAGACCGGCACGCTGCAACTGCTGAACGCAGTCGCCTCGCGCGGAGCCGACCCCTGCTACATCGCGTTTGACAAGACCGGAAAGTACGCGCTGGTAGCCAACTATACCGGAGGAAGCGTGGCCGTATTTCCGGTTCAGTCCGATGGCCACATCGGCGAATCTTCAGCTTTCGTTCAACACGTCGGGTCGAGCGTCAACCGCGAGCGCCAGGAAGGTCCGCACGCGCACTGGATCGAAACTACCCCCGACAATCGTTTCGCAATCGCAGTTGATCTGGGCCTTGATGAGCTGCTGGTCTATCGCTTCGACGCAAAAACCGGATCCCTCGCCCTGAACAATCCTCCCTATGCCAAGCTCGATCCCGGAGCCGGCCCTCGTCACCTCGCCTTTCATCCAAATGGCAAGTTCGTCTATGTAGTAAACGAATTGCAGTCCAGCATCACCGCATTTGCCTACGATGCCAGCCGCGGCACGCTGCATACCCTAAAAACCGTTTTAACCCTTCCTAAGAACTTCTCGGGGAGCAACAACGCCGCCGAAATCAAGATAGATTCCAGAGGCAAATTCCTATTCGCCTCCAATCGCGGACACGACACCATTGCCGTCTTCTCCATCGACCGCAAAACCGGCGCTCTAACTTTGGCAGGTTCCTTCCCCACCCAAGGCAAAACCCCGCGTAATTTTGAAATCGACCCCACCGGCAGGTTCTTGTTTGTAGCCAATCAAGATACTAATAACATCGTGGTGTTCCGGATCGACGCCAATAATGGCCGACTAACTCCTACGAAACAGATACTCCAAGTCTCCTCACCCGTTTGCCTGAAGTTCATGGCCGTCGAATAGGAACAAGCCCACTTCTTGGAATATGGCCGTCTTGTAATCGGGCACTCGGAGCTGAATGGCGTGCAGAACTACACTCGAACATTCCAGCACGCAAAGCGCTGCGCGGGACGAGGCCTATGCTTTGAACTCGTAGAGGTTGTCTGCTGCCTTAACCGGCGTCAATATCTCCTCAACCACGCGAAAGCGCCCTAATCCCATCCAGCTTATCCGGACCCGCGTGCGATTGAAGCTTCGACGCGTGAGCAGGTGATTTTGTCCCTGATCGCGCTCATCATTTGGGTAGCATTGGAGTGAGGGATAAGGAGAAATTGTCGGGAGTTTGGAGCGTTTTCTTCTCGCGCAGTCTCTATCAATTGCGTCGCGGTGTTCACGGCCCTTTTTTCGTCGTACCATTTCCCGAAGGAGAATCTCACGATGCCCACGAATTCGAACTGTTATGTACGCGGTAGCCTTCTCGTTGGTGCGCTCCTGTTGACGAGTGTCTCCGCTTTTGCACAGTTCGTTGCCAACGATGCCGCGGCGGTGGACAAACGTGTCAATGAATTCGTGGGCGCGATGACCCTTGACGAGAAGATCGACCTCCTGGGCGGTGACACGCCGTTTCGCACTCACCCGGTGCCACGCCTCCATATTCCCTTCTTCCAGATGGCCGACGGTCCAGTAGGAGCGCACATTCCCGCCCCGACCATCGCTTACGCGGCCGGCATCGGATTGGCGGCTTCGTGGGACAAGGCACTCGCGCTCCGCATTGGCGAAGAACTGGGACGCGATTGCCGCTCCCGTGGGGCGGTGTTCTTACTCGGTCCGGGCGTCAACATTTACCGCGCGCCCATGAACGGGCGTAACTTTGAATATTTCGGTGAAGATCCATTCCTTGCCAGCCAGATCGCTGTCGCGTACATCGAGGGGGTGCAGAAGGAAGGTGTCGCCGCCACCATCAAGCATTATCTCGGCAACAATTCCGAGTATTTACGCCACGATACCGATTCCATCATCGACGAGCGGGCGCTGCGGGAAATCTACATGCCGGTGTTCGAAGCTGCCGTCAAGGTAGGCCAAGTCGGTGCGATCATGGACGCCTACAATCTCACCAACGGCGAACACATGACGCAGAATCGCCAACTTAACGTTGAAGTGGCCAAAGAGCAGTGGCACTTTCCCGGCATCATCATGTCCGATTGGGTCGCCACTTACGACGCCACGGCGGCCGTAAAGGGGGGCCTCGATCTCGAGATGCCGTTCGGCGTTCATTACAACCAGGAAGTTCTCATTCCGTTGCTCAAGGCCGGAACCATCACGCAAGCAGATCTCGATGACAAGGTACGCCGGATCCTGCGCGTCGCTGTTAACTTCGGTTGGCTTGATCACCCGGCACTGGACACGAGCATACCGCGCTACAACCTGCGGGGTCGGGAGGCCTCACTGCAGGCCGCGCTGGAGGGCGCGGTGCTTCTGCAAAATGACAACAACGCACTACCGCTCGACCGAACAAAGATCAAGACGATCGCTGTGATCGGACCCACAGCGACTCAAACTATAACCACGGGCGGGGGTAGTGGCGAAGTCGTCAGCTTCGCCACGACGAATCTGCTCGCCGGCATCGGCAACTATTTGGGCGACGGAGCCAACGTGCTCTACGCACGCGGAGTTCGTAGTCTCAACCAGATGTCGCGACTCACACAATTCACTACCGATGCCCAAGGCTCAACCCCCGGTGTGACACACACGACGTTTGCCAATGCTGATCTGCAGGGCGGAGAGACTGGCATAAGCGTCGAGCGACTGATGCTACTCCCCGGCTCCACTCGCCGCGAGCCAGAAGAGCAGGAACTGAACGCGCTCACGTCTCATGGGAATTCCAGCCCCTATCTGCGAACGACGACGAATTCGTGGTGTTCGCGCAGACTGACGGAAGGTACCGGCTGGTAGTCGACGATGCGACCGTCTTTGACAGTTCTGTCGTACCCAAGGCGATCCTCAGCCAAACGACCCTGGAGCTCTCTAAAGGGCCGCACAAAGTTGTGCTGGAACAACTCGCGACACAGTTCGCTTCCGTTTCGGGGTTGCGTGTCGGTATCGTGCCGCTCCGTACCATCGTCGAGGACGACGCTCTCGAAATGGCGTCTCACGCCGACGCGGTGGTGCTGGCGGTCGGATTCAACGCATCGTCCGAGTCCGAAGGTGGAGACCGCAGCTTTGAGCTCCCGGTCGGGCAGGAGCAACTCATCGAGCAAGTCGCTGCACTCAGAAAGAAGACCGTCGTCGTGATCACTTCAGGTGGTAGCGTTGACGTCTCACACTGGAAAGACAAAGTTCAGGGCATCCTCGCCACGTGGTATGCGGGCGAAGAGGGCGGCACAGCCGCGGCCCGGTTGCTCTTCGGAGAGACAAATCCGTCCGGCCATCTGCCCATCAGCTGGGAAAGGAACGTTGCCGACAACCCCAGCTTCGCCAGCTACTACCCCGATCCGGGGACCAACAAGATCGTCTACCGGGAAGGCATATTTGTGGGCTATCGCGGTTATGAGCAGACTCATGTCGAACCGCTCTTTCCGTTTGGTTTCGGACTCTCTTATACGACGTTTTCGTTCGCTCACCTGAGGGCCACTCCGACGGGCGAAGGCCGCTTCTCGATCAGCTTCGACGTGACGAATACTGGCAAACGCGCCGGAGCTACCGTCGCCCAGCTCTATGTAGGCGAAGCAGCGCCCACTGTGCCACGCCCCGCGAAGGAATTGAAACAATTCGAGCGCGTTATGCTGCAACCGGGAGAGACCAAGCGTGTCGTTGTCGACCTCGATCCACGCAGCTTTAGTTTCTATGATGTGGGCGCAGCAGCGTGGCACGCCGACGCAGGCACCTACGACTTGTTGCTAGGCGACTCCGCAGCCGACATTCAGCAGAAGATTGCTCTCCAGGTGTCGAGGCCCATTATTACGTCAGTGCGGGAGTAGGGGAAACTGCGCGAGACTGTCTCCAGTTCAATGACGGTCGCTTGGAGAATGCCCTCCTTTCACGCACAATACCGCGGGTTCGACGTCCCGTCGCTGCCGCCGAGGGCTCTGTAGAAGTTTGAACCCCAACCAGATTCTCAACGAGGTTGGCAAGAATTCGGCTATGGAGGTTCAACCTTGCGTCTCGCATCGGGCGAATGACGAGCCCGCGGCTACTCGACGAAATACATGCGTTTTCAATGGCTTGACATCGCCCGTCCGTGAGGCTACTTTGCTACCCAAGAACTCCGCAGGGCGATTCTGGGGGCTCGTTGTCGCAGGTTCAATCCAAGATTGTTAAACAGTTGCTGGACGACTGGCACGCCGGCGAAGACGAGGCGTTGCGCGCCCTGGTTCCGCTCGTTTATGACGAACTCCGGCGGGTCGCGCACCAATATCTGCGGAAGGAACGTGCCGACCATACGTTGCAGAGCACGGCCTTGGTGCACGAGGCTTACTTGCGGCTGGAGAAACAAGGCGCCGCCAAATTCGAGAACCGCGCTCATTTCCTGGCCATCTGCGCCCGGTTGATGCGGCAGATTCTGGTAGAGTACGGGCGCAGCCGCAATACCGCCAAGCGAGATGGAGGCGATCGCGTAACCCTAGATGGGTTGGCGTTCAAGAGCCGCAGCGTGGATATAGTCGCTCTCGACGACGCGCTGCATGAACTGGCTAAACTCGACCAACAACAGAGCCGCATTGTGGAGTTGAGATTCTTTGGCGGTCTTTCCATCGAAGAAACCTCGGATGTGCTCAAGCTGTCGCCCAGAACCGTGAAAAGACACTGGGCTTCCGCACGGGCTTGGCTGCATCACCAGATCAGCGCGACAAGCGGTCCATGACACCAGAGCGTTGGCAACAGATTCGTGAAGTGCTTGAAGAAGCGCAGGAACTGGAGCCCGCCCAACGTTCCGCCTTCTTGGATCGCGCCTGTTTGTCCGATCAATCGTTGCGGCAAGAAGTCGAGGTCCTACTCGCCTCTGGCGATGATGCCCACCCGACCTTCCTTGAACCCGTACCGGCCTCCGACGGATTAATCGCGAATCTGGATGGGATCCTTTCTGGTCGCGGGCTGCAGGCGGGACAGCTTTTTGCCGAACGTTTTGAACTCGTGCGCAAGCTTGGTGAAGGAGGCATGGGCCAGGTCTGGCTGGCCGAACAGACCTTTCCAGTGCGCCGGCAAGTCGCCGTCAAGCTGATCAAGGCTGGCATGTACGACGAGGCGGTCGTGCAACGCTTCGAATCGGAGCGGCAGGCGCTGGCGATCATGGATCATCCCGCCATCGCCAAAGTGTTCGACGCCGGAACGACGCGACAGGGCCAGCCCTACTTCGTGATGGAGTATGTGCCCGGTTTGCCGATTACCGAATATTGCGATCAAAAGAAACTCAAGATCGCGGACCGGCTTGAACTGTTCATCCAAGCGTGCGAAGGGGTGCAGCATGCCCACCAGAAAGCCATCATCCATCGCGATCTGAAGCCGGCAAACATTCTGGTGGTGGAAGTGGATGGCAAACCTGTGCCGCGGATCATCGACTTCGGTCTGGCGAAGGCGACCACGCCTCAGTTTGAGGGTGAGAGCCGCTTCACCCAATTGGGACATTTTGTGGGCACCCCCGGATACATGAGTCCGGAGCAGGCCGATCCCAATGTGCAGGACGGTCTTCACGACATCGACACGCGCACCGACGTCTACTCGCTGGGGGTCGTTCTCTATGTGCTGCTGGCTGGACTGCAGCCCTTTGAAACCAAGCAGCGGCAGAAGCAACCGCTCGACGAGTTACTAAGGAAGTTACGCGAGGAGGAGCCGCCGTCCCCGAGCCACAAAGTCAGCACCGATCGGGACACATCGGCGGCGACCGCCGCAGCGCGCGGCACCGAGCCCAAGCAGTTGGTCAGCCTGCTCCGCGGCGATCTCGACTGGATCGCGATGAAGGCACTGGAGAAGGATCGCACTTTCCGCTATGGCGCGCCTTCGGAACTGGCGGCGGACATTCGGCGGTATCTGAATAATGAGGCCGTCGTGGCGCGGCCGGCAAGTGCCGGATATCGATTGCGAAAATATGCGCGGCGGCACCGCGTCGCTGTAGGCGTGGCGGCTGGATTGGTGTTGTTGTTGGCCGCTTTCTCCCTTGTGCAGGCTTTGCAGTTACGCCGGATTACTCGGGAGCGCGATCGCGCCACGCGCATCACTGATTTCATGACTGGGATGTTCAAGGTGTCCGATCCCAGTGAAGCGCGCGGCAACAGCGTGACGGCTCGCGAGATCCTCGACAAGGCGTCGAACGATATGGGGACGGGATTGGCGAAAGATCCCGAGGTGCAATCGCAGATGATGCAGGTGATGGCGACCACATACACGAACATCGGGCTCTACGCTCGCGCTCACGAACTGGCAAAGCGCGCCCTGGACGCTCGAATGAGATTGCACGGACCGGATGACCCGAAGACCCTGGAGTCGATGACTCAGCTGGGCTGGATTGTGGATCGCGAAGGACATTATGCCGAAGCGGAGAAACTGGAGCGCCAGGCGCTAGCGGGCGAACGCCGCGTTGTCGGACCGGAAGATCCGCTTACGCTGGAGACGATGGATGACCTGGCCTTCGTCATGGAAGGTCTGGGTCATGCCGAGGAGACGGAGAAACTGGAGCGCGAAGTGATCGAGATCTCGACTCGCAGACTCGGTCCGGAGAGCACCCAAACCTTGCAATCGATGAACCGTCTTGGCATTGCGCTCTTTGACCAGAGCCGCTATGCCGAGGCGGAGCAAGAGTATCGTCAGTTGCTCGAGGTTACGCGCCGCGTTTTGGGAGCGGATCACCCTCGAAGCTTATCGGCGATGAACAATCTAGCATTGGCCCTCGTATCGCAGGGCCGCTATAGCGAGGCTGAGCCTTTGTGCCGCCAAGTTTTGGCAATGTACGGGCGGGTTTTCGGGCCCGAACACCGGAACACCATCAGCGCAACGCAAACCCTGGTCAAAGTTCTGACTGCGGAAGGCCACTTGGCCGACGCCGAAAAACTGGCCCGCGAGGCGTTGGCAATTCAGTCGCGAACCCTCGGACCCGAACACCCCCATACGCTGCTTTCGCAATGCGTGTTGGCGAACCTGCTCTTCAAGGAAGGCCATGTCCAGGACGCGGAAAAATTGCAAAGGGAGGCGCTCGTCGTCCAGGTTCGCGTCCTCGGACCGAACAGCGCCGATAGCCTGGTTAGTCAGAACAGTCTTGCCGGAATGCTGATCACCGAGGGCCAGTTCGCGGAAGCGGAAAAGATAGCTCGGGAAACATACGAGGTACGGCTGCGTAGTCTGGGACAGCAGGATCCTGACACGCTGAATTCCCTGCAACTACTCGGGACGGCGCTGGCCCGCAGTCATCGCTATGCCGAGGCCAGCGCACTGTTTCGCGATGTGATCGAGAAGGATAACAACTCCGGAGGCCAAGGAAACCGCTGGTCGGTGTGGTATTCCTTTGCTTGTGTGGCCGTGGCTGCCGACCGCCCCGATGACGCCCTACAGTATCTGCACGAAGCAATCAATCGCGGATATAAAGATGCGGACGGCTTGATGTCCGACGACCATCTCAAGAGACTCCGTTCGAACCCTCATTTCGAGGAACTCGTGGCCGAACTCAAACGGTCGCCTACAAAACCTCAAATCCAATAGTGGGGAAACCTTCGCGTTCTCCACGGGCCAGAAGTCCCGTCGTTTGCGAGCCCGTCTGGGCGCACCAAAAGCTGTCACGGCGATGGCCCACATGCTCGCCCGGCTCGTCTACCGGATGTTGCGTTACGGAGAACGATACGTCGACAAGGGGATGAAGTACTACGCAGAAAAATATGGAGAGCACGAAATCCGCAGCATTCAGAAAAAAGCCAACGACCTCGGCGTCGTGGTTACTCTCACCACCGCCGCATAAGAGAAGTTTCTGAGGAGCTTGGGATTTGGCCACGATACGCTTCCTCGCCTGCTGGCAGGATTTGCACTTGCGACGTCGTGAAATTATTACGCCCTTGTCTTTTTTGAGAGCCCGCCAAACGAGCGAGACGACCGAAGCTCTACGCACAAAGGTCGGTGCTGCGCACTCGGACTCATTGTTTTCTCTAGCGGAATTGGCCGCTGTCTCGATCTTCTCTCGAGGCGCGAATTCTTGCAGTTTCCTGATCGAGATCGCTGCACTGCTCCGCAGACGTCATCACTTACCTATCCGCTACCTCAGACCCATGCTTCTAGACGGGCTCATTAAGCGCGTAGCTTGCCGCTGCGTCCAGCCCACCTATCGCTCATCCCACGTTCCGTCCTTTCCTATCTGAACGAAGCTCAGTCTATCGCTTCCGGGAAGTCTGCCGCCGACAGTCATGAGATTCCACATAAGCATTGAGCCCGAATCAGGTTCTGGCTGCGGTCCAATCGGCTGTGCCAGAATCCCTAATTCCAACTGCCTCCGACGCTAACCTCGACGGGTGCAGCTTCGTCTATCCGTGTGTCGCGCGTTGGGCCGCCCCCTCTTTGGAGACCTCATGTACCTACGAAACAGAGCTCTTACGTTTGTGATCGCCGCCAATTTCATAGTCGCGACGTCTCACGCCCAGTCGAATGGACAGCGGGAAACGTCTCTCCAAAATGTCCCGGTCAAGGAAGGGAACACTGGCAATGCCGCCCTCGCACCCGAACACGCCTATCGCGACTCCCTCGCTGCGGGTGGCAGAGGTCCGGAAATGATTGTTCTCCCGGGTGGCAAGTTCGCTATGGGCAGCCCGAAAGACGAAGCTGGTCGCGAAGAGAATGAGGGACCCCTTCACGACATCAGCGTGCGCAGCTTCGCGTTGGGGAAGTATCCCGTTACGCGGGGCGAGTTTGCCAGATTCGCAGCTGCAACTGGCTACAAAACCGATGCCGAGAAGGACACTCCCGTCCCCTTCCAGCCGGCCGAATTGGGGATCCCGGTCGGCTGTTTTGCCTATAAGGGGGGTCAGGACTATGGCTGGAAAGCCGGCAGCAGTTGGCGCGATCCGGGCTACAAGCAGGAGGACAATGAGCCGGTGACATGTCTGAGCTGGAACGACGTTCGCGCCTATCTCAATTGGCTTTCGCACGAGACAGGGAAGCCCTATCGCTTCCCCACTGCCGCGGAAATGGAATATGCGATCCGGGCTGGCTCGTCTACTCCGTATCCCTGGGGTGCGGCCGCTGAAGATGTTTGTCACTACGGAAACGTCCGCGATGTAACAGCCAACGCGCGCTTTCCACAATGGAAAAAAGGCGTCACTTGCAACGATGGAGCTTTGTTTACCTCGGCAGTGGGTCGCTATCGTGGCAACGCTTTTGGTTTGTTCGATACCGTCGGCAACGTGGAGGTGTGGACTGAGGACTGCGGCATTGAAAACTACGACTCCGCTCCGTCGGACGGCAGCGCCCAGCAGTCTCCAGGCTGCGAGCGGCACACACTGCGTGGCTCCTCGTGGAACTTCCCACCCGCCGGCTTTCGCTCTGCCCATCGTGAGAATCCTCCGGCGGCGGGCCGCAGCTTCGACACAGGATTACGAGTGGCCGAGGATGTCCCGAACACCCAGCGCACAGGCCGTTCGGCTGGTTTTGCGCGCTAAACTTGGGCAAATGGGTTAAGAAATCGCGCGAGAACTATGCTCGTTCGCCATGCCGATTTGGTGTTCTAAGTATTTGTTATTACACGCTGACAAGCGGGAATTCCAGACCGCTGAAATCAGCGATTTCACTTATTCGGGAATTGGGCCGGTGGGCCCAACGAGTAGAATCGGGATGTTTCAACACCAACCTCTCCTGGAATTCCGCCAATCCCACGGCTTTCATTGACTTGCACCTTTTCATCGACGTAATATTCGCGCCAGTGATAGGACAGAGCATCTCGCATTACCGGATCATTGAAAAGCTCGGCGGCGGGGGCATGGGTGTGGTCTACAAAGCCGAAGACACGCGCCTGCAGCGTTTTGTCGCCCTCAAATTCCTGCCCGAGGACGTCGCCCGCGATCCGCTGGTACTCGCGCGCTTCCGACGCGAGGCTCAAGCTGCATCCGCACTGAACCACCCCAACATCTGCACGATTTATGACATCGGCGAACAGGACGGGAAAGCATTTATCGCCATGGAGTATCTCGACGGCGTAATGCTGAAGTACCGCATCGCCGGACGTCCCGTGGAAACTGATCTGCTGCTGGCGCTTTCCATTGATATCGCCGACGCGCTCGATGCCGCGCATGCGGCGGGCATCATCCATCGGGATATCAAATCCGCCAACATCTTTATCACCAAGCGTGGGCATGCCAAGGTTCTCGACTTCGGGCTGGCCAAGAGGACCGATTCGATCAGGAGGCCAGAATCGACATCGGGATCGGATGATCCCACGATCGGCGCGTCCACCTTTCCCGACAAGGATCTCACGACCGGGAACCCGGCTCTCGGCACGGTGAGCTACATGTCGCCCGAACAGGTTGCCGGCAAGACCCTGGATGAACGCACCGACCTGTTTTCTTTCGGCGTAACACTGTATGAGATGGCCAGCGGCCGCCTGCCTTTCGATCGAGGCACCGATGGAGCGACTTATGGAGCCATCCTTCACGAACCCGCAGACCCGCCCAGCCAGTCAAACGCTCAGCTCCCTGCGCAGCTCGAGGCGATCATCATTAAGGCGCTGGAGAAAGATCGCGACCTCCGTTATCAACATGCCTCGGAGATGCGCGCCGATCTGCAACGGTTGAAGCGCGATACCGAGAGCGGTCGCTCTTCGGTCGCGGCGTCGGGGCCATCTTCTTTTTTGTCATCCTCGGGAAGGGCGGCGGTGGCGAAAGTTTCCGGTCCCCAGCCCGCGGCTTCGCGTGGAAACATTGCATTTACTGTTCTGCTCGCGAGCTTATTCATCGCTGGTCTGATCGCTGGCGGAATCTACTATTACCGCTTTCATCTGCAAAGCAAGTTGCTGACCGAAAAAGACAGCATCGTTCTCGCCGATTTTTCCAACAGCACCGGCGATGCGGTATTCGATGACACGCTCAAGACTGCGCTCAGCGTTTCCCTGGGGCAATCGCCTTTCCTGAATGTGCTCTCCGACAGTCAAGTCGCGAGGACCTTAAAACTGATGACGCGCCAGGCAGACGAAAAACTCACGCCCAATGTCGCCCGCGAGGTTTGCCAGCGGGCGGGCAGCAAAGCCTACATTGCCGGAGCGATTGGCAGCCTGGGCAGCGAATATGTGCTGGCCCTGAAGGCGGTGAATTGCCGGAGCGGAGACACACTGGCGCAGCAGCAGGTCACCGCAGCGTCCAAGGAGAAGGTGCTGGACGCGCTGGGCCAAGCGGCATCGAAGCTGCGCCCAGAGTTGGGCGAATCGCTGGCTACGGTACAGAGGTTTGACGTTTCGCTCGAACAGGCGACTACATCTTCGCTGGAAGCTCTGAATGCGTACACCATCGGCCGGAAAGTCGCTCACGAGAAAGACACTGGCGCATCGATTTCCTACCAGCAACGAGCCATTGAACTGGATCCAAATTTTGCCATGGCCTATATGGCATTGGGCGGCGACTACTGGAGCCTTGGTGAAGTGGGGCGCGCAAGCGAATACTACACGAAAGCATTTCAGTTGCGGGAGCATGCCAGTGAGCGAGAAAGGCTCGATATTACAGCCGACTATTATTCGAACGTGACGGGAGAGCTGAACAAGGCTGCGGAAACGCGCCAGCAGGAGATCGATAGTTATCCTCGGGACGCCGGAGGATACGGTAATTATGGGACGCTGTTCGCATCACTGGGACAGTACGAGAAAGCGATTGAGGTAACCAAGCAAGCCTTGCGTCTGGCACCGGGAAGCTTGTATCGATACGCGAATCTTGCTAACTACAACCTGGCCACGCAGCGTTTCGATGAAGCACAAGAGATGATTCATGAGGCACAGGCACGAAAAGGAGATGACGTAAGTTTACACAATGCTCTTTACGCCCTCGCCTTTCTCAAAGGCAATTTCGCAGCGCTCGAAGAACAGGAACAGTGGTACTCAAGCAAGCCAGCGTATGAGAACTTTGGGCTTGCGCTCGCAGCCGATACTGATGCCTACGGGGGTCGTCTGACCGCAGCTCGGGAGCTAACCCAACGCTCCGTAGCGTCGGCCATACGAGCTGACAGTAAGGAAAGTGGCGCAGTGTGGCAAGCCAATGCAGCTCTCGAACAGGCGGCTTACGGCAAGCCTGTGGAAGCCCGACAGTCGGCGGCAGCGGCTCTGAAGCTGAGTCCCGCGAGTCAGGGCGTGGAGGTCGAAGTCGCATTGGCTTTTGCCATGGCGGGTGACACGACGCGAGCCGAATCCTTAGCGAAAGACCTGCAGCAGCGGTTCCCATTAGATACGCAGATTCACGCTCTTTGGCTGCCTGCGATCCAGGCGCAATTAGCGCTCGACAAAAAAAACCCGGATATTGCGATCGATGCGTTGCAAACGGTTTCGCCGATAGAATTTGCAGTAATTTCGTTCAGCAGCAACGTCTCCTGTCTTTACCCAAAGTATGTTCGCGGCGAGGCCTACCTGGAAGCCGGACAAGGCAGCGCTGCCGCCGCCGAGTTTCGGCAAATTATCGACCACAGTGGGATAGTGTGGAACTGCTGGACGGGAGCATTGGCGCATCTGGGCTTGGCTCGTGCCAATGCATTGCAATCGAGAGCCTCGCAAGGACAAAGTGCGGATTCCGATGTAGCGCACTCCCGGGCACTCACTGCTTACAAAGATTTCCTAACGCTATGGAAAGATGCCGATCCTGATCTCCCCATTCTGAAGCAAGCCAAAGCGGAGTACGCGAAGCTGCAATGAGGTCTGCGGCAACTGCGGGGATGGCGGCGCCAAGTCTCAGGCGAAGCGACCTCCTCGATCCGGCAATTCCACCAGAATCCACCCACGCCACGGAAAGTGGCAGGGCCGCTTTCCGCTCACTCCTGCCCGAGCGAGGATGAAGATGCGGTCGGAGGGGAAACGGTGAGCATGGATGATTATTGCGGCGCGATTTTTTTTAAACTTCCGGCCTTCACCATGCCCAGAACTGAAGCGAGAACGCCTCGCACCGCAGCCACGTCTCGGCCATCAGAATCCCGGGCAGACGGCGGCGCGTAGTAAGTGCCGGAACAACTCGTAGGTGCCGTCAGTTAGATAGATGTCCAAGCCCTAACCGTATCGGAGGGGTCAGGGCTCAATCAACTCTGGCACTAGCGCATCAGAGCTTCGCCTGCTCGGGAAATTGTGGGTGATAGGATTGCTTCACGCCGAGATTCAATCTTGCACTTCCCAACTTGGAGAGATCCCGGATGTCTTCACGAGCGCCCAGAACGAGCACAGGCGCAATCGGCATCGATTTTGGGACAACGAACAGTTCCATCGCCTGTGCCGATAATTCCGATGAGGTGCAACTTGCCAAGTTCCCATACCTGGGGAACCCGACGGATTCCTATCGGTCACTCCTGTATCTTCAGCAGTTGAAGGAAGGTGGTGTGAATCGGCTGCAATCGTGGACAGGACCAGAAGGCATTGAGCACTATCTTTCCGCGGACGTGAAGGGTCGACTGATTCAATCCCTCAAGTCGTTCCTGACCAGCCGCACGCTTCACGGCACGGAGGTTTTCGGTCGAAGGTACGCGCTTGAAGATCTGATCGCTAGGATTCTCAGGGACCTGCGCGAAAAGGCGGAGCGTCAGTTTGGGTTCGCTATCCGATCGGCGGTGATCGGAAGGCCGGTTCATTTTGCGGGAGCAGAGAAGGAGCAAGATGACAGCTATGCAGAGGGTCGGCTTAGAGCGGCCTTTGAGTTAGCTGGCTATGAGTCCGTAGAGTTCGAAATGGAGCCGGTAGCGGCGGCTCACTATTACGAATCCATGCTAGATCATGACGAACTCATTCTCATAGGGGATTTCGGCGGTGGTACCAGTGATTTCTCCTTGATTCACGTTGGCCCTACTGTTCGCCAAAGAGGCAGAGTCACAGGCGACATCGTGAGTAACGCGGGAGTGGGCATAGCGGGCGATGCCTTCGATGCAAAGATTATCCGGCATCTCGTGTCTCCAGCTCTAGGAGCCGGATCGCAGTTGCGTTCGCTGGACAAGATCCTAACGGTTCCAAGCTGGGTTTATATCCGGCTAGAGCGCTGGCATCATCTTTCTATGTTGAGAGCCAAAGATGTCCTGGACATGCTGAGGGGCGTTCATGCGCAATCGCTTGAACCAGAGAAAATCGGGGCGCTCATTCATTTCATAAAAGAAAATCTGGGATTCCACCTCCACCGCGCCGTGCAAAAGATTAAGTGCGATTTGTCGAATGCCCCTCTGGCTACATTCCGGTTTTCGGACGGGTTTGTGGATCTGGCGGCGGTCGTGGAGCGAGCATCCTTCGAGGAGTGGATTTCTGAGGAGCTTGGACAGATCGCGGGATGCGTCGATTCTCTCCTGAGCTCGTCTGGCGTGCATCCGAAGGATGTGGATATGGTATTCCTGACGGGTGGTTCTTCATTTGTTCCAGCCGTAAGGAACATCTTCGAAATGCGATTTGGAGAGAAGCGAATTCGGGGCGGAAACGAGTTTACGTCGGTCGCGCGCGGCTTGGCGCTGAAAGCGATGGACTCGCGCAGATCTCCGTGCACCCCTTTTCAAGTTCGACACTAACGGAGGAATCGCATCACCTCGGTGACGGCCGGCTCATCCCCATTTTGTTTGGATGGTCCCACGTCATCGCCAACCGGCGCCCCAGCACCCTCCCCGGGCGCCGATGTCGCGTTGTCGTGCCTCATAAGACCGTCAACGTATGCTATTTCGGAGTTTTACCCCGGTTCGCGTCGTCCTGTACGGACTTCGTCGTAGCCGACTTCGCGATCGCCGACTTGGTGGGCGAACCACATGCAGCGGGGGGATTCGTCATTTGCTTCGCAAATACACGGTAGCTCGGCCCGTCCGGCCGCAACGTCGACCAGTATCCCGACCGGCTCAGCAAGGGTTTGTGCTGAACGATTATCTGGTTGAACAGAATCTTCACTCCACATTCCAGATTGTTCTTGGGCTGCAGGATGGTTTTGGCCGGATCGTTCGCCTTTAGCGCTCGGTCCATCGCCCAATTGAAATCGCATCGGTAACGCTTCTGGTCTGCGTATGCAAGCTGCAACAATCCCTCACTGCGCATGGTCAGTGCGCGTTCCGGTTGGCTGTGACGGGCGCTCTTACTCGGATCAAGTCCAGCTTCAGCCCCGGCAAGCGCCTGGAAGAAATAAGCCCAAAATGTGCGTTTGTCTGTCGTACCCATTTCGTAAAACCGCGGGCAAAATCGACGCACGCCCTGGGGGACCTGGGAGGAAAGCATTTCGGGCGGAAGCGCGTTCTCGATGATCTGGTCCCATTGCGGCTCCCAAGGCGTCCCACCGAGTTCGACCTTTTTGATGTCGATAGGGGTTGGCGGGGCTGGTTTGATGGCCTGCGCATGCGAAGGTGTACCTATTCCTAGGCACAATGCGAGGCTCAGGATTGACCACCATGTATTCCGCACAGCGCTACCTACGTTCAGTCTCCCCCAGGAATCGATCCATTGTCTTGCCACCGTCGCGAGAAATCTCAGCCGTAGGTTCTGGCCACAAAGATCATGCGAGGATCGACGTGATCTCTCCCGGCTCCATCTACCGGCCTGTCCGGTAGTGGCGCGATTCGGGCGAGCCCGCCCCGTCATCTCTGCAAGCATAGCTTTGAATTCACGCGGCCTTGCGGGCTTTCGTCGCCGTCTTTCGCGCGGGGTGTGGCTTCTTCCGAGCTTGTGCTGCAGTCCTTCCCGCTTTGGGCGCTGGTTTAACGACCGATGGCAATTCCAGCTTGGGCTGTTTTGCAGTGCGATGATGGCCGTGGTTCAGCGGTTGGATGCGTGCGGCTTCTTCCTCCATCCGCAGCTGAGCGTCGCAATCTTTTTGGCGCTCGTCTTCTAGGTATGCCGGAATCGTTTTCGTGGTCATGGACAGAGTGTGGCAGAACTGGCGACTCCAAACTGTCCACTTTAGCTCTATGTCAACGGTCGGCGATAGGTAGATAGGTGGAAGAGAAAGGACTCACCAGCGAGTTCCGTGCCTTTGAGGTTGTCAGGTTTCGCACACTGATCGTCGGCGTCTTCATCGTCTTCCTCATCGAGAACTCATTGCCACCCCAAGGCGGGATCCTCTGCTGAGCGGCCCGAAAAAATAGCTAGGTAGGTTCAACCAGCATTCATGAGAACGGTTCTCGTTACGAGATCGCGTGATGGGTCATTAATCGAGGTTATGAGAACTATGATCCTTCTCGACATGATCTGCATCCGCGTGATACCGGAATCCGACAATGGTGTCGTGCGCGTATCTGATGACCACCACTCGCCTTGCGTACATTTCTTGCGCCAGACGCCCACCCAGAGATCAAAACCTAGTGCAGGTAGATGTTTGCGAGGAGCGGTGAAGGAGATTTGGGGAAGTGAGCAGCCTACAAGACGACCGCATTAAAGAGTATGAAAGCCTTCTCTTTTGTTGGCAGTTCCGAGCGCATTAGGCTACCCGAACAAGATTCGGCACAAAAGCCACCCACGAGCGATCCCGGATATCGACCGTAAGGCGGGCTCCGGTTTTCTCAAACCGGTAGGTCTTGCGCGTAATCGGGCTCACGACGGTAAGCGCAGTGTCTCCAACATACTCAAAGACTGGCGTGGGAAGTGAGAGTCGAGCGCGTGCCAGGGTGGGCGCCGGCACGGTCGCACCAGCCTGGGCGGTGACGCTCCGCACCGCCCGTCGCGTCTCGCTTGTAATTGTTGGCCGTGGCCGGTTGCAACACATATCTCACTCCTTCGTTTCTTCAAAGACCCCGGGCAAATCGATGCGCTTAGTTCCTTGCTCCAACAGACAGGCAGTGCCCGACAATGCTGGCCAGAGCAGCAAGCGCTGCGTCCAGCCGTCGCCGATCAGCAAGGCCAGCGGGATGGCAAACCATACGCTCAGGCAATAGAAACAATCTAGCAGTCCGCCGAAAAAGCCGTCGCCGGCCCGCACGCGCAAACGAGCTGTAAGTCGGAAGGGACCTTCCTCCACACCGATCAAGTGGGTCACCCGCCAGAGACAGAGTGTGGCGACCAGAAAATCCTCGGCCTGCCTGGCAAAGATAGGGTGATGCATTTCTTTTCCTTCGAGCAAAGCCGCTCCGAGCATGCTCGGAGCGGCCTTCGCGGCGTTTGCGCTCCTACGACATTTTGCTATCGGTTTTGTCCGCCAGAATCGGAGGACACGGCGGCGTTGGCGGTGCGTCCGACAATGCTACTGCCGCGGTTGTGATGTATTCAAACTGCGAAAGTGTGGTGTAACCATTGGTGTGTTTTGGATAGACCGCAAGCGTAAGGGCAAAGGAACAGGCGGTTTCTGAGCCCAGCATTTCCCCGAAGGTTACCGAGGGAACGGTAAACGCAGACGCCGGACTCGGCGGAGACGCGGTGGAATAGGCGTTGGCCACTCCCACTGTGCAGCCGTTGGTCCAGTTCGTATCCTCGCCTTGAGCTAACCACCCACTGGTTCCGTTAAGCCCCTCCTGCCAACTCAGGTCGAACGAGCTCATGAACGAAGCCGAAGGGACCGGCGATGGCGAGAGGTCGCACATCACCGCGTGGTAGGCCTGGAAGCCCACGTAGAAAGGTCTATCACTACTGTCGTGATAGAACTGGCAGGTCTGAACTCCCGAGGAGTTCATGAAGTAGTCGAATGCGCCCATCACTCTGCGATTGTCCACCCACAGTGCGTGCGTCAGCGAATTGTGCTGAACATACGCATTCGTCGTGGAAGTGATCAAGCGAAGGTAGTGGAACGTTCCCTTTGTGTCCGTTGAAAGCGGGCTGGGGGCATCGGTTGGAACCAGGCGGTTGCCGGTTTCATCGAAGATTTCTACTATCAACAGGTATTGCCCGTTGCCAGCGCCCGGACCTCCGGGAATAATGTTGGCCAACGTGGTTGTGTCCAGATACTGATGAAACTGATTGCCAAGCCAACTGGGGTTACTGCCACCGAAGTAGGGAATCTGAAAAAGACCCTGATTCCCGTTAACCGTGACCGGACCAAGCGGCTGACTTGGGGTGCTCGGCGGAGTGGTTGAGAGATCGATGTACTGCCAGGAGATGGGTGTCAATAGCGGTATCAGGGTTGCACCCGACATAGGGCCACCGCTGGAATCCGCCTGTACAATGCTGAACCGGTAGTAATAGGGACTCGGGCTCGCACTCTGCAGACTCGGATCGTAGTTAAGGAGCAGATTCAAGGTTGTGGCCCACGGCGCCCCGGATCCGACCACGAGACCGGCATCTTGAGTTAGCGGTGCCAGCTGCGTATTTCCCGTCTGAGTCAGATCGACCCCAGACGCGTTAACCCCCAGCCAGTTGCTGTTGAGCTCGTTGGTGTTGGTGTTGCCGATCGCCTGGAAAGCGATGTAGTCGTTGCCCAAAGCTGGCGGCTGAAAACAAGTCTGGCCAATTAGCGTATAGAGATTAGCCGCTTCGTCGGCCGAGAAATACTGCTGCGCTGCTGAGCCGTCATAGATGTAAGTCCAGACACCGTTCACCAACTGCTTGATCTTGTAGAAATAGCTGTTCCTGCAGTTGAAACGGAATAGCGGAAAGAACCGATAACAAAAACTGAAAGTGCCATCGGGGTTGACCGACGTTTGTCCGAGCAGCGCCGAACTGCCGGTGCACCAGAACGGCCAAAGAATCGGGTAGGTCTCGATATAGGTTACGGCATCTTGCGGAGACAGGCTCCGCAGAGTTGCCAGATGGGTCGCCAGCGTCGCGCTAGGCACGAATGCATTCGAGACTTTTCCGGCCGCAAACGCCGCATCGACGTTCCTTACCAGATTCAGATCAAGCGGTCCGGGATCGGGCGAAGGAGGTGCCGGAAACATAATCGGGTTGGCGTTCAAGAACGCCGCTAAATTGTCGATCAGCGGCGGTACATAAGGGATCAGGAGCGGCCAGCAGCAAGTCGTGTATTCCCACACCTCCACGACCGCATTGCACAGCGGTTCGCAAACCTCAGGGAATCTCAGGAACTGCAGACCGAGCGCGATGGGGCGCAGTCCCGCAAGGCCGTCAAAAAACGGAAAGCACCGATTCGCCGTGCCCGATAGGCAGAT
>Ga0209008_1000096_pt1 | contig 42838 bp, 32 predicted proteins | sample JacPin_JW_Ref_O3_FD_187963 | JGI IMG/M metagenome (GOLD analysis project Ga0209008, IMG submission 187963) | Forest soil microbial communities from Algoma, Ontario, Canada - Jack Pine, Ontario site 1_JW_Ref_O3 (SPAdes) (version 2) | ecosystem: Environmental > Terrestrial > Soil > Boreal... | reverse complement strand
CGTAATTCTGCTCGAAGCGCGCGATCCGCAATCGCTGGCCGAGCGCATTCGGAATAAATTTCAAGTCGATGCGACGGTCATGGGTAAACACATCCGTCTTGAAATTGAAAATGGGCATCGCTTCGTACCAGAAGTAGTCGAAGCCTTTCCCGGGGAGATTCAATCGCTCAGCGTGAGCAAGCCGACGCTGGAGGATGTGTTCATTCATCGGACGGGGCATCGGTTTTGGAGTGAAGAGGCCGAGCCGAAGGCAGGGCAAGCAAAAAAGGCGAAGAAAAAACGCTGAGAGCTCAGCGTGCCAATTCACGATTCGGAGTTCCCAGCCGCACGGGCCAGTCAACGTAGACTAAGAAAGATTTCGACGTTGATCTGAACCGCCACCGGCTGGCCATCTTTTTGGGCTGGTTCAAATTTCCATTTCTTTACGGCTTTGATCGCTTCCTCATCCAATCCGAAACCGAGAGAGTACGCGCCACACGGATAGTGCGGGGTATACCATCCGCACCAACTCCGAGCCACAACCCGCATGTTCCCTGGAACTTCGCGTTGCGAGCCTGTTTTGATGACGGCGGCGGCGGATGGTAAAGCGCTCTCGGGGCCGACACATCACCCCCTCCCTTGAACACTTCGTCCGGCGAGCCATCCTTGCCCAAGTCGGTGGTCGCGGGCGGCGTGGTCTGCGCGTAAGTAGATATGGCTAGCGAGAACAGAAGGGCAACACAAGCGGCTGCACTCCTAGAACGCACCCCAGAAGACTATCACTCGCATCGTGATGACCGATGTCCCCGTAATCACGGGATAGACCTTTGGGAAATAACCGCCGACTAAGGCTTTGCCACCTTGCTCGGCACCGGCGTGGGTGCGCTTAAGAGTTCCACAAAAAGTTGATAGAATTTCTCCGTGTCGAGATCGACCTGCACCTCGACCGGTTGCACTTCGCCCTGCGGCTTGTCTTTCTGTGACCAAGTCAGAGTATCTCCGTAGCCAGCGCCGCGATCGAGGTTCACATCCATGTAGCGGATTTCTTTTTTCGTGATCAGGCTGGGATCGAGCCAGGCCACCGACGCCAGTTCATCCCACAGATAGTTGTAAGAGCCGTGCAGGTGCGCGTACTTGCCGATGTATTGAGCCGACGGCGTGTTGCTGGCCTTGATCTTATCGATCAGATCATTGGTCATTCTGGTCTTCACCGAAATGTCCACGGTCGTGCAGACAATTTTTTTCCACGGAGCACGCAAGGCAATGTGCGCCGCTTCCGGATCGAACCAGATATTAAATTCGCGGCGCGGCGTGTCGACGAACTCGGGATCGTCAGTCTGCGGACTTAGACTGGCGCCCATAAACACCAGCTCTTTGGCTAAACTTGGAAATTCGGGATCGATGGAAATGGCAAGGGCGAGATTGGTCATTGGCCCGCCTTCGTAGAGGGTGATCTCGTGCGGATACTTATGGACCATACGAACGAGAAAGTGCGCCGCATCTTCATCGGCGGCCTTGATGGTCGGCTTCCCTTCCGGCATCGCGCCCAGTTCGCGCGCTGCGTGATACCTTGACGGAGTCCACGCTCCCAGCCAAGCGACCGAGCCATAACGCTGCTCCCATTGCTCGGCTTCTTCTTTGGTTCTGACCAGTGGATACTCGGCGCCGCGCAGAACAGGAATGTCGGTCCGTCCGATGATCTCAAGCAGGCGCAGCGTGTGTGCGACCTCTTCGGTGAGCCATGCGTCTCCCGTCACCACGGTGATGCCCAGGACTTCGGTCTGCGGAGATTGAATGAGCAACAGCATGGCTTGCTGGTCGGTACCGGCGGGTCCAGCCGCATCCTGATCGATGATGATCTTGCGCTTGTCTTGAGACTGAGAAAGGAGATTCGCGATAAGGACGAAAATAACGATCGCGACCGCCTTGAAATTCGGAAAGCGGTACAAACTCATTCATGCACTCCATTCATGCGCCCCAGGATTTTGGAAGGCTTGCCATTGTAGAGCCTATTCAAGAGACTACGCCAGTTTTGCATCAGGGCGCGTGATTGCCGATGACGCTAAGGCGCGAATAGAATGACCACCGGTGACTTCGGCAGCTTCCATTTTGTCTCTTCTTTCGTTCGCGATGGTCTGGCCGGTTTTCTTTTCGCCCCGAGGCCGATCGGCGTGAGTGTCCTCAGGCTCAAATCAACTGGAATTTGCGCGGCGTGCTGTCTGGCAATTCTGGCCGTTCTCGCTGCCGTCTATGCGTATGCGCAAGAGCCGGCGAATGGCGGCATCTTGAAAGGATACGTGCGCGATTCCAACGGCCGGCCGATCGCAAGCGCAACTGTTTTCTTACAGCTGGCCACCGAGTCTCCGACGCCAGCCGTAGCCCCGCAAAGCACGCAAACGGGGTCCGATGGAGCGTATCGCTTTGCTGCGCTGCCGGCGGGCGCCTATACTCTGCGCGCACAGATGAATGGGTATAGCGAGGCAATCGCCAGTCGTGTTCCACTCGCACGCAAAGAGATGAAGCATATTGATCTCGTTCTAATCCATGCGAGCGCATCGGAATCGCAAAACGCATCTCTCCATGGAACGTTAGGCCGAGGAACGTCAGACCCAGGAACGTCGAGCGCCAACCCGAGGGCAGCAGCGCCCGAGTTTTTTGACGAACCGCAGTTCACCGTGGCGGGCGTGACTGAAGCGGCGAACGCGGGTGGACACGGATCCGACAGCGTGTTGAGAACTAGCGAAGCGCTGGCGCGGGCGACAGTTTCGCTGGACGCTTCCCCTGACAACGGATCAGCTGGTGCGGGAAATTCCCTGCCTTCGGCTGCGACTGAGAATTCGCTGCGCGACGCGGTGGCACACGATCCGAAGAATGCCCGCCTTCATCATCAACTGGCGGAGCATGAAGAGAAGCTTGGGCATCCGCTGGAAGCGGTGCGCGAATATCAGCGCGCGGCGGAACTCGATCCCAGTGAACCTTATTTGTTCGACTGGGGAACTGAGTTGCTCACGCATCGCGCGCTGGAGCCGGCTACGGAAGTTTTCGTGAGCGGCAATCGCTTTTTTCCAAAGTCGGCGCGGATGCTGATTGCGCTTGGCGTCTCCTGGTATGCTCGCGGCGCTTACGATCAAGCGGCGCGGTGTCTCGCGTCCGCGTCGGATATGGAGCCCGCGAATCCGACTCCGTATCTGTTTCTTGGAAAGATTCAGAGTGCGGGCGCTGCTTCCGATGCTTCGGCGGCGGAAACTGCGCAGCAGAAATTGGCGCGCTTTGCCGAACTACAGCCCGAAAATGCGCTCGCGAACTACTACTACGCAGTCAGTTTGTGGAATCGCTCGCAGAGCGCGGCGGATGGTGAGAGCGACGCTCAGCTGAATTCCGAGCGTTCGGAGCGCGTGGAATCCTTACTGCAAAAGGCGGTGCATCTTGATCCGAAGCTAAGCGGGGCATATCTGCAACTGGGAATTCTCTATGCGCAGCGCGCGGATTATCAGCAGGCGATTGCAGTGTATCGAAAAGCGATCGAGGTCGGTCACGATGATGTCAGTTCCGAACATTCCAGTCCAGATGGAGCCGAGATGCTAGCTCAAACGCACTATCGTTTGGCGCAAGCATACCAGCGAACGGGCGAAAAAACTCGTGCTCAAGAAGAACTTCAACTCCACGAGCAGTTGGTTAAGAAAACACAAGAAGATACGGAGCGCGAGCGACGCGAAATTCAGGAGTTTGTGATCACGCTGCGGAGACAAGATCCCGCCTCGCCAACTGCGCCGTAACCTGCCGCCTTCAGTTGCGAGCGGTCGGTGTCGCGGCGCTCATCAAATTCACGAACATTCGATCAAATTTTTCTTTGTCCAGATCAACCTGGATCTCGACCGGCTGCAGCGTGTGCGACGGCCTGGTTTTTTCCGTCCAGGTGAGAGTGTTGCCGTAGCCTGCACTTCGATCGAGATCGACACTCATGTAACGTGTCTCGCGCTTGGTGATGAGCGACGGATCAAGCCACGCGGCTGCGGCGAGTTCGTCCCACATAATATCGGCGCCGGGAAAAGACTGATAAAAGCGGGCGATGTAATGGGCCAGCGGGGTGCCGGCACGGTCGATCTCATGGACCATGCCGGGCGTCAGGCTGGTCTTTACGGAGATGTCTACGGGCGTGCAGACGATCTTTTTCCACGGCGCGCGCAGGACGATGCGCGCGGCTTCGGGATCGAACCAGAAATTGAATTCGTGGCGCGGGTTATTGACGAACTCGGCGTTGTCGGTCTGTGGTCCGAGGCTTCCACCCATGAAGACCAACCCCTCGGCCAGTTCCGGAAATTGCGGATCGATGGAAATGGCCAGAGCGAGGTTGGTCATGGGGCCACCCTCGTAGATTGTGACCTGGTGCGGATACTTGTGCGCCATGCGAATCAGAAAGTGGACGGCATCTTCGTCGGCGGGCTTGGTTGCCGGCTGGCCTTCGGGGAGTGTGGGCACGACGAAAGGATCGTGCCACCAGCGATCATCCCAGGCGCCGGCGTAGGCGACTTTTCCGTAGCGCTGTTGCCACAGTTGGGATTCCTCGCGAGTGCGAACCAGCGGGAAGGCCGCGCCGGAGAACACGGGAATGTCGGTGCGTCCGATGATCTCGAGCAGGCGCAGCGTATGGGCCACTTCTTCGTCGCGCCACTGGTCTCCGCTGACCACTGTGATCCCCAGCACGTCGACCTGCGGCGACTGGATCATGACGAGGAGAGTTTGCATGTTGCTTCCACCGGGGCCGGAGCAATCTTCATTGATGATTACCTTGCGGCGCGGCTGGGCCGAGGCGGCGAAGCTTGCGAGAAGAAATAGCAAAAGCAGATTGCGTTTGAAATTAAGAATACTAGGGGCGCTAAGCCTCACGAAAGATCTCCGCTGTGATGTATTAGCTCCGGTCAAACTACCCGGCAGCGTTTGTTTGCGACTACAACATGGTTCAACGAAGCAAATAGGCTTTCCGAACATGCCTCGAATCATCCCTTTTCATCTTTAGGTGAAGAGTCTCTCGAAAGAAGTTTTTCTGCGAGTCCCAGAATTCCCGAGATGATCAGAAAATCAATGAGTCCGAATGGTAGCGTATAGAAAAGCGTGGGCACGTTTCCTTGCGGCCAGCGAATCATAAAGAACAAGGGGACATGGAGCGCCAAGATAACAGCGATGATCGCCCAGAACCAGACATGTTTCCTTAAATCCCACCGGATTTTGATGGCACCTATTGTCACTCCCAAGACAATAAGAACCGCGAGTCCCATATCCGCTTTGCCCCAGTAGACGAAAAGGAAAAACACGGGCAGCAAAATCGCTCCGATTTTGAGGCCCGTGTAGTCTGTGAATCCTTTTGCCTCCCGTTCGCGCTCAAACATGTCTGCTCCCTCAATCATCCAGTCACGCTATCCCGGCCCCGCCATGCATTGTTGATACGCCTGAACGGCCTTAGTAGCGTCATACGCTAACGAGCCAAGAGAAACTAAGGTGCCTACGAAAGGTATCACTTTGCTGCCTTGAAAGACCAAACTCCCAACTGTAAGGGCAGCGCTCGTACCTGTAAAAGCTGCTCCAGAAGCCGAAGGATTTAGCAGTGTATTGCCAGCACTCGAAAGTGTGACAAGGCCATAGTAACCCGCGTTTAGACCTTGAATGCCCTCGACCGTTCCCGAAAACAAGTTGCCAAATCCCGGAATACTCCCAGCAACGTCGAGCGCAATGGATAATCCTTTCTGCGCTGCCGCTTGGCCAAGGCAGTGTAAAGCCTTTTGCTGGTGCGGTGTGAGCAGCGGCTGCTGCCCGTTGTTTGCGGGATTGGAATTCGCAACGCATCGTAGAAGCAGCGTCTCTGTTGACATTAGCTAATTGGACGATCGCACCGCTAGGCGCATAAGATGCTTCACCACGACGCTAGCAGCCGCAATAGCTAAGATCAGCCCCACACGGGACTCTAAGACGCCACGGGCATTGTCTATCGCTGATACCACGTATGCTGAGATGACTGCGACAACCGCAGCGAGAACGGCATCTACGAGAGCCGCCTTCAGGCTCCAAGGCCGACGTAACACCAAGCATGTGAGCCCGCCAGCACAGATTCCCAACACACCGGCCAGGATTACATTGACCAAAAACAGTACGGTAGCGCTAGTTGTTCCGATCATTAGCCACCTGCCTTGCAAAAGCCGCCGACCTTCCCGAGGAAGTGGTTCCACTGCGCATCTTCGAAAGAGCTGCCTCCAAACGTGAACTCCGTTGGGTTCGCGACAGTTCCTCCGAGATTGATGTTGAAATTGATGGAACCCGGTGAAGCAGGCGAAGCTGCGAACGTGATGCTTCCCGGATAGATCAAATGCCCAGGGTTAGTTGTAAAGGTCATGCTCTGCGAATTCATCGATTGCACATTAACGGACAGATTTTGAGTGAAGCCAAAAACACTCACGCTAATCGGAATCGTTGAGCCTGGACCCATACCCGCCGGTGGCGAGAACGTTACGCTTTCAAGCCCGCCCCATCGGGAGTAGTTTCCAAACTGTGCAAAGTTGCCTTCAACAGCGCCCATAACCTGGCTGGCGGTAGATCCACATGGCGTTGTCAACCCGTAGCTCTTGCTCACGTTGTTTGCGGCAACGAAATTACCGACTACCCCCGTCCCTGCTGACGACCTTCCTAAGAACTGGTGCGAAGAGCGCGAGTTCAGCCGGGTTAACCATAACGTAATAAGCTAGGGGCCATCCCTCAGTGCGACTAAAAACGAAAAGATACACCGCAGTATGGATTAACAGCAACGCTGTCATTGTCGCCCAGAAATCTAAGCGTTTCCACCGGTCTCGAAACCATGAGATCAGAAATCCAAAAACAACGAACGTGTTCAGCACAAGTGCTATACGTTGCCAGTTTAGAGTTGTCCCCTTGGGCAACGAAAACAGGTAAGCAACAAACGCCGTGACTAGGACGACACCAATCAGGATCTCTAGCAAGAGGTCCCTCGCTCGTTTGCTGGAACTCCTAGCCTTCAAATTCCATCCCCCGGATATAAGTTCACTTACATTCCCCTGAGAGCGCTGAGGGAACTTCGCCTGCAAGCGCTTGGCCTTCAGCGACAACTGCATTGAGAGCAAGGCTGAATTTGCCAGCATTAGCCAGGCGCGACGCCTCATCTGCTTCGAGCCACTGGCTTGGGGAGATGCCTCCACGCGCCACTCGTGTATTAGGTATGGCCTGGGCTTGGGACAGGGACACTCCGTAATACGGCTGCTGCCCCACCAGCCACAGTGTCAACGCCCGGAATCCCCACGAAATTCGCAACACTGTTTTTGGCAAAATTTCCGAAGCAGGAAGACCGAGGGTCATTCTTGGGCCCAAAGAGGGCAAATCCGCTGAAGAACGACTTGGTGAACGTCCAGGCATAACTATCATTGTTTGCGGCAACAGCGGGACCCGACACGGTTTTCCCGGCCCACTCCGGCAACCCTAATGCGAGCGTGGACTTAGACCACTCGACGCCCCGATGCAGTGTTGGTTTTTGACCCGCGAACCCCTGATGCGGTTTTTGGCTCTCACGCTCACTCGCGCTGATGCACGTCTCCGCGCACCACGGCGCGAACGAAGAGAGCATTTTTTCTTTAGCCGCTGTTGTGGACGTTGCCAGCACTCAGCCGATATTGTAGGCCAGAGCAGAAGAGAACGCAGCTTAAAAGGCCGGAGGGAGCGGTTTTCGGGCCTTTCTAAAAAATGCTGTCAAGAGGATTCGGGAAGATTTTTTCCACCGATCTTTTCACTCTAAAAATACAGTGCCTTGCTGTGGGCGGATTTCGGCCTTCCTCGAAAAACCTGTCAAGAAGATTCTTCAGCGTCCCGCGTAAATTTCCACGTACGGCAGGATATACGTGATTGGTATATGGGTCAGCTCTCTTCCTCCTTGTCCTCGTGGGCTTCCCGGTCCAGCGCCGTGAGCAGTTCTTCTGTCTGGTTGGGGCGCGGCGCTGGCGGCTCCTGGAGCGCTGGCTCCAAGTGGGCGGCGGGATGCGTGTTGGCGTACACCTGCTGCAACGTGCGCAGCGCCACGTGCGTGTAAATCTGCGTGGTCTGAATGTCCTCGTGTCCGAGGATCACCTGAATGTGGCGGATGTCGGCTCCGTTCTCGTGCATGTGCGTCGCCATGCAGTGCCGCAAGAGATGGCACGCCCCCACTTTGCCGAGCTTCGCGGCCTCGATATGTTGCCGCACCATCCACGTCAGATGATCGCGGCTGATCGGCTCGCCTTCGGCAGAGAGAAACACCGTGAGGTCGTCGGGATCGAGCGCGAGTTGAGGGCGTACTTCGCGGATGTATTTCTGCAACCATCCAATCGCCCGCTCCCCGATGGGCACGTAGCGGTCCTTCTTCCATTTGCCCTGACGCACGAACAGCAGGCCCCGGTCCAGTTGCAGGTCGAACAGTTTCAGATGAATGATTTCCAACCGGCGCAGTCCGCTGGCGTAGAACACTTCCAGAATCGCGCGATCGCGCAGGCCCAGCGGATCGGCCAGATTCGGCTGCAACATCACCTGTTCGACTTCCGGGATGGAGAGGATGTTTTTGGGCAGCACTCTCCCCAGGCGCGGCAGGTCGATCTCCGACGCCGGATTGTGCAGGATGTGGTTCTGCCGCGTCATCCATTTGAACCACACGCGCAGCGGCACCAGGCGCGAGTGCTGGCTGCGAAACGTCAGCGGCTCGCCGTTCTTCTTGCGGTAGAAGAACAAGTACCGCTGATAGCGTTCCAGCACCGGGCGCGTGATCTCCGTCGGCTCATGCAGGCCGTGCTCATAGGCCCACTGGAGAAAGAAGCCGATGTACGCCTGACGGCTCTCCACGGTGTGCTCGGAGTAGCCGCGCACGCGCAGCGCGTCCAGATGCTCGCGCATGAGGGTTTCGAGCGGCGTCTGTGATGCGGCTTCGGATTTGCGCTTCTTCGTAGCGCGGGCCATCACTTCACCGCCGCGCGTTTTACGAGGCCGTGGCCGTTCGGTTTCTCCGCGCCGTTTGGTTTGGGTACGACTACGACGGAACGTTGCGGGCTGCCCTGACCCTCGGCCCCCCTATATGCGTTTCCGCGAAGCCGCGAAGTTGAGGCCGAAACCCTTGCCAGTGTTGGCGATTCGTCGTTTTTTTCGGGGCCGCGAAGTGCCCGCGAAGCCTCCGTGAAGTCGTCATTGGACCCCGCGAAGTTAGGGCTACGACGCATTTCCTCTTCTTCGTCCGTCGTCGTCGCCAGTTGATAGACCACCAGTTGACCCTGATTGCCGCCGCGCCGCACCAGCAAGTACTCCATCTCTTCCAGCCGCTTCAGATGTTGCCGCAACTGCGTGTCGCCCCATTGCGTGTACTCGCGCACGGTGCGCCGCGTGAAACGATACACCGGGATCTCGATCCGCAAACGCTCGCACTCGGCCTTCGCCATTTCGGTGATCAGCGCCAGCAGCTTGCGGGCCTGCGGACGCAACTCGTCGAGCGACGGCTTGAGTCCCACCTGGTCGGCGAGTTCTCGCGCCAGCCTCACGTCCTGCTCGGTGGCTTCGATGTATTCCAGCGTCTCGTTATCATCGAACGGAATGCGTTTGATCTCCCGCTGGTGCTGATGCAACAGCGCAATGGCGTCGATCAGCGTCAACAGCTTCATGTGGTCGCGCCGCGCGCGCGTCATGGTGTCGGGAAACTCGCCCACGTCGTGATTGTTCACCACCGCGATGGGACGCAAGAGGCGCTGCGCGTTGCGATGCAGCCGCACCAGTTTGGCCCGCTTGCGCCGCAACAGATGGCCTTCGATGGTGCGCGCTTCCCGCTGCCGCCGATGAATCGCCCGCGTCTGCTCCCGGTCTTCGTTCACCGTCAGCGCAATGCAGCGGTTCAGCAACTCCTCGTCCACCTCGTGCGCCGTGGTCGTGAGAAACAGCATCACCGGGCCTTCCACCTCGTAATCGTGCGTCACCAGCTTGCCGCTCACCGGGTCTTTGCCAGTGGAAGCGATATTGAGCTTGCCTTCCGACTGCAACAGCTTCAGCGGATACGACGCGGCGTCGGCTCCGCGCTGTTCCGAGATGGCGAGGATTTTGTGCTTGAGATTTTTCTGCCCCATGTAGAACAGAGCTTGCCCGGTCATGGCCGTGTAGCTCTCGCGCTGTTCTTCCGGCACGAAGTCGAGTACCGCTTCCATCAATGAACTTTTACCCGCCGAAGATGCCGACTGCACCACAATCGCCAGAGGCTTTTCCAAGAGACGCGACACCGCGGCCAGATACGCAATGCGCTTGTTGGTCTCCTCGCCCACCACCCCGCATTTCTCGAAGTCCTCCAACACTCGCTCCAACAGGCGCGGATCGCGCAGCAGTTCGAGCGCGGCCGCTTCTTCCTCGTCCGTCATGATGGGTTTTTCTTCCCCTGGCGTTAACGCCTTCCTCAGCATCTCCCGCTGCAAGTCGGCCAGCGCCGTCCACAACTGGCCCACCTCGCGATGGATCGTCTCTTCCTTCGTCGCCAGTTCGTGCGCCGCCTGCTTGATGAACGCCGCGCGGCGCAACGAACTCTCCATGTCGAACGTGTCCCCGTGATAGCACCACTCGCCGCGCACGTTCGTGCCCGACACCTTCACGTTGACGTGCATCTTGCCCCGGCTGGTGCATTTGTCGAGATTCAGCACTCGGTAGGTGCGCAGCCCGATGGTCACGATGACTTCGCCGTTGTCGATCTCCACGCGCGGCTCGGCGGGCGCAGCCAACGGCATCGGGCGCTGCACGGTTTCTTCCTGGGGAGCGGCTTCCTCGCGCGGCACACTTTCCGAAGCGGCGGCTAAAGAAAGAACACTCTCTCCCGCCGTTGAGGGAGTTGGAGCCTCGCTTGCTATTTTTTCTTTAGCTGTGCTTTTGGGTTTTTCTTCCGGCAGCGGCACTGCCTTGGATGGTTCTGGCGGCTCGTCTGGATTTTTCATCGGCTCTGGTTTTCGTTCCTCCTCGGGCGCCGGCGGCGCCGGCATGGCTGGTTTCATCCCCGCTGGAGTGGGCCGCTGGCCTTTGCCCAGCCACGCCGCACTGGTCAGAGACATCCCCAGCCACTTCGCCGCAGGCTGTTGCTTCAGCGCGAACTCGTTGGCGTCCTGGCCGCGCGGAAACTGCACCCGGAAACACTCGATGCCCATCGCGATCAGTTCTTCCGCATGTTTCGCAGCCGCTTTCTCTCCCGCTTCGTCGCGGTCGTATGCGATGTACACGCGCTTGGTGCCGTGTTTGCGAAAGGCCTCCCGGTGGTACTCGTTGAACCCGTTCACGCCGTAGCTGGTGGTCACGTTGCGATAGCCCGCGCACCAGAACGTCAGCGCGTCGATCAGCGCTTCGCACAGGATGATTTCTTTCGACGCGATCAACGCCGCTTCGTTCCACACGCCGCACCGTGGCCCCGGCAGATACAAGTGGTATTCAGTTCCGGGCCGCAGATTGTCGTTGATCTTGCGCCCGTACATCTGCACCACTTCACCGTTGAGATTGAGGATCGGGATCACCAGCGATCCCACGAAGTGCTCGTGCCCGCTCTTCTCCCGCAAGATGCCCAGCTCCTCCAGGCGTCCGCGCTGGCGCAAACCTTCGACGCGGTTCTTGTCCTGCAGGCGGTAATTCAGCGAACGATTGGAAAAGCCCAGCCGGAAGTGCTCCACCATTTCCGCCGATTGCAGGCCGCGCTTGAGGAGATACTGCTGCGCTCCCGGCGTCTGCTTCAGCGTTGCGTGGTAGTAGTCCACCACGATGCCCAGCAGTTTTTGATCGTCCACCGTCGTCTCGAACAATGGCGGCAGCTTGGGCACGGTCGAGATTTTCGGCGGCGGATCGGCGGCGCTGGCAACGGAAGGAAGATAGTTCCGCTTGAGCAGTTCCGCAGCGTGCGTAAAGCTGATGCCCTCGGCCCGCATCACCCACTTGATGACGTCGCCGCCTTCGCCGCACGCGCCCTTGCAGTCCCAAACATTTTTCACCGGATCGATGTTGAGGCTCGGGTTGGTGTCTTTGTGAAAGGGGCAGAGGCCGATGAGTTCCTTGCCGCTGCGCCGCAGCTTGATGCCGCGCGCCTCCGCCAACCGCTGGATCGACACTTCCCGCTTGATACGCTCCTTCAGCTCCGGGGGAACATACGGCATCGGCTCTCGGCTCCTTCCTCCCGTTTTCCGGGTTCCTCGGAAAAACCTGTCAAGAGGAAACTTGAAAAAGTATGCGATTTTAACTAGGTCAGAAAATACGTTAAAATGTTATATCAGTCAAGAGAGATCGCCCCACCATGGAAACCAGCCCTTACACTGCCGCCATCATGCCTCGAAAGAAAGCGCCTCAATCGGTCCCCGGATCGGAGCTAGAACTGCCCCGTGAGCGGCTGTCCCGTCTGCGGAAGGAGCGCGGTTGGACTCAGGTGGAGCTAGCGGAGCGACTCGGCATTTCGCAGACCTTGATCTCGGACTATGAGCGGGGTAGGCTGCGGCTGAACGCAGACATCGTGGTGCGGTTTGCTAACGCGCTGGAGGTCACCGCCAACGAACTGTTGCAACCTACCGGACGGCAACACTCTCTGCGCCGCAAGCCCAGCTTGCGCGTGCTGCGCCGTTTGGAGAAGATCGAGAAGCTACCCCCTCATCAGCAGAGCACGCTGCTAAAAACCATCGACACATTTTTGCGGGGAGCAGCCGCTTCGCGCTAGAACAACCATCGAACCGAGGCCGGACAGACACCGGACAAAGCCCGGACGCTCACCGGACGCGACGCGCTTTCCGGCTCTGCGCTTTCGTTGCGCCGCATGGCGCAAGGGATGGTGTCTGGCTGCGAGACCTGCCTTTCTGGCTGCGCCCCGGCTCCCATTTTTCAATCACATTTTTCGATAGCTGGAAGCAAACAGAGCGGAGAGGGAGCCGGGTCAAGGGCGCGCGGTTGGTGCGCGTTCATCGGAGCGAACGCGCAGACCCTTGACGCGGCTCCCGCGCTCGGTACACTCTCCAGCGAAAAAATGGGATCACCGCTTCCCCTCGCCGCCGGTTTTTTCTGGCTGCGGTTTCTTCCTGGCCGCCTGCTGCAACTTGGCGGCGAGCTGGTGTTTCACTTCGCTGATTTGGTCCAGCATTTTGTCGAACGCTTCCGGGGCCAGCTTCTCGCCTGCCGCCAGGGGCCGCAACACGTTGACTAGCAGCAAGCGGACTCCTACGATCTCGGCTAGCGCCGGATCGTGCCTCTCGGCATCGCTGGACGACCCTCCCCGCAGGATCGCCTCGCGGCACCATTCCCCGAGCGTCCGTCCGTCGGCCTGCGCCGCTGTTTCGAGCAGGGCGTACTCTTCCTCGCTGACTTTGAATCCGATGGATTTCGTGCGCAGCGGCGGCTTCACCATGTCGGGGCTTCCTATTGGGGATTAGAAGCCGAGACTAGCAGACGAGCTTCAGAATCAACAAGTTCGCCTGCGTTAACTTCAGGTTGCTGTACAGCAACCGCGATGGCGGGATTTTCCTCTAGCCGCTTTGCTTTCTTCAAGTTCGCGCCCGTTAACCGAAAGTTACCGCGCAGCACCCATTCGGGGGTGACGTGTCTCCCCTACTCCCGACGCCGCAGGCGGCGCGCTTTTGAACTGCCCCGATACCGCACAGCAACCCCGCCTCGAAGGCCAGAACCTCACACCAACAGCGGCTCGGCGGCTAAAGGAAAAAGCTCTCCACCTGACTCAGCAGCTCCCGGATCGCGGATATAGGGTTCGGGAACGCCAGCGGCAGACACCACTCTGCTAGCTCTGGTGATTCGACGAAGGTCACTTCGCTCTCAGAATCAGGAGTAACATGACTGCCCCGATGACGACAAAGATGCCATAAAGCGTAACTTGCCACCCACCTTTTGGCGTCAAGCTGTCGTCGCCTGCTAGCTGACGAACGTAGGTACCGCTTTCAACCTTGGACAGAGTTCTGTGCCAGCGATGTAATGCGAGGTACGCCACCAACCCACCCACAAGAACAACAACGCTCCTTCCTCTCGTGAGCGGTAGAAGCCTTACGCCCAGCGCGGTCAGTGCGAACGGCAGCACCAGCAGGCCACCAGCAACGAATTGGGCGGCAAAAGCTTTCCGGTGATAAAAACCCAACATAAGCGCGAGGGCGGCGAGGAAGAAACCAACAGCCCCGGAAAGCCCAAGAGGGAAGGGATCAGCGAGATCGCCGAACTTCGCAACCAGTCCGACCAGGAAGAAACCGATAATTCCAATCGGAATGCTTCTGCGCTCCGCCTCGTTCCATGCAGGTCCCGGTTGCAATTGAGCGATCTTCATTCGCTTACCTACAGTTGATCGCCGATCCAATCGCCGCACCCGCGGTTGCTGCGCCTGCAACGGCTAACGTCGTACCCGTAGCGGCCGCAGCCCTTATCGCAACAGCGGTGCCAGTCGATCCTAGGCCCGCCAACCGTGCAAGCTGCCCGGCAACGTAAGGTCCAACTGGGACCGATGGACCGACAGCGGTCGGGAGACTCGTGGCTGTGAGCAACGCCGCCGTTTCCTCGGCCATGTTCAACCCTTGATTAAACAGCTTTTGAGGGTCTACGGTGCCGAATGTTGTGTTGGAAACATTCTGGTTCACGCACTCTGTAAAGCTCTGTCCTGGCTGCCTTACGCCATGAAGGAGACCGTTCCCGAGGGTACTGAAGAATGTTCCCCACCACGAAGGCCCGTTGTTTGCGGCTGAAAAACTAAGGGCAGACTGGGCTGCTGAATGCAGCTGCCGGTCTGCCCGAAGTTGAAAACGGAATCCAGCCGTCTAGAACTTAAGCTTGAGCGCGAACTGAATCAGGCGCGGGTTGTTCACGGTGTTGTTGATCACTCCGAAACTGGAGGTCGAGTTTATGTCCATTTCTCCGGTGCCTGCGGCACCTGCCAGGTAGTATTGCGGATGATTGAAGAGATTGAAAAACTCCGCCCGGAATTGCAGATTCATCCCCTCCCGGAACGACAACGGAATGTCCTTGATCAGGGAGAAGTCTGTATTTACGAAACGCGGACCGTAAACCGGCGCGCGAACACCGGTGCCGAGTTCTCCGGCAGGGGCGAAAGCGAACGCGCATGGGTTGAACCAATTCTGAATTGTGTGAACTTGTGTGGGACAGCCCGTTTGTCCGCCCTCGTTCCCGCCCTTGTTGGGGTCACCCACTTGGTTCGGACGCGAGAAGTTATTTCCGTTGTAGGAAAAATCCACTCCCGAACCCTCACTGCTGTCGACCACGTACAACGGGAATCCCGACGTGGCCCTTTCGATCAGATTGACTTGCCAATGCCCCAGCGCGGCATCAACCGGACCGTTCCAATCGCCACCCCAATGCTTGCCCTTGCCGAACGGGAGGTTATAAATGATGCTGGCAGTAAAGCTGTTGTTGAGGTTGAGTTCCGATAGACCCCAATCGAGCTTCGCAGTTCCCGGCAAAGGATAATACAACGCCCCGGGATTCGTACCCAAGCCGTCGGGCATGCCGTTGTCAAAATTGCGGGAATAGGTGTAGCCGATCAGTGCGTAGAGTCCATTTCGAACACTCTTGGTTTCAGCCTTGATCTCAACTGAGTCGTAGCGGGCCTGACCGATGCTGTTGTTGGTGTCGACAGATTGAAAGATTCCTCCGCCCGGCTGGTTTGCCGCGTACGGGAAAAACCCAAAGTTGCAGCCCAGCGTGTAGCCCGCGACGGGATTGGAGCCGTCCGAGCAGGCATTGGGATCATTCAGATTTTCGTTCAGCTGGCTGGTGAGAATATGCGAGCTGCGAGTCCCCGCATAGCCCACGGTCAGCACTACGTTGCCGGGGACCTGACGCTCAACGTTGAGGTTGAACTGCTGGATCATACCCTGCACGAAATTGCGATTCTGAGCTTGGATGGATCCGGTGTAAGCGGTAGGGTTCACGGGTGAACTATAGACGGCACCAAGGCCGCCGTTGACGGTCGTGGAAGAAGGAGTGCCGACCGGAAGGAGGAAGCCTCCTGACAATGAACCGGCGGCGGCTCCATAGGTGAGGCAAAAGGTGCAGGGATCGACTTCCGCATAGTAAGGCGGATTCTGCCACAAACCCTGCCCGCCCTGATCCCACGAAGAATCATGGTAGATGGCATAGCCGGCACGAACCACCGTCTTGTCGCCTCCAAAGGGCTTCCATGCCAGGCCGATGCGGGGCTCCAAGGCCTTCTTGTCAAACTGAATGCCGACCCTTCCGTCCGTGGCCACGCAGTGCGTGCAGCCGGTAACTCCGGGGCTGCCGGCGGGGACGTACCAAGTGAGGTCGGTAACGTCGTACTCCGCCTGGCGATTTTTGACCTCGGTTTCTGGCGGAACGATTGCCCATGCGAAGCCCAGGTTCAAGGTGAGATTGGGGGTTACGCGCCAATCATCCTGAATGTAAGGGCGAAACAGTTTGAAGCGGCGGCCCGTGGTGGCCCCGAGGAAGGTTTGATCGTGAGCGGCAAAAACACCCATGCTGCCGACGAGTAGGTCGGCAATATCATCGCCGGTTGCGGTGCCAAAATTTACGACGTAACCATCCTGAAACGCATTGTTGCGCACGTTCATTTCATTGGCGCGATAGGTCATGCCTATACGGATGTCATGCTTGCCGCGAATGAGATCGATGGTGTCGCCTGCCGAGTAGACGTTCGTCCCGCCCTGATAGGGCGCGTAACCGCGGTCACCAATGGAAAAATAACTGCCCATCTGGAAGGAAGTGAGGCCGCAACTTTCGCAATCCTTGGTTGACTGGTTCAGGCTGGCTGGGTAGCCGGTGATGGTGTCACATGCGGCACCTAGATCCGCGCCGGGAATGCCCAGATTTGCGGCTTCGCAAGTGCCTGTGCCGAAGGAGTTGATGTGATTGAAGATTCGGTTGTATCCGAGGTTGAGTTGGTTGATGGTGTTCGCGGAAAGCACGTGAGTCTCGGATACCATCGCGTTGCGGCCGTGGTTCTCGATGTGCTGGTTGCTGCCGAAGGCATTTTCTTCCGACCAGGTTGGCGATCCGCCGGGGACGAAGTTGGTTGCCTGATCGTAGCTGAAGCGCGCAAAAATCGAGTCCTTACTGGAGAAATTGTGATCGACCCGAATATCGCCGGTGCCTTCGTTCAGTTTGCGCACGGGCAGGTTAACGTAGTTAAACCCGGTGGCGCTTGGGGAGGCATTCGGGGCGGGGTAGAGTGCGGCCACGGCCGCACCTTGCGCATTGACCAAGGCTGCGGGAATGACGGCGCAGGCTGTCCCTGGGGTCTGGCTTCCGTCGGCTAGCACCGGTTCCGGAGTAACCGTGTTTCCCACGCATTGAAAAGGCTGCCCTGAGTAAGGGTTGTTGAGCGTCGTCGCACCCAAGGCGGTGGGGCCCTCCTCGTAGTTGCCGTTCGCGTCGGGAGTGACTTGGGCAACAGTCGGAACAAAGCCCGTGAACGGCACGCCTTTGCGCTGCATCTTGGCTTGATAATCGATGAAGAAGAAGGTCTTGTCTTTCTGAATCGGGGCGCCCAGGGAAAAGCCAAACTGGTTGAGATTGAATTTACCCACGCTGTTAATAAACGGAGTCGATGCGTCGAGCGAAGTGTTGCGGAAGAATTCAAACAGGGTGCCGTGTACCTGATTCGTGCCTGCTTTGGTCGTGACTAACACGGTTGGGCCGGCGCGCTCTCCATACTCCGCCGAGTAGTTATAGGTCAGGACCTTGAATTCCTGGATGTCGTCCATATCCGGGAAGATCGCGATTCCGCCTTCGTCGAGTTGGTTGTTGTCGTTGCCATCGAGCAGCCAATCGGTGCTCTGCTCGCGCGATCCGCCGACCGAGAGCGAAAATGCGCCGCGCGTGGCCGCTTCACTGCTGGCGGCCTGGGTAAAGAAACTGTTCGGGTTCGTCGATGAAGTTGTTCCAGGAGTCAGCGTCGCTAGTTGGACGAAATTGCGGCCGTTCAGCGGAAGGTCGGCGACTTCCTCGGCGGTGATGACCTGGCCGAGGGTTGGGTTCGTGGTCTCGACGGCTACTTCGGTGGCGTTGACCTCGACAGTCGAGCTAACGGAGGCGAGGACGAGCGAGAAATCAATCTCGAGCTGTTCGGCGACTTGCAAGCGGATGTCTTTCTGCTCGGTGGTCCGGAAGCCCTGCGACTCTACGTGGATCGTATAGATGGAGGGGGGCAGCAGGGGCACGAGGTAGTGGCCCGAATCGTCGGTCTTGGTTTCGCGGGTCAGGCCGGTGGCTTGGGAGGTGATTCTCACGCTCGCGCCGGAGATGACGGAGCCGGTTTTATCGACAACGTTGCCGGAGAGACTGCCGTTCGCTTGACTATAAAGACTTGGACAGAGGAAAAACACCGGACACAGAACCACGACGATCAGCGCTATTCTCTTCAGCATCAATCTCCACCTCTTGCGGCCACCGTTTGTTTCGACCAGCGTAGTGACGACCTTATGGACTCAACTCTCGCGCGGGCAAAGTTCGCCCCAAAATACTGGGAGTTATCCCTTTTTAGCGATGGGCCATATAAATAGATTAGAAATGCAAAGTCAAGAGTTTTCGTGGCTAAGGGGCGAATGCGCAGTGGCCAAAATCGGGAATTCAGTTTTTCATAACTCTGTACGTTTTAGCGGATTCTTGTCGGCGTATCGGCTCGCGCTGGTTAATCGCGGACGGGAGGCAACTTTTGGGCGAGCGGAGGCGCACGGAGTCACTTCGCGGCTTCTAATTTCCGTAGAATTCGGATTCTGCGTTTGCTTGAGGTTTCGAGCCCGCAAGATATGAGCGTGGGTCAGCCGTTGGCGCGAGCGACGAGCAAGATTCCCACACAGTAGAAGACGAACATTAGAGCGAGATACATTTTCGCTTTGCCGGGAGCGCCGGCAAATTCTTTCCACGCAAGGACTCCCCAGAGCGCGGCAACCATCGGCGCGGATTGTCCGATGGCGTAGGAAATGGCGACTCCCGTGAAACTGGCGGCGACGAGATTGAACACCATGCCGATGCCCCAGATGAATCCTCCGAGGAGTCCGAGGGCGTGACCGGAGATGGGTCCGCTGAAAAAGCCGGAGAAGCTTACAGGTTCACCGGCGAGTGGATGCTTCATGAAATAAACATTCCAGATGGCACAGGAGAGCAGCGCGCCCAGCGTGAGAAAAACGGCAATGCTATAGGGACCAAGCGTATTGCCATTGGTCATGGCGCGCGCCACAAAGGGCGCCCAGAGGCCCATCAGAACGCCGGAGACTACGCAGGTGACGAGGCTCTTCTTTGAAACTTCGCGCCCAGCAATCGCGAGGCTGCCATAAGCTTTGCCGTCGAGGATGACGGCGATGAATGCGCAAATCACGCCGGCGGCGAGCAGAGTCGCATTGCCTTTGGGCTGCAAGGCGTAACTCGAAATCACGCCGACGACGAGCGCGATTCCGATAGAAACGGGAAAGGCTATGGCGAGTCCGGCCATGTCGATTGCGGCCACCAGCAGCAGGTTCGCGAGATTAAAAATGGCGCCTCCGACCATGGTGGAGACGATGTTGGTGGTATCGGCGGAATGGACGTTGTTCAAGAAACGGTTGGCATCGTGGCCGGTGCTTCCCATGGTGAGGGCGAGGATCAGCGACACCAGAAAAATGCCGACCGCATAATCCCAGTAGAAGAGCTCGAAGCGATAGTTCTTCACGCCCTTGTAGGTATTGGCCCAGGAACCCCAGCAGATGGCGCTCGTGATCATCATTGATAGTGCGATACCCAGACTGTGGGGTGTGAACATCGTTTCTCCTTGCCGTATCCGGCCCCTGAAGGGGCGTGTTGGTGCTCGATCGTTCGGTATCGCTAAAGCGATACCCTGATAGGAAGCAAATCCATCTGTCGCGAATTTGCTTGCTGCGAGCGAGCTTGCTGATCGCGAGTTTACTTGCCGCGAATTCTCGAAACGAACAGTTGCAGGAATCGGTCGGCGTCGACGTCTACGCAAACCCTCGCGTTGGGCTCGACCTTATCGACTCCCTCGACCATGTAACGGTCGCCGTGCAGCACATTGCGCTCGACCATGTTGTGGCGATTGGCAACCGTCTCGCCGCGAGTGAACGCGCCGCGCGTTTCAACGTCCACGTGCATCGGTGGAGCTTTTACGAATGTGGTGTCGATCGCTACTCCGACGGCCAGCGGATCATACATCGGCGTCCCACTGAAGCCGAACTTCGCTGACAGATCGATGAGATAGTGCGCCACCGTGTAAATGAAATCATTCACGGGACCGTGGGTCTGGCCGAGTTGCTCGAGATACTTCGGGGAGAGCAACGTCTTGTCGCCGACGTCGAGGCCAACCATGGTCAGTGGCCATCCCGCCTGAAAGACAATCTGGGCAGCTTCGGGGTCGTTGTAGATATTGGCTTCGGCCGCGGCGGTCGAATTACCGCCGGTAATCGAGCCGCCCATGAGAATAACTTCTTTTACCAGCGGGACGATGGATGGATCTCTCTCGACGGCGAGTGCGATGTTGGTGAGCGGACCGACCGGGACGAGCGTGATCTCGTGAGGCGCGGCGTGCACCATCTCGATGATCAGGTCGGGTCCATAGCGAGAGTCAACTTTGCATTTGCTCGGCGGCAATTCGATATTGGCTAATCCATTCTTGCCGTGCCAGAACTCGGCGGTGATCAGTTTTTGAAAAAGCGGATGCTGCGCGCCGGCGGCGACTGGGATATCGCAACGATTCGCAAGCGACATCATGCGCAGCGCGTTTTCGAGACCCTGCTTGGCGGTTACGTTGCCCGGCACAACGGTGACAGCACGAACGTCGAGCTCCGGGGAATTTAGCGCCAGCATCAAGGCCATGGCGTCGTCTGAACCAGGATCGGTGTCGAGGATGATTTTCTTGCCGGCGGCGGACGCTGGCATTGAAAGCGTGATTACGAGGAATGCGGTGAGAATTGCGGCCAGGGAGAACTTTTGATGGAATCGAAAATCGTGGCTCGAGATAATCAGAAACGACCTCCAGAGTAGGAATTGCAAGATGTTTGAAATCGCATCGTGAGCCTAGCCGCGCAACCTCCGGGTGTCAACGCGAAACCAGATTTCATCTTTCGTCGCATCTGCTTTCGTCTTAATCTGCCGTACAATGACACGGCACCGATTCGCCTGTCGGAATTTTGGAGCTTGCGACCCGTCGGCACAACGAACATCTAAGATTCAGAGATTCTACCGGCATCGCTGAGCGACGCGTGATGCCGAGCGATTCGTGCGAAACATCATGCCGGTCGAACACAACCAGTCTCGCAGTATCGCGGCGCACGCTCCCGGTGGCGCAAGCGCGATCGCCGACCTCTCGGGACAGCTACTGCTGGCCAATGCGGGCGTTCCTCTCAATCTGGATTGGGTGCGCGAGGTCCGCGTTAATACCAGCGCGGTCGAGCGGCGCGCACAATCCCAGGTCGCGCGGCGGACAGTGAAAAAAGAATGGCAAGCGGCGTGGCTTCTGCGAGCGATTACCTGCATGGATCTGACGACTCTTTCGGGCGATGACACCGACGAGCGCGTTCGCCGCCTATGCGCGAAGGGAAAGCATCCGATTCAGCTGGAGTTAGAAAAGAAACTTGGGATCGAGGAGTTGCAAATCAAAGTTGCGGCCATCTGCGTTTATCACACGTTCGTCGAAACGGCAGTGCGTGCGCTCGAGGGGAGTGGAATTCATGTCGCGGCGGTGTCAACCGGCTTCCCTGCCGGATTGTCGCCGCTGGCGGAGCGGGTCAACGAGATTCGCCGATCGGTCGAAGCGGGGGCGCACGAGATCGATGTCGTTATTACGCGGGCGCACGTTTTCGGCGGACACTGGCAGGCGCTCTATGACGAAGTGGCGGCGTTCAAACAGGCTTGCGGGCCGGCGCACATGAAGGTGATTCTTGGGACCGGCGACTTGCTGACTCTGCGCAACGTGGCACGCGCGAGCGTGGTGGCGATGATGGCGGGCGCTGACTTCATAAAGACATCGACGGGCAAAGAGCAGACGAATGCAACTTTGCCGGTGGGGCTGGTGATGACGCGTGCCATCCGCGAATATGCGCAGCAAACGGGGATGGCGGTAGGATTCAAGCCGGCCGGTGGAATCCGCACGGCGAAGCAATCGATTGATTGGTTGGCGATGATTAAAGAAGAACTCGGGACGTCGTGGCTGCGGGCGGAGATGTTTCGCTTCGGAGCGAGTGGATTGCTGGGCGATATTGAGCGGCAGTTGGATCATTACGCAACCGGGCGTTATTCGGCGGAGTATCGGCATCCGATTGCGTGAGCAGCCAGTTAGAAAGAATGGTGACTGTCATCCGGAGCGGAGCAAAGGACTTGCTACCTCGCCGCGCTGACAAGAAGCAGGTCCTTCGCTTCGCTCAGGATGACAACTGAACTAAGTAGGAATCGAGCCAACGCCAATGAGCATTGCGGAAAAGTTCGTGAGCATGGAATACGGTCCCGCTCCTGAGGATTCCAAAGAAGCCGTTGCATGGCTGGAGCGTCACGGCTTCCGCTTCCAACATTTTGTTGGCGGCGAATGGAGGGCGCCGGCGGCTGGCGAGTATTTCGATACCGTCGATCCTTCGAATGGAGAGAAGCTCGCGTCGATGGCGCAAGGCTCGGCCGCCGATGTTGACGCCGCGGTCAAAGCGGCACGGGCGGCGTCTTTGGGATGGTTGGCGCTTAGTCCTCATGCTCGCGCTCGCTATCTGTATGCCATTGCGCGATTGGTGCAAAAACATTCGCGGCTGTTGGCCGTTCTCGAAACGATGGATAACGGCAAGCCTATCCGCGAGAGTCGAGATATTGATATTCCTCTGGTGGCGCGGCATTTTTATCATCATGCGGGATGGGCTCAACTTCTCATTTTGGAATTTCCCGAGTATGTTCCCTGCGGAGTTGTCGGACAGATCATTCCGTGGAATTTTCCCCTGCTGATGCTGGCATGGAAGATTGCTCCAGCTTTAGCGACTGGCAACACCGTTGTGCTTAAGCCGGCAGAGTTCACGCCGCTCACCGCGCTCGTTTTCGCGGAAATCTGTCAGGAGGCAGGCTTGCCTGCTGGCGTAGTGAATATCGTTACAGGGGACGGTTCAACGGGCGAGGCGCTGGTTAAGCATCCGGATGTCGACAAGATTGCCTTTACGGGATCGACCGAGGTCGGGCGCGCAATTCGCGCCGCCACGGCTACGAGCCACAAGCGGCTATCGCTTGAGCTGGGCGGAAAATCCCCGTTCATTGTTTTCGAAGACGCCGACCTCGATAGCACGGTCGAAGGGTTGGTCGATGGGATCTGGTTCAATCAGGGGCAAGTCTGTTGCGCGGGATCTCGCCTGCTGATGCAGGAGAGCATTGCCGAAGTGCTGATCGCCAAGATTCAGGATCGCATGAGCACGCTGCGCGTCGGCGCTCCGCTCGACAAGGCGATTGACATTGGCGCAATCGTTGCCGGCGTGCAACTTGAGCGCATTCGCAAGCTGGTCGATCAAGGCGTGGCCGATGGAGCGACTTGCTGGCAGCCGCAAGTGGCATTGCCGGCGCGCGGGTTTTATTATCCGCCGACGCTGTTGAGCAATGTGCATCCGACGTCGATTGTGGCGCAGCAGGAAATTTTCGGGCCGGTGCTGGCGGCGATGACATTCCGCACGCCGTCGGAAGCAGTGGAGCTAGCGAACAATACGGTTTATGGATTGGCCGCTTGCGTCTGGAGCGAGAGTATTAATGTCGCCCTGCACGTTGCCTCGCAGATCAAGGCGGGAGTGGTTTGGGTGAACTGCACGAATCTGTTTGACGCGTCCTGCGGTTTTGGCGGCTACCGCGAGAGCGGTTATGGGCGCGAGGGCGGACGCGAAGGTCTGCTCGAATATATGGAGCCGGCGTGGTTCAAGAGCTCGCCCATGCTGCCGGCGGAGAAGACGCGGACGCTCGAGACGGAATTGTCTGAAGACCCTGACGCGTCGGCTGGCCCGGACAGTAATTCTCAGGCGATCGATTGCCCAGAGATCGACCGCACCGTCAAGCTTTACATCGGGGGCAAGCAGGCGCGCCCTGACTCGGGCTATAGCATGGAGATGCGCGCGGCGGATGGTCGATTGCTCGGTGAAGCTCCGCTGGGAAATCGTAAAGATATTCGCAATGCTGTCGAAGCAGCGCGGAAGGCCAGCGCGTGGGCGAAGGCCACGGCGCACAATCGCGCGCAGGTTCTTTATTATTGCGCGGAAAATCTTTCGCAACGTCGTGAGGAGATTGCCCATCGGCTTGGCGACGCGGTCGGTAAAGAGCAGGCTGCGGCGGAGGTGGAGCTCAGCATCGAGCGCATTTTCTCTTACGCGGCTTGGGCCGATAAGTTTGACGGCGCGGTACATAATCCTCCGTTCCGCAATGTTGCGATCGCCATGAACGAGGCGATTGGGACGATCGGCATCATCTGCCCGCGAGAAGCGCCGCTGCTTGGATTTATTTCTGTGGTGATGCCGGCTCTTGCAGTTGGGAACACGGCGGTGGCCGTTCCTTCTGAGGCATACCCGCTGATTACGGGCGATCTTTACCAGCTTTTCGACACCAGCGATCTGCCGGGCGGCGCAGTAAATATTGTCACTGGATATACTTCGCAGCTTCTGAAGACGCTTGCCGAGCATGATGATGTCGATGCCATCTGGTGCTTCGGCGATGAGGCCAGCGCTGCGGCTGCGAAGGCGATGTCGGTGGGCAATTTGAAGCAGGTGTGGACGAACGAAGGGCGCGTGATCGACTGGTTCGATTCCAAGCTGGCTGAGGGTCGCTGGTTTCTCGAGCATGCCACGCAGGTTAAGAATATCTGGGTTCCGTATGGCGAGTAGGGATCGGCAGTTCTCCGCGCGAGCTAACGGCATTAACCACGAAGGTCACGAAGTAACACGAAGGACACTGTCGTTTGTCGAAATGTAAATGTCCACTTTAGCGGATGAAGCCCACGCGCACTCCTCGAATAAAAATCTGTTGCATCGGAAGCATTGATGAAGCTGCTCTCGCTGTCGGGTATGGTGCTTCCGCACTGGGTCTGGTTTCACACATGCCGAGCGGACCGGGGGTCATCAGCAATGAACTCATCGCGGAAATCGCCGCGACCATTCCGCCAGCCATTGGAACATTCCTATTGACTTCACGACAGAGTGCCGCCGCCATTATCGAGCAACAGCGATTTTGCCGGACGAATACGATTCAGCTCTGCGATCATCTCAGCGATGGCACGCACCGCGACATCAAAGACGCACTTCCGGGTATTTCTCTAGTCCAGGTGATTCACGTCACTGGGCTGGAATCGGCGGATGAGGCTGAACGGGTCGCTCCGCATGTGGACGCTATCCTGCTCGACTCCGGCAATCAGAAGCTCGCGATCAAGGAATTGGGCGGCACGGGCAGAACCCACGATTGGACGCTCAGTCGGGAAATCCGCGAGCGAATTGGCGTTCCGCTATTTCTCGCGGGCGGGCTCATACCCGAAAATGTAGAGCAGGCGATTGATGAAGTAGGGCCGTTCGGCCTCGATGTATGTTCCGGCGTGCGCACCGATGGCAAGCTGGATTCCGTCAAGCTGAAGCGCTTCTTCGCAGCGGTGTGCAAAGCAAGTCCACACTGGGACGCTATTTAAGGATCGCTATTCCTATCGCAAGTGAAGAAGCGGCTAGCGTCGCCAGGACCGCGAGGATGATCGCTACCACGCTCAAGCATCCGTAAGGTATTGGAATATGGCTCGCGCACTGGGGTCTGACTTGTAGGATTCCGCTTTCGATCTTCCCTTTCATCTACCTTCCCCTCCGCGAATGCTTACGTTCGACGGCTCATAAGAAGCTTCCTTGAAGTATCCCACGTTCGCGTAACCGATTCAAAACAGGCGCCTCGGCATCCGGGTTGATGGCGTGGCATAGCGTGGCATAGCTGTCTTGACGCGGCGTCGCGGTAGTAGCATAATCGCCTCGCTCCCAATGCCGTACTCCCCCCTAGGAACTAATCCGGACCCTGGCAATCAGAACTGGCTCGGCTTGACGGCAGTGATATCTCCTGGAGGTTCTCGTGAAATCTCTCCGCTTCGTGTTTGCCGTTTTCGCACTCTGCTCTCTTCTTAACGGTCCGGTGGCGTCGCAATCCGATCCCGCGGTTCACATCAGCCGGCCGAGCCAAACTGTCGAAGTGCAAAACCTACCTGCAGGAGTGTCCTCGGAAGTGGTAGCGTCCACTAAGACCACGCCATTGAGTTTTGCGAAGCCCGCAGCCTACAGCTCCGGCGGAAATGGCCCAGATTCAGTCGCGATCGCAGACCTAAAGGGCAATGGCAAGCTGGACCTCGTGGTGGCTAATGGGGCAACCAGTACGGTAGGTGTGCTTGTGGGCAACGGCGACGGCACGTTCGAAGCTCCTGCTACTTACGGCTCTGGAGGGAGTGAACCTCTTGCGGTCGCGATCGGGGACGTGAACGGCGATGGAATTCCCGACCTCATCGTGACCAACGCGTTCCCGACTGGGAGCCAGGGCGGTGACAGCGAAGTGAGCGTGATGCTGGGCAATGGCGACGGCACGTTCGGCTCGCCTGTCAGTTACGACTCCGGTGGATATTACCCTCATTCGGTCGCCGTTGGGGATCTGAATGGCGACGGCCATCTGGATATCGTCGTGGTCAACACCTTCCCGAGCTTCTACAGCAATAGCAATGGCGTGGTGGCTGTGTTGATGGGCAACGGCGACGGTACCTTTCAAGCTCCGGTTCTCTACGAGTCTGGCGGGTTTAGCGCGGTGTCGATTGCGCTCGGAGACGTCAACGGCGATGGCATCCCGGATCTGGTCGTTGCCAACCAAGGAACCTGCGAAACCTGCGCCAACTCATCGGTTGGCATACTACTGGGCGCCGGCGATGGTAGCTTCTATCCTGCCATCACTTACATCTCGGGCCCGGCTGAGTCCTTTTCGGTTGTGATTGGAGACCTGAACGGAGACGGCTACCCTGACCTGGCGGTGTCCACTGAGTGCGCTGAGACGGGCACCTGCGGTGGCGGCGGCGTAAACGTGCTCATGGGTAACGGCAACGGCACCTTCCAAGCACCCGTTACTTACGACTCAGGTGGGGCAGGCCCCTTGGCACTGGTCGCCGCGGATGTGAATGGCGACGGCTTCCTTGACCTCGTCGTCGCCGAGTGCGGGATCAACTCCTGCTCTGGTTTTGGCGACGTGGGCGTGCTGCTGGGCAATGGTGACGGAACTTTTCAAACCGCATTCAACTACGGTTCCGGAGGAGGCTATTCGACTTCCGTGGCGGTAGCGGATTTGAATGGTGACGGCAGACCTGACGTGGTAGCAGCCAATAACAATGGCGGAAACGTCGGAGTGCTTCTGAACAACACCGTCCCCGCCAAGACGACTCTCACGCTCACCTCGTCGCCGAACCCGTCGCAGGTCGATCAGTCGGTGACTTTCATCGCAACCCTGGCTTCGACCAGGGCCATACCCAACGGCTCTACCGTCACCTTTGCCCACGGCAAGACCGTACTAGGCACGGGCACCACGACAAAGGGCGTGGCGTCACTGACCACATCGTTCCTCCACGCTAACACCTATGGCATCAAGGCCGGCTATTCCGGCGACGTCTTTCACAAGGCGAGTTCAGGCGCAATTAAGCAGGTGGTGAATCGCTGAAATCGGCGTACCGGCTTCGATTGCCGAGCGAGTGCTGCGACGCGCCTACCCTTTACGCCTACCCTTTACGTGTCCGTAGCAAGTTAAAATGTCCGGTTTTTGTAGCACATGACATGTCCGGTTTTAACAACTTAACCAGCCGTCGCCGGGGCTGTGGGAAAGTGGGAATCCCGCGCACTTTGCGGGATTTCCAAGCGGGGTGGGAAAGTCGTCTTTTTGACTTTTCCACCCCGCGTCTTTTCCACAGCCCTTTGCGCCCGCGTGATTGTTTGCGCCAGAGCCTCTCCCTGTGGGTTGAAACGTCCCAGCCGATGCGGCCCATGGGTGAGGCTCAGCGTTCCATCCAGATGCTGATGCACGGTCACTTGGCAGCCTGCCAGTGTGGCTCTCCATCCCACCCGTTCTAGCTGCAGCGAGAGATTCTGGAAGCTCACCGTGTTGTCGCGATTCACCGCGCGCTCAAATTGCAGCGCGAAGATGAGATTCAGATCGCGGCTCCGGCAGGGCACAAAAGCGTTTCCGCGCTGCGCCGCCACCACCTGAAAACGCCGGTTGAACTCGGCCACATAGCGCTCGCGCAAAAACTGATTGGCTTGCTCCTTCGTAGCACACCCGGCCAGCCGCAACTCCTGCGGCAGTCGCCCTTGCCAGGTACCGAAGCTGCGTTCGCTGCGTCCCCGCGCCTGCGGCGAATAAGCCGGAATCATCTGCACTCCCAACTCGTGCAACGCCCGTCCCACCTGGGTGCGACGTTGGTAGTCCACCTTGCCGCCCACCTTCGGCGTCAGCCAGAAATGGCTGCCCCGGTCGCTGTATAGAGCGCAGAACACGCCCTTGCGCTCGATCACTTCCTTCAACCCCGCCAGCACTGTCGTCGTCGATTCCTCTTCCACCAGTTGCGCGTAATAAATCTCGCTGGTGGCGTCGTCCAGTATCACGATCAGGTCGTACCAGCGCTCGTCCTGCAACCACTGGTGACGGCTGCCGTCGATGTGCAACAACATCCCGGGCAAGGGCCGCCGCGCCCGCCGTTTGCGATGCACCCCGCGCTTGTGCCCCCGCGCCACCAACCCCGCTCCCTGCAGCGCCTGCTTCACCCACGTGGAGCTCAGCTCGATGCCATGCTCGGTTTCCAGCTTCTCGTGAAAATGCTGCACGTTCATGTCGAAATACTTTTCCCGGTACAGCGCGAACACCTTCTCCACCGTCGCCACCGCCACCCGCCGCCGCGACGGTTTCCCACGCCGCCGGTCCAACAGCCCGTTGTACCCCTCTTCCACATAGCGCTCCCGCCAGCGCCGCATGTGCCGGTCGCTGATCCCCAGAATCTCCGCCGCCTGCCACCACGTGATCTTCTTCGCCATTGCCTGCAGCATTACGTCCTGTACTTTCATTGCCCGCTCCATCGCGGCCCTCGGGTAACAATCCATGCTTCGCATGGTCTCCCACCCTCGCCGCCCGCAAAGCGGACATATCACTTGCTATCTCAACCGGACATATCATGTGCTACCGACATTTAGCTTTTTAGCGGTTGACAAGTTCCCATCAGAGGCACAAACTTTCAGACGATTTTGCCGCCAATTCCCACGCGCGGAATTTGGCTTGGGGAAAGCGCTTTCGCTTTCTCACAGGAAGATTTCCATGTCGAAAATTTCCCTATCGAGGGTTTCCATGTCGAATTTCACGAGCCTTGCAAAGCTGTATTCGCTGTCGTTCATTATCATCGCGCTCTGCGGAAGCGCGACCGCGCAACAACATCTCACCGGCACGCTGCCGGACGGCGCGACCTATGTGATCGACGTGCCCGCGGTATGGAATGGTACGCTGCTTCTCTACAGCCACGGATACGTGACGCCTGGTTCGGCGAATCCCGCCGAAGACGTGGGCGATCCGCTGACGGGCGGTTATATGCTGGCGGCCGGTTATGCGCTGGCCGGTTCATCCTACGCGACTACCGGATGGGCGGTGCAACAGGCGATTCCGGATCAAATTGCGACCCTCGATGTTTTTCAGAGCCAGGTCGGAAATCCCACGACGACAATCGCATGGGGACATTCTCTCGGTGGCATGATCACCGCCGGATTGGTGCAGGAGTATCCCACTCGTTTCAACGCGGCGCTGCCCATGTGTGGCGTTGTGGCTGGTGGCGTGGGAGAGTGGAACGGGGCACTGGACGGGGCGTTTGCATTCAACACGTTGGTCGCGGGAGGGACGCTGCAGGTCGTCGACATTACCAACCCAACCGACAACTACGTCGCTGCCGAGACGATTCTTGCCGGAGCGCAGGCTACGCCGCAAGGACAGGCGCGAATTGCATTGGCAGCAGCCCTGGGAGACCTTCCCGGATGGTACGATCCTGCTTCTCCCGAGCCGTCGCCGACCGATTACACGACTCAGCAAGCCAATCAGTTTTTGTGGCTGTCGCAGGTTGACGTGCCGTTTATGTTTGCTTTCCGCGCGGAGCTGGAATTCCGGGCTGGGGGCAATCCATCGTTTAATACTGGCGTGAACTATAAGTATCAACTGTCGCGCTCCATAGACTACGCAGAAGTGCAGGCGCTGTACACCGCGGCAGGACTGAATTTGGACGCAGACCTTGAAGCGCTGAATCATGCCACGCGAATCGCGGCGGATCCGGGGGCCCTGACTTACCTCAGCCAAAACATCATCTACGACGGCCAACTATCCATCCCTGTGCTTACGATGCATACGACGGGCGACGGTCTGGTCCCGGTGGAAAATGAGCGAGCATACGCTAAGGTGGTAAACGAAGCGAACGACGGCGGCTGGTTGCGCAAGACTTTCGTGCATCGCGCGGGCCACTGCGCTTTCTCGCCCGCGGAAACGATCACGGCGATGGAGACCCTTCAATTGCGGCTGACGACCGGAAAGTGGAGCGACTTGAGTCCTACGGACATGAACAGTGAGGCCGCTGCTCTCGGTTCTGAGTTCAACATTATCGACGATAATGGAACGGAGGTGCCAGCGGCGCCGGCTTTTGAGCTGTATCGTCCGCTGCAGTTCTTGCGGATTTACGACGCGTTCAGCCAGTAGACAGCAAGCAATCTAGACCGTCCTTGTTCCGTCGGCTGGGGAAATGGAAATCTCTTTGGCGAGAACCCAGCCGGACAAGCCGAGTGACGAAGAGAGGATGAACGCGCTTATTCCTTGCTCGCGCAGATGTTCCGGGGCCGAGCCCAGGTCGGCAGCCCAGGTCTGCAGCCCGCGTCGGCGATCCATTCATTCGGTGCAGCTCCGACATTTCCGCCCCATACTCTGTCAGGAACCGTTCGACAGGTACGTTTGACACATCAAAGATGATGTTTCCAAATGCATCATTTTCGAAGCGATGACCCTGAACTCCTTCGAAAACGACGTTCGTGAATTCGGTTGGCTTGCACTCCCGAAACTCCGTGCGCAGGGTAATCGTACGCTTTTCGCACTGAACTTCGTTGGAAACGAGCTGGTTGTCGTGGATGGAAACGGTCATTTCTACACCGGCACAGAAGTCTTGCGCTTCGGATTGAAGAAGGGCAACGGCACGACGGTAGCCGTCGTTTTTTTCCGCTGCGCCTCGATCGTCAATTCCATTTGCAGGATAGTTCCGCGCTGCGAATACTCGGTGCTCACACTGGCCAGCGCGATCAGTTTTTTCAGCAGTGGAGAAAAGGCTGTCGTTGTTGCTTTACCCACCTGCCTTTCATTGGCATAGACCGGCACGGCAACGCGAGATGCCTGGCTGGGCGCGGCGGGAGACAGGCCAAACTTGTCGAACTGCGCTTCCACCTCGACCCAATCCACTTCGAGACCGACTAACTGCCGCGCCACGCCTTGTTTATGATCGCGTCCCAGCGCGCGCTTGCCGATGAAATTTTCCTTATCGAGATGGACCATCTTCTCAAAGCCTAACTCGTAAGGCGAATATTTCTGCGACGGAATCAGCGCTTTCTTTGAACTGCTGTAATCGACTTCGATCAGCAGCAGGCCGGCTTCTACCCGCGCCACGTCGAGCGCCAGCATTCCGGCGGCGTGTATATCGAACTGCGCGCCCTTGTCCATCAGGGCGTCCCACACGTGAATCGCGTTATCCCCGCTGTTGAGGGGAATCCAGATTTCGTAGCCCAGGTCGCCGGTGTATCCGGTGCGCGAGATATCGACGGGCACGCCGGCAATCTTGCCTGAAGTTTTTCGGAAATATTTCAGATTGGCAATGTCAGCCTCTGCTACCGCCTTTAGAAGTTTCGCTGATGCCGGCCCTTGCAGCGCCAGAGCCGCCATCTGCTCGGAGATGTCTTCGATCTGAACATCCATGTTCAGACCGTTTTGGCGAAACCAGCGGAGGCTTGGATCAGCGGCCGTCCAGCGATATTTATTTTCTTCGAGGCGTGTGATGGTGCCATCGTCGATGACCTTGCCATCTTCATCGCACCAGCAGGCGTAAATCACCTGGCCAACGGCCACTTTGTTGATGTCACGCGTGATCACGCGGTTCACCAGCTTGGTCGCGTCTTTGCCTGTGATCAGATACTTATAGAGCGGAGAAATATCGATGAGCGCGCAAGCATTGCGAATTGCGTTGTACTCATGCTCGTGGTGCACCTCGTAGACGCTGACCGTGTAATATCCCGACCACTCGCGATAATTCAGGCTCTGGCAGAGAGCGAACGTTCTTTCGTGGAATGCAGTTCCGATGGGCAATTGCAGCCTCGCGCTGGAAGAATCTCTGACGCCGGATTATATGCACGCATGGAGTCTCGCAGCAAGCGCCGAAGTGGGATTGACCAGAAGTCAGGAATAACGCGTAAGTAGAGACAAGACGAGCCTTTCTCGATAGAATGGCGAGTCATTTTCTGTCGCGTTTCCCAGTCAATCTGACGCCATTGCTTTGGTTCAAACTGAATTTATGCCTAGCGGTGCGAACAACAAGAAGTATGACGTAATCGTGATTGGCGGAGGCCACAACGGCCTCACCAACGCCGCCTATCTTGCGAAAGCGGGAAAGAAAGTGCTGGTGCTCGAGCGCCGCCATATTCTCGGCGGCGCGGCCTGCACGGAGGAAGTTTTTCCCGGCTTTAAATTTTCCGTCTGTTCGTATGTCGTCTCGCTGCTGCGACCTGAGATTATTCGCGATCTCGATCTTCCGCGCCATGGGCTGGAGATTCTTCCGCTCGATGGCACGTTCACTCCCCTGCCGAATGGCGATCATCTGTGGCGGGTAAACGATCACGGCAAGACGCATCGCGAGATCGCCCGCCACTCCCGCGTCGATGCCGAGGCTTACGACGAATTTGGCAAGGCGATGCAGGCGATGTGCCGCTTCGTGAAGCCGATTCTCAGCATGATTCCGCCCGACCCTGCGACATTGAGTCCACGCGAACTCATGAAGCTGCTCTTCATCGGACGGCGTTTTCAGGGCATGTCGAGCGAGGATAAATACAACCAAGTGCAGCTCATGACGATGAGCGCCATCGACTTTCTTGATCAGTGGTTCGAGACGGATGTGCTCAAGGCAACCATGTCGGCGTCGGGAATTATTGGGACTTTTCTCGGCGTGCGCTCTCCTGGCACGGCCTATGTTTTGCTGCATCACTACATGGGCGAGATTGACGGCGCATTTCGAGCCTGGGGGTTCGCGCGTGGCGGCACGGGCGCAATCTCAAATGCAATCGCCGACGCGGCTCGCGAGGCAGGGGTCGAAATTCGAACGGAAGCGCCGATAGCGAACATCATCGTTAAGAATGACGTCAAGAACGGGCGCGCCATCGGCGTAGTGCTCGGGAACGGCGACGAGATATATGCCGACGTTATTTCTTCGAGCGTCGATCCGAGACTTACGTTTACCAAAATGATCGAGCCGGGGAGTCTACCCGACGAGTTCATGGAGGGGGTGCGGCGTTACAAGTTCCGCGGCTCATCGGGCAAGGTCAACATGGCGCTCGATGGCTTGCCAAATTTTAAATGCATGCCGGGAGCGGGCGCTCACTTGCGCGGCGCCATCTCCATCTCGCCGAGCGTCGAATACATGGAGAAAGCATATGACGAAGCGAAGTACGGGCACTGGTCTTCGCATCCTTACATCGACATGGTGATTCCGACGCTCACCGATACATCGTTGGCGCCTCCGGGCAAACATATTCTTTCCTGCTTCGTGCAGTACGCGCCTTACAAGCTCGCGCCCGGGCTCGACTGGGATACGGAAAAAGAAAAGTTCGGCGATAACGTGGTGAACACGATTGCCGAGTACGCTCCCAATATAAGAGACATGATTCTGCACCGTCAGGTGGTCACTCCGCTGGATCTGGAACGGACCTGGGGATTGAGTGAGGGCAACATCTTTCAGGGCGAACTCTCACTTGAACAATTATTTTTTCTGCGCCCGGTTGCGGGATGGGCGCAGTTTCGCTCGCCCATCAAGAATTTATATATGTGCGGCTCGGCCACGCATCCGGGCGGCGGAATCATGGGCGCTCCCGGCCGCTTAGCGGCGCTGGAAATTTTGAAAGACGGGGCAGCTTGATGTCCGCGGGCTTAATGTCCGTAAAAGGATCGGCGGCGGAAACCCGCGATGTTGTCATTGTCGGCGGCGGCCACAATGGCCTGGTGACCGCGTTCTATCTCGCCAAGGCGGGATTCAAACCGCTGGTGCTCGAACGGCGTGCCCAGGTGGGCGGAGCGGCCATCACCGAAGAATTGCATCCCGGCTTCCGCTGCTCAACGCTGTCGCACCTTCCCGGTCCGCTGCGCGCCGACGTGGTGCGCGACATGCAACTCGACCAGCATGGGCTAAAACTCACGACGCCTGAAGTTAGCACTGTTTCGTTGCTGCCCGATGGCCGCGCGCTCGTCCTTTATGCCGATGCAAAGAGGGCGGCGGAGGAAATCGCGCAGTGGTCGCAGAAAGATGCTGCCGGATATGCGGATTTCGGCGCCGCGCTTGGCAAGATTGGCCAGGTTATTGGCGAAGCCCTGGCGCTCACTCCGCCGAACATAGACAACCCCAGCAGCGGCGACCTCTGGGGAATGTTGCAGAGCGGCCGGTCGATTCGAAATTTAGGGAAGAAAGATTTGTATCGAGTACTCCGCTGGGGGCCGATGGCGGCCGCCGATCTGGTGGCGGAGTTCTTTGATACCGAACCGTTGCGCGCGACCATAGCCGCACGCGGCATCTTTGGAACATTTCTCGGCCCATGGTCGGCAGGCAGCGCGCTCGTGTTGTTGTTGCGCGCGTCTGCAGATCGAGCGACTGATTCGTCTCCTGCGGGAAGTGTGCGGTTCCCTGCCGGCGGGGCCGGTGCGATCACGTTGGCTATGGCGGCGGCGGCGAAACAAGCGGGCGCGGAGATTCGCACCAACGCCGATATCACCGAGATTCGGGTGAGGGATGGGGTCGCGACAGGGGTCGTTCTTACTTCGGGGGAAGAAATTTCCGCGCGCGCTGTCGTTTCGAACGCCGATCCCAAACGCACCCTAATGCGGCTGGTCGATCCCGCTCATCTTTCGCCCGACTTCATACAAAAAATCAAGAACTATCGTAGCCTGGGAACGGTCGCGAAAATCAATCTTGCGCTCTCCGCGCTTCCGGATTTTTCGGCGCTCAAAGGCAGGGGCAATGGCAACCTGCTCCAGGGCCGCATTCAGATCAGCCCCGAGATCGATTACCTGGAGCGTGCTTTCGACGAATCAAAATATGGCAATTTCTCGCGCAATCCTTATATCGAAATCACTTTCCCTTCTCTTTCCGATCCGTCGCTCGCTCCCGCCGGACAGCATGTGATGTCAATCTACATGCAGTACGCGCCCTACAAACTAAAAGACGGGGACTGGGAGAGCCAACGCACCGCGCTTGGCGAAACGGTGGTTAAGACGATTGCGCAATACGCGCCTAGTCTGCCGCGCACTATTCTGCGGCACCAGATCATTACGCCGAAGGATCTAGAAGAAACCTACGGCCTCACCGGTGGCCACATTTTTCACGGTGAACTTGCACTCGATCAGTTCTTCACCATGCGGCCGCTGCTTGACTGGGCGCGCTATCAGACACCGATCGAACGCCTCTATTTGTGCGGCAATGGGACCCATCCTGGCACGGGACTTACCGCAGGCTCCGGCGCAAATGCCGCTCGCGTGATTGCGAAGGCGCTGAAGAAGAAGAAATAGAGGCGCGGCGTCGAGCGCTGTTGACGTTGTTACCAAAGTACTCGACACCACCCTCCGTCTCCAGAGATGTCGATCGACATGCCAGCGATTTCCGCGGTAAAAGCTGAGCTCGGCGCAGCGGGGTAGGAGTGCCATCACCTCCGTAACCAGGTAACCAATTGCACTGCGTTGCCCTTTCGGTTTTACTAAGAATGGCCCTCATTTGAACAATCTCAAGGCCCGATTTCGAAGGAGCTGACTGTGGTTGAGGATCCCCAATGGGAACTCGCGTTGCTGGCCACCGTGCAGAGCTTCTACCATCGTCTGCTGAGCGACCAACTGGGCGGAGAGGTGCCGTCGCCAGCGGAACTCGCCCCTGAGATCATCAGCCGTGCCAGCGACGTGCGCTCGACTCTCGATCAAATGCAGCTTTGGATCCAGCTTCTCGACATGGCGATTACTCCCGCTATGCTGCGGATCGGCGTGCAATCTGATCTTGACCCGGAAGTTGCCGAGGCGTTGCTGCGTTACTTCGCGCGCCATCGTGACGATTCCGGCGCCAATCGTGACAAGACTGATCTTGTCGCAACCTTCTTGTTTCGCCATCCTCGCGTGCCCGGCCAATGGGAGAGGCGTGGTTACGGCCTCGATGGCTCGATTCCTCTGTCTCCGTTTGAAATTGCCTTGCTTGAGATCCTGTCGGAATCCGATGTGCCGGTGCTGCCGGAAAATCACGTGCAGCTGTTGCGCGAATTTGGGCCACTGCTCGATCAGGCCAATCGCTTCCAGGATTTCAGCGCGCTCATGGATTCGGGCATCATCCAGCGCGTTCGCGAACTGAAAGCATCGCTCGGCGAATCGATTTATCATCCCGGAGTACTGGCCACACTCGCGCCCTACAATGCCGCGTTCGGCGACCGTTTCCACTCGCTCTTTGCTGCCGCTGCGGCGGAGATCAAGGATTTCGCGAGGCGCCTCGAGGAACTGGGCGGGAGCATACTGAGTACAGTCGACGGCGTTGAAGTAACGGTTGAGCACGTTGCCGCGCTGAACCAGCAGGCGCTGTTGCAGGTTGATTACGCCTCGGCGCTGGATAAATTCCGCCGCGTTTCTCGGCTGAAAAAAGAATTAGAGCGCAGGCCACCAATCCGGCGTACGCACCCAGGGCACGCGCCTTCCGCTCATGCCGTGGGCGCGGGCGGCGCGGCGGCGGCTCCGGCACTGGCTGTGAAGTACGTTCCCGCCGTCATCACCCCGCAGGCGCTCTCTTTCGAAGAAGCCAAGTTGCGCAGGGTAGAGGAATCGGTTCGCGTATTCGTCCGCGTCGCCGATCCCAAGTTCCGGCAGATCGTGCCCATGCGCTTTTTTAATCTCATGCTCAATGCCGCCGAGGTGGAAGCTTATACGGCGGACTATCTTGAGCAGCCAGGCCCCCGAGCGGACGCTGCCCGCATGTTGCTGCGCCTGGTTGCTGTGAATGCGCGGCTCACCACCGAGATGGAGGAGCTCAAGCGGTCACGAAATTCTCACTCCGTCTGGAAATTGCACGCCGATTCGCTGGTCGTCCTTATCGATCTCGCTAAGCGTCTTGCCGAGGCGGTTGATCGACTCGCTTTAGCGGTTGGCCAGCAAGCGCAGACACAGGCGGGCAGCGAACCGCTCCGTAATTCTCTCGACAAGCTGCGCGAGCGCACGGCCGAAGCGGCGAAGCTCATCGCCGCAGCCTAATCTGCGCATAAAAAAGGGACAGGCTGTCGGCCTACCCCTTTTGGAGAACCAAGCTCAACACCGACTACGATTACTTAGTGAATATCGAACTGCTCCTGATGCAGCGCCGGGTCGGATTTCACGATGATCGTTTTCTTCGTGAGTTCTTCCATCTCGGTCAGCAGCTTCGCATTGTTCACTTTCAGCGCTTTAGCAACTTCCGGGTTTACTCGCAACATCACGTCGCTGTGCTCGAGATGATTGGCAATCTTGCGCATCTCAACATACACCTCGTTGCAGATGGTACTCACCGATTTCACAAAGCCCGTCGACTGGCAATACGGGCAGGGTGATCCGATCGTGCGTTCGAGCGACTGCTTCACGCGCTTACGAGTGATCGCAACCAGGCCGAAATCGTTGAACTGTAGAACCTTTGACGGAGCACGATCGAGCCGCAACGCTTCTTCGAGGGCCTGCATGACTTTCTGACGGTTGCGGCGCTCATCCATGTCGATGAAGTCGATGATGATGATGCCGCCCAGATCGCGCAGCCGCACCTGGCGCACGATTTCTTTAATGGCATCAACGTTGGTTTTTACGATCGTGTCTTCGAGGCGAGCGGTTTTGCCGACGTACTTGCCGGTGTTCACGTCGATCGCGACCAGAGCCTCGGTCTGATTGATGACGATGTAGCCGCCACTCTTCAGCCACACTTTCGACTTCAGCGCCTTGTTGATTTCCTCGTTCAGGCCGAATTGATCGTAGAGCGGCGTCTCCTTGGTATAGAGCTTGACCCGCTTGACCAGCGCGGGCTGAAAGCGATTGGCAAAGCGCACAATGCGTTCATACTCCTGCTCGGTATCGACCCAGATGACGGAAAAATCTGAACTGACCTGGTCGCGCAGGACGCGCTCCACAACGTTGAGGTCGTGGTAAATAAGCGCCGGAGCCTTGCTGCTCTCAGAACGCGTTTTTATCTCGCTCCATAAATTCTTTAGAAAACGAATGTCGGCTCGCAACTCTTCATCGGTAGCGCCCGCTGCCGCCGTGCGAACGATAAAACCGCCGCCGCCATTGTCGCGCTCGCTCTGAATGATTCGTTTCAGCCGCTGCCGCTCCTCTTCCGAGGAAATCTTGCGCGATACCCCGGTGTGATTCACGGTCGGCATGAAAACCAGAAAGCGTCCCGGCAACGCGATGTGACTGGTGATGCGAGCGCCTTTCTTGGCAATCGGCTCCTTGGCAATCTGGATCAGAACTTCTTGTCCCTCTTTGAGCAGTTCGCTGATCTGCGGCACCACACGGTTCTCGCGGCTGCGAAAGCGCCGTCCACCGCGCCGCCCGCGCCCACGATCGAACCCACGTTCCGGCCCACGACGCTGCGTCCGCTGCAAGAGCATTGCTTCCGGGGCTGGACCGCGAACCTCTGCGCTCGCATCGACTGTTCCATCGCCGATTGCTTCCGCCTCGAGCAGCGCCTCCGCTTCGGCCTGCGCCTCTTCGAGCTCCAACTCCTCTGCCTCGCGCTCTTCGGCTTCAAGCACCGCTTCAGGAACCACTTCGCCGTTCGTTGCCGACTCACTACCAGCCGACTCGCTGCCCGCCGCCAATCCAGGAGCGATTTCGCCGGCGGGAGTTCCCGATAGTTCTCCACCGACTCCGTGCGTTTCTACGACAAGTTCCTCTTCTTCAAAGCCCGCGTCATCGCCCGGCTCCTCGCCGTAGGAAGCAAGGTCAACCTCTTCCTCCTCGATTTCTTGTTCCTCCATGGAACCGTGGATGACAGAGTGCTTTACTTCGTTTTGCGCCGCATGAGTGACGTCAGCGACTGGCGTGGGGAAAGAATCATGCGAATGATCGCGACGAATTTCTCTAGCTTGCGGAGCGCGCGTCGATTCCAACCTTCTCTCGCCAACCGCGGGCTGATGAACCGAGTAGGATTCGGCGGCAAGCTCGTCTGGCGCCTCCGCTATATCAGGCGCGCCGCTGACGGAAGCGCTATGGACGTCCTCGTCGAATTCGGCGTGGGGTAAATGGTCGTGCTGTTCGTGCAAAGGCTCGGCAACGTCCGCCGCGAACATGGGCTCATCGTCAGGAAAGTTTGCAACGATCGAGGCGGGCACGGGAGTAGCACTCGTCGCGGAAGGCGTTTCTCTGGGCGCAGCTGGTTGTGAAGCGAAACCTTGACCTTGATTCTGACTCAGGCGCTGGTATTTCGAGATTGATTCGCCGGGCAACACGATCGGTTGATAGCCGGGGGGAGGTCCGTAATCATAATCGCGGCCCACCCGAGGGGTGGGCGCGGAGCGCTGGAATCGCGAATCGGAGCCGCCGCGTCCCGGGCGATCACCACGGCTGAAGCGGTCGTTCCTTACTTCCCTTCCTCCGCTTCTTGTTTCGTTTCCTCGCGTCTCATCGCGCGTTTCGCCGCGCGGTTCGGGGCTGGTTTCGCCGCGCAATTCAGGAGGTGGTTCGTTCCGGGCCTGCTCCGGGCGCTCGGCGCGCCCGCCCCGCTCGCCGGTTTCTCCACGGCGCCCGCGGCGGCGGCGACGGCCGCGAAAATCGCGCGCAGTGCTCGGCGCATTGCCCGGTTCCGCAGTTCCGGCTGCCGACTCATCTACGTCACCCCCTGCACCAACGGCCTCGCCCGACTGAACTTCCCCGTCGATCACGGGACCTGCTTCCGATCCGTTGCGTTGGCGCGCCTCGGTTACCGGTCGATTCGCCGGGATCGCTTCATCCAGGTCCTCATCCGTTTGTTCCAGATCCATGAAGTCGGAGACGTAGAGGAATGCGTCGCGTTCCAGGCCAATATCCACAAAGGCCGACTGCATGCCTGGCAGCACGCGTGTGACCCGACCTTTATAAATCGAGCCGGCTAGGGTGTATTCGTTTTCTCGCTCGAGGTAAATTTCCGCGAGTTGATCATCTTCTGTGATCCCCACTTTGGTTTCATGGGGCGTGGTCGATACATACAATTCCTTGTTCATTTCTACTCCGGTATGTTCACCGGATCAGAAGCGCAAGGCGGACCAACGGATCGATAGCGTTCAGCGCCGCTCCGGGTAGGAGCGGGCGCGGTCCCTGAGAAGAAGTACTTCCCGGGACCTACACTGCAGCTGTGAATTGTTCTTGCTCGTCTGCACTGATCGCGTAAAGCCTTCCGTCAGGTCTGTGGCCACAACTCTCTGATTCCGCCGAGAGGGCCGTTCCCCGCCTGACTGGCTTCAATCCTGTCCGGCTTCGACTTCTGCCGGCATTCTGCCCTCCTTTTTCGCGAGGGCCTTCGTAATCTTGTTTCCTGCCTAATCTTGTTTCTTGGCGCCGTTTTGCATTTGTTGTGAAAGGCGCCCCAACTTCTACCTATCCGTCTCAGTTCACGAAGCGGCGCATGCGAACGTTCATCACGATTCCGAGCGCCAAAAACATGAACAGAACGGAAGACCCACCGTAACTCATGAGCGGTAGAGGTATTCCGGTGACCGGCATAAAGCCAACCACCATGCCAACGTTGACGAGAATGTGAAAGCCAAGCACAGCCACCACACCCATCACCAGAAATGCCCCGGCGCGGTCGGGAGCCGTTTGCGCATTCTGGGTCAACCGCATCAGCACTATAAAGTATAACAGCAGTACCGCCAGAGCTCCTACAAAACCATGTTCCTCAGCAAAGGCGGCAAAAATGAAGTCGGTCTGCGGCACCGGCAGAAACGCCAGATGCGTCTGCGATCCCTGGCGGCTTCCCCAGATTCCACCCGACCCCACCGCAATCAACGACTGATTGACCTGATACCCGGAGCCTTGGCGATCCGCATCGGGATTCATGAAACTCGTCAACCGTTCCTTCTGATAGGACTTCAACTTCATCCAGGCCACTGGGACCAGCAACCCAGCAATCATGACCACGATCAGCGCCTGCTTCCAGCGTAGTCCGCCTAGAAATAGGCCCATGAGCGCCACGGGGAGATAAGTGAGCGCGGTTCCAAGGTCAGGCTGCGCAAGCACCATCAGCATCGGGAACCCGACGATCGCGCCCGCTTTCAGGAAATCCGACCAGGATAGCTCCCGCTCATGCAAATCCGAAAAGTACTTCGCCACGGCCAAAATCAGGATGAGTTTCACCCACTCCGATGGCTGGAAATGGCCCCCGCCGGGGAGTTTGATCCAACGCCGCGCGCCCAGGTATTTTTGCCCGAAGAGGATTACCGCGATCAAAGAGGCCAGCGCCACGATATACATCCAGTGGATTTGTTCAAGAATTGCTTGATAATTGACGAGGCTGACCAGGAACATGGCGCCGAGGCCGCCGAGAATCCAGTAGATTTGCCGGATGTGGGATCCGGCGAATTTCGTATGTTCGGTCGCACTATGGATCTGCACCACGCCGAGGGTGCAGATCGCCAGCACGAAGCCCATCAGAACCCAATCGAAATCTCGGTAGGAGACGTAGCGCGACATAAATTCAGTCGCCCGCCCCAGAACCCATTGGAGAGAAAGAATTCAATGCAAAACTTGGCGACTGCCGAATTACTCGCACGGAGTCGTCGGACACGCGGGGCTCAACGGACTCGATGAGCGCGTCCATATCCACACCGCAGCGCCACCTATGCCGACCAATCCACCAACCACTGCCGGCGTTGAACTCATAATTCCGCCACTGGCCGCGGTCGCCGCTCCCGCCGCTCGCCGCCGTTTTTTCTTCTTCTTTTCGACGTCGGTTGTGTCATCGCGCGTGGTTTCCTGCCCTTGCGTCACAGTGGTAGTGGTTCCCTTGTCGTCTTGTACCGTCACGTCGCCCTTGTTGGCCGCGATTTGCACCCGTCCATCGACATCCTTTACTTGAAAGTCGGTCCAAGTGTCGGCCGCCGGCTTGATAGTGACATCACCGGCGCGTGCCGCCAGTCCGCGCGAAGTCGTGACCCGCACCGCGCCGTGTTCCAGTTCTACGGTCGGCCCTTCAAATTTCACCAGCGAATCGGCCAGGACCATGACACTCGAACCGTTCGATTGAATGTTAGCCGTCGAATCGGGACGCGTCTGCAACCAGTCTCCCGAGAACACGGCTGCCGATTTCGGCACCACGCTCCCGTTCAACCACGCCGCACCGTTGGTGTACAGCATTGCCGATGGAGTCTCTCCCGCCAGCAGCACCTGCGCCGGAAACAGGATTAACATCAAGCCGCATACCGCACACCGAAGCCTTGACTGTGACATGGGTTCGGATCACTCCCGCACTTCTTGATTTTTGCTATCGTAAGCCGGTAAAGGGTTGCTGGTCAATGTCTTTTGTTGTTTCCCGTGCACTTTTGTGTTCGCGCCTCCAGCGCTC
>Ga0209008_1000095_pt1 | contig 43339 bp, 31 predicted proteins | sample JacPin_JW_Ref_O3_FD_187963 | JGI IMG/M metagenome (GOLD analysis project Ga0209008, IMG submission 187963) | Forest soil microbial communities from Algoma, Ontario, Canada - Jack Pine, Ontario site 1_JW_Ref_O3 (SPAdes) (version 2) | ecosystem: Environmental > Terrestrial > Soil > Boreal... | reverse complement strand
GTAGGCGCCGATGTGTTGCGTGATTCCACCGGCCTCGCCCGCCGCAACTTCGGTCTCGCGAATGGCGTCAAGAAGGCTGGTCTTGCCGTGGTCGACATGGCCCATCACGGTCACTACCGGAGCCCGCGGCAGCGCATTTCCGGTGCGGCCTTCTTCGATCTTTTCTTCCTCAACGAGCTGTTCTTCGTACGTCACCACCTGCACGATTCCGTTGAACGATTCCGCGAGGCTGGTTGCAGTCTGTACGTCAAGCGCCTGATTGATGCTGGCGAAAATGCCCCGATCAAGGAGCGTCTTCAGCAATTCCTTGGCGCGGATATCGAGTTTCTCTGCGAGTTCGCGAACCGTGATTCCCTCGGTGACGGTCACGGCGCGCGGCTCCCGCTGTACCGGTGCGACTGGCTCCACGTGCGCTGCTCGGCCGGCACCAACGCCTGCGCGCGTGCGTACCGGATGAAGCCTGCGCTCGCCTTCCGCATACCGTTTTTCGATCGTCGGCCGCCCGCGGGACGCCGGCGGCTTGCGCGCATAGAGCGGCTTTCCGGGTTCGGCCTTGGGAACTCCACCGGTGGCACCTGGACGCTGGCTGCCGATTGGCTCTGTTGAACCGGGACGTCCTCCGGGCCGCTGCGGAAATCTCGATGGAGGGCCTCCGGGACGGGGCGGGCCACCGGGTCTTGGCGGACCACTAGGCCTCACCTGACCTGGGGAAGCCGCAGGTCGCATTCCCTGGGGAGCTCCTGGACGATTTTGGTAGGGGCCGGACTGTCCGGGCCGCACTGGAAATCTCTGGCCGGTTGGCGGCGCGCCCGCTGGCCGCGGCGCACCGGAAGTTCCGGTCGAAGTACTCGCTGTCGCTCCGGCTGGACTGGCCGCCGCCGGACGCTGCGCAGGTGGCGCACCGGGCCTGGGAGCCGCCGTAGCGGGGCTTGCACCCGGTCTCGCTGCCGTGGGATGTGCGGTCGGATGTCCAGTCGACGGTGACACCGCCGGTGGAACAGAGGGGGGGCGCGCTGGCACGCCACTGGGAGCTACTGCTGCGGGCGCTGCTGTCGTTCCGACCGGAGGTCGCAACGGAGCAGCCGGGGCGGCAGGAGCTGTGCGCAAAGTTGCCGGTGCAGGCGACGCTGGCTTCGGCGCTGCCGCCGCAGGTGCCGGCGCCGGAGCTGATGGCGGAACCGGGCGGGCAGTCTTCGCTTTCGCCGCCGCCGTTTTCGCCGCTTCCGCCGCTACCTCTGCCGCTGCCAGGCCCAGGAAATGTTTCCGCGCCAGCTCCGCGTGCTCGATGTCGATGGAGCTTGAGTGTGTCTTCTTTTCCTTGACACCGATCTCAGGCAGGTAGTCGATCAGGACCTTGGCCTTGATCTCAAGCTCTCGCGCCAGCTCGTTCAGTCGGACTTGTTTGGAATCTGACATCAGCCTCTATCTTTCTGCACCTGCTCGCCTACTCAGACTTTTCTTGATTCTCCGCATTCTCATCCACAGCGGCTGCTGCGGCCTTGTCCTCCGGAGTGGTCTCTTCATCCTCGGGAGTTTCTTCAACGCCAGCTGCCTCTGCCTCGCCTGACATTGCATCGGCGGGCGTCTCCTCAGTTGACTCGGCGGCAGCCGCTTCAACAGTCTCTGCGGCGCCGGACGCCTCGGGATCCGCCGCCACGCTCTCGGCCGCTGCCTCGTCTTCGGTCGACGGTTCGACGGGCGCCGTCAGCTGGGATTCCAGCGCTTCGAAGTACGCTGCGACGGACTGATGGATCTTCTCGACCATTTTCTCGCCGATGCCCGGTATCTCGACAAGCTGTTCGGGAGTCATATCTGCGAGTTTCTCGACCGACGTAATCCCCGCCGCTTCGAGTTTTTCAATCGTTTTGGGGCCAACTCCGGCCAGTTCCGTAAGAGGCGTGCCCGGCGCGGTCAGAGCGGCCATCTGGGCCTCTATCTCGCGGCGTTTTTCCTCTTCACTCTTGATGTCCACGTTCCAGCCGATCAACTTGCTCGCGAGCCGCACGTTCTGGCCCTTCTTGCCGATGGCAAGCGACAGCTGCGTGTCTTCGACGATCACTTCCAGACGCTTCTCTTCGGCGTCGATAATCTGGACGCGAGTCACTTTCGCCGGGCTCAAAGCCTTCTGCGCAAACGCGATGGTCTCTTCGCTCCAGGGAATGATGTCGATTTTCTCGCCGCGCAGCTCGCGAATGATGGACTGCACGCGCATGCCTTTCATGCCCACACAGGCACCCACGGGGTCGACATCCTTGTCGCGGCTCTCAACACCGATTTTGGTGCGCTCGCCCGCTTCGCGCGCGACGGCGCGGATCTGCACCGTCCCGTCATAGATCTCCGGAACTTCCATTTCGAACAGGCGCTGCACCAAAGCGGGGTCGGCGCGCGAAACGATCACTTGCGGGCCTTTGGCTGCGCGCTCAACCGCACGAATCGTCACGCGCAGGCGGTCGCCGACGTTATAGGCTTCCAGGCGCGATTGTTCGCGCTTCGGGAGCCGCGCTTCGGTTCGACCGAGGTCTACGATCAGGTCCGGGCCTTCCATGCGCTTCACCACGCTGTTGATCAGCTCGCCTACGCGCGTGTGGAATTCGTTGTAGATCGTGTCCCGCTCGGCCTCGCGCACCTTCTGCAGGATCACTTGCTTTGCGGTTTGTGCCGCGATTCGTCCCAGCACGTCGGTCGGCTTCACCGCTAGGATTTCGCCGCCCACTTCGATGTTAGGATTCTGCTTGCGAGCTTCGGCAAGCGAAATCTCGCGCAAGGGGTCCGCGACATCTTCAACGACCGTATGCACTGAATACACGTCTATCTGGCCGCTCTCCGCGTTGAACTTCGAACGGATATCTTCCTCGGTGCGATAGTATTTTCGCGCCGCCACCACCATCGCGTCCTCAATGGCCGCAACGATGATCTCCGGTTCGATGTGCTTCTCCCGGCTGATCTGCTCGATTGTCTGGTACAGCAGACTCGCCATCCCTGTTTCTCCTCGCCCCCACCCGTCACAGCTCGACCACCAGATTCGCCTTGCGAATCCCGGCAAACGGAACCGCGATTTCCCGATCGCGCACCGTCACCTTTACGATCCCGTCCGCGTAACCCGCCAGCCGGCCCTGAAAATACTTTTCGTTCTCTAGCGGTTCGTTCAACCAAATATTCGCCAGCCGTCCGGTAAACCGCTCATAGTCGCCCGGTCTGATCAACTTTCGATCCAAACCCGGCGAACTGATCTCGAGCGTGTAACTTGGTCCCGGTACCAGGTCCTCTACATCCAGAATCACACTCAATTGCTCGCTGACCCGCTCGCAATCCTTATGAGTGACACCCGGGCCATTGCCCAAAATCCCGGGGTTGGCCGCGTCGGGCGGGCGGTCAATATAAACCCGCAGTAAGCGCCCTTTTCCTACCTTCCACTCGACGTCGAAGATCTCAAGCCCCAACGAACGGGCCACCCGATCCGCCGCCTCTCGAATCCGGTCGAGGTCCATGCTCTTCTAAGGGCGGCATTTATCCCCGCCAGAGACTCCTCCGCCCTTTCCATATCGCCCGGCCAACAAAAAAGTGGGCTCGCGCCCACTGGTTTGTGCGACCTATCTGGAAGCGCCTCAGTATAAGCTTCGAGGGCCCGGAAACGCAAGACCGTGTACTAGGCACCCCGTAAGGCCCCAAGCGAGCCTGAATCCCCCGCGGCATTGCGGAAATCCCGCACGATACCCCGCAGGTTGCATCCGAACACCGGCCGAGACGCAGCGGCGTCGGGCATATAATGACGCGTGGTTCCGGAGCTAGTTGCGACGCTTGCCGCAGGCATCTTTGCCGGCGCGGCGATCTATATCAACCTTGTCGAGCAGCCTGCGAGGCTCTCCTGTGGCAACGAGCTCGCCGTCACGCAGTGGCGGCCCAGCTACAAGCGGGGCACTGTCATGCAGGCGCCGCTTGCGTTGATCGGAGCGCTTGCCGCGTTGCTTTCATACTCGACCAATCGGCGTTTTACCTGGCTTGTCGGCGGACTATTTTTATTGCTGATCATCCCGTTTACGCTCGTGGTCATCTTGCCGACCAACAAGAAACTCCAGAGCCCGGAGCTCGACCTGCGATCGGATGAAGCCGGGCATCTGCTGCGACGCTGGGGCCGTCTTCACGCCGTCCGCAGCATCCTGAGCCTCGCAGCCTTTCTCCTGTTTCTGGTTTCACTCCGGTGGCGGCAATAAGAAGCGATCTGTTAGCATACGTGCTAGCGGGACGGGCGGGAGGTGGTTCGATGACCTTGCGCGAAGTAGTGGACAAATATCTGGCGGTTGCCGGCGGATACGGCAAGCCCGCCGCGCTTGCCTCGCTCGGACTGTCGCGCGAGGAAATCGAGCGCACTTTCGGCCAGTTCGATGAGGACTACCACATCAGCCGCTTCATTCACCTGCAGTGCGCCGCCGGCGCGAATTTCGCAATCAACGGCTTTCCGCAAACGCACATCTCGATCGATTCGGAAATTCAAACCGTTCTGTAATGGATTGAAAGACCCGGGCTAGCGAACAGCGGGGTGAAAGTCAAAATCCGGATCCAGGTCCACGGGGATGTCGGAGCCCTTCGCGAGGGCCGCGGCGAGTTCCGGCGGCATCACCGCGTATTTCTTGAACCAGTCTTCGGCACGTTTACGGTCGCCGGTCGCTTCTTCTTCGAGCAGTTCCTTCGCAAGAGAGGCCATCGCCGCCGGCATTTTCTGAAAGTCCGCGGCATAGAGCCCGTTTGCGGGGTCACGGCGGATGGCGCCCTGTTCGCTCAGATAGCTGATCTCCATCATGGCGCCTGCGCCGTGCGATTCACCAATCCCGAAGCGGATGGTGCGGAATGATTCACCCAGGAATGAGGCGTAGATCCCGTTGAGCTTTTCCTTTGGAATCACACCATGATCCACCAGCCACTTCACGCACGTCATGCCGGTGATGTCGGCCTTGGATTCCTCAAGCGCCGAATAGCGCGGGCCGATAGCCGCACCAATGCCCGTTTTATTGTTCGATCCGTGGACGAAGGTGGGCCCGAGTCCGTGGGAGATTTCGTGCAGGATGATGAAGTCAAGCGTGCCTTCCCCGGTCACCATCTTGGCCTGGTCTGCGGGCATCAGACGGCCAGCCAGAGGCAGGATGATGAAGTTCACCCGTGCATCCATGAAATTCTTCCAGAAGATTTTCTTGGTTCCTTTTTCCTCAATGACGCGTGGATCGTTCGGAAGATTATCCGCGACGGCCTGATAGCCGTGCAGCAGGTCGCCTGAGCGATAGATCGCCTCGACAACTTCCATCGGCGTGCGCTTCCCGCGCGCAGACGGCAAATCTTCTGCTGACAGGGGCAGCGATTCCTGCAGATCGGGAACGTACTTCTGGAACTCGGCGAGTTTCTGGCTTTCCGCATCGTTGCGAATCATGATCGATGCGCCGTAGGAAGTCTTTACCCCCAGCAGCCCGTCGCGATAGACCTCGTAGGGTGCAAAAATCACGTCGAATTTCGGGTTATCGAGATCAAGCCAGGCAAGATCGCTCGGAAAATAGTTGTCGGAAAGCAGCGCGCCCGCGCGAAGACGAAGGAATTTTGCGAATGCCGCATCGTCGCTCAGATCGGCTGCTTCGTAGAGATCTTTCGCCATCGGAACGATAAATTCCTGAAATGCCACATGGTAGGGCACCGGGACTGCGTCCGAAAAACCGGGAGCCGCCTCACGATCCGCGTGCGGCTCACGTATGACGGTGTAGGGACTCTCGTAGCTTGGCTTCAGGGTCGGATGGCGCGCGACGAGGGCGTCAAAGTCATTCTGGGTCATGCCCCAGGGAAAGAATCCGCGTCCGGGCGGGGCGGGTTCGCTGCCGACGAATGGTTTGTCATCGTCAATCTGGTCGAAACGTCCGCCGTTGATTTTCAGCAGTTCGCGCACCGTCTGATCTTGCGGGTTCTTGCTATTTGCAAGCGACAGATACAGCTTCAGGCCTTCCGGATCGCTTTGCCTCCAATAGATACAATCGAGCAGGCCCGCTGCGTCGACCAGTTTCGCGACCATTTGCTTCTCGCGGGAGGTCAGGCGGCTCTGGTCGAACGGCATCCGAACAGGCTTGAATTTTGCAAGGCGCGCGGCAACGTCCGGGGCGATTACCGGGTTCCCGGATGACTGCGAAAATGCAGTGGCACTCGCGACCACGACGACGGCACAAAGCAGCAGAAAGCCGACTGGGGCACTTCCGATGGGCCCTCGCATCGAGTGTCGACCGGAACCAGGCGGCGTCGTTCGTGAGTTTGTCACCGGCCCATCTTAGAGCAGAACAGCGGAAGTGCAAGCGTGGATTCCGTCGCTTGTCTCGGAGCGGAAATCGCCAGATCGCACGATCCTGAACCGTTTTGGCGTGGCTCAGTGTATATTTCAGGAGGGCCGCGGGGCGGGACGAAAAACGCTCAATGCACCGGTGACGAATCCACGCGTGCGCCGTCCAACGGGTAGCCAGGGAGGAATTCCACGTGCGAAGTGCACTGCTGTTGCTTGCGTTGTCGAGTTTCGCATTTGTTTGCTGGCCGCACCCAGCCAGTGCCGCACAGGGTAATGATCCTCAGTCGCAGCAATCGAGCCTTGTCGCGCGGGTCGATGACACCGGCTTCATCCAGTTGACGGCCGATAGCTTCAACGATCTCACTCAGGACCAGAAGATGGACGCGTACTGGCTCTATCGGGCCGCGATCGCCGTTGAACCGATCGCCTACGACCAGAATTCCGCCGACGGCCTGCGCGAGAAGCACCTGCTGGAATCCATCCTGACACACGCGAACGGTATCGACCCTGCAGTGCTGAAGAAAATCAACGATTACACCATGCTGTTCTGGGCGAACCAGGGAAATCACAACGCCAGCACCTCCGTTAAATTTCTACCCGACTTTTCTCCGGCCGAGCTGCGCGCCGCCGCCGAGCAGGCAAGCAAGAACGGTGCGGTCCTCGGTTCACCGACCGGGCTTGCAAAAGAACTTCAGGAGCTCGACAAGGCTCTGTTTGATCCGGCCTTTGAGCCGATGTTGACCAATAAAAACCCGGCAAACGGCCAGGACCCTCTCGAGGCTAGCAGCAACAATTTCTACTCAGGAGTAACGCTCAAGGATCTGGTCGGTTTTACCGAGCACTATGGGCTTAACTCGCGACTGACCAAGCAGGACGGCAAACTTGTCGAGGACGTCTATCGCACAGGAACGCCGGACCAGACGGTTCCGCCCGGCCTCTACGCGCGGGAACTGGGACTGGCGATTCGAGACCTGCAGCAGGCGTTGCGTTACTCGCCTCCGCAGCAAACCAAGGTGATCAACGATCTGATCCGCTACTACCAGACCGGCGAGCGCGCCGACTGGATTCGGTGCGGCGTGGATTGGGTGAAGGACAAAACCAACCCCGATTTCTCAAATGGCTTCGTCGAGGTTTACAAGGACCCCCGGGGCATCAAGGGCGCGATACAGGGTTTCGTCAGCATCGTGGATGAAAAGATGAACCAGCTGATGACCGGGTTTGCCGCCAACGCTGCCTACTTCGAGCAGCGCGCGCCGTGGGTCGATCAATACAAGAATCCCAATCCCAAGCCACCGATCGTCAACGCAGTCGAAATGCTTGCGGAGACCGGCGCCTTCAACGTCAGCACCATCGGCGACAACCTGCCGAATGAAGAGGAAATCCACGCGAAATACGGATCCAAGAGTTTTGTGCTCACCGGGTCCATTCGCGCGTTTAATAGCGCAAGTGGGAATGCTTTTTCCGAGGAGTTTTCCTCCACCCAGGCTGAACGCGACCGTGCCCGTCAGTACGGTGAGCTAGCCGAGAATCTGATGACCGCCATGCACGAAGTGATCGGTCACGGCTCAGGCAAGGTTGGCCCGAAGATCACCCATGAGCCGGCGTACTACATCAAGGAATACTACTCGACGCTTGAGGAATCGAGAGCCGACCTCATGGCGTTGTGGAATTTCTGGGATCCGAAACTCATCGAGATGGGTGTGATGCCCAATACCGATGTGGCCAAGGCGGCCTACGACGGTCAAGCGCGCGCCGCGCTCGCACAGCTCCGCGAGGTGCCAACCGGCGACACAATCGAGGAAGATCACCGTCGCGGCACGCAGCTAATCGTCAATTATATTCGCGACAAGACGGGCGCGATCCAGCCCGTCGAGCAGAATGGCAAGGTCTATCTGGTGGTTACCGATTACGCCAAAATGCGCGAGGGCGTGGGAATGCTGCTCGCCGAGCTGATGCGTATCAAGGCCGAGGGCGACTACGATGCTGCCAAGGCGCTGATCACCCAATACGGCATCCATTTCAACACTGCATGGCGCGATCAGGTTGTTGCGCGCTCAAAGACGCTCGACATCCCGACCAATTGGGCGGGAATCAATCCCGATCTCGAACTCCGAAGGGGCCCGGGCGGCAAGATGGATGTCACCATCAGCTATCCGCGTGACATCGTGAAGCAGCAGTTGGCTTATTCGAAAATCAACGGGGAATAGCGCAGATCGCCGGGGGATCGTCGCGGTGCGGCAGAAATCGGATCAGGTTATTTCGTTGCGACTGTCGAGCGCGTGAGGCGATCTGCGAGGGCTTTTTGTTCCTGGGCCATGGCCGGGGGAATATGGCTGCCAAACTTTGCGAAGAACTCACCGTTCGCCTGATCCTCCGCGAGCCAATCGCCTGAATCCACGCTCAGCAATTCATGCAGCGTGTCGCGCGAAATTGACAGGCCGTCCAGTGTCAACGAACCAGGCGTGGGCACGTTGCCGATCGGCGTTTCCGTAGCGGCGGCGCGTCCTTGGATGCGGTCGAGCATCCACTTCAGCACGCGCACGTTTTCACCGTACCCAGGCCACAGGAATTTGCCGTCCCCGCCCTTGCGAAACCAGTTGACGTGGAAAATCTTCGGCGGATTTTTCAGCCTCGTGCCCATCGCGAGCCAGTGCCCGAAATAGTCGCCCATGTTGTAGCCGCAGAACGGAAGCATGGCCATCGGATCGCGTCGGGAGACGCCGACCGTCCCGGTCGCCGCTGCCGTTGTCTCCGACGCCATGGTCGCGCCGACGAAAACCCCGTGCTGCCAGTTCCGCGACTCATATACCAGAGGTGCAAGACGGGCGCGACGGCCCCCGAAAATCAACGCCGAGATGGGCAGCCCTTCAGGGTCGTCCCAATGCTTGGAAAGCGAGGGTGTTTGCGAGGCTGGTACCGTGTAGCGAGCATTGGGATGCGCCGCCGGGCCCGACCCGGCCGTCCACGGCTCCCCCTTCCAGTTGGTCAGCCCGTCTGCCGGTGCGCCGTCAATTCCTTCCCACCAGGGTTCGCCAGTATGGGTCATGGCAACGTTGGTGAAAATCGTGTTCCGATTCGCCGCAGTCATGACGTTGGGATTGGTCTTCGCGTTGGTGCCGGGCGCGACCCCGAAAAAGCCGGCTTCGGGATTGATGGCCCGCAGCGTACCGTCCGGCGCGATGTGCATCCAGGCAATGTCATCCCCGACCGTCCACACCCGGTAGCCCTCGGACTCCAGTGCCGAAACCATCATGGCGAGGTTCGTCTTGCCGCAGGCGCTGGGGAATGCCGCGGCCATGTACGTTACTTTTCCCGTCGGGTCTTCCAGGCCAAGAATCAGCATGTGTTCGGCCATCCAGCCCTGGTCGCGTGCCATCCAGCTTGCGATCCGCAGGGCGAAGCACTTCTTGCCAAGCAGTGCGTTGCCGCCGTATCCCGATCCCACGCTCCAGATCAACTTTTCCTCAGGGAAGTGCATGATGAAACGGCGGTGGGGATCCAGATCACCCAGGGAATGAAGTCCGGGAACGAAATCGTCGGACGAACCCAGCCGATCAAGCGCGGGCTGGCCCATCCGGGACATGATCCGCATGTTCGCTGCAACGTAGGCGCTGTCGGTGATTTCAACCCCGACCTTGCTGTAGGGCGACTGCGCGGGCCCGAGGATGTACGGCACCACGTACATGGTGCGACCTTTCATCGCACCGTCGAACAGAGGGCGGAGTTTTTCCTTCGCCTCGGAGGGTGCCATCCAGTTGTTGCTCGGTCCAGCGTCCTCCTTTTTGCGGGTGCAGATGAAAGTCAGCTGCTCGGTGCGGGCGACGTCGTTGGGGTTGCTGCGGTGGAGGTAACAGCGAGGGTGGGTTTTCTGGTTCAGCTCAAGGAACGTGCCGTCACGGAGCATATCCGCCGTCAGTCGATCCCGCTCGGCCTCGGAACCGTCGCACCAGACAATTTTCGCCGGCTTCGTCAGGCGCGCTGATTCCTCTACCCAGCTTTCCAGTGGTGTGGACACCCTGCCTCCCGGGAGTCTTTCGCAGGAACGCCGCCGAGCGCGATAGGGCTCGGACGGGTCGCGTCGAAAATGACGCTTGAACCTTAAATGATTCGCAAGAAAAAATTCTAGGCCACGCGGCTCCGAAATGCAAGGCAAGCGCGCGGCGGAAACCGGGCGCCAGTGCCCGATGTTATACTTCCGGGGAAATGTACGCGCGAAAGCTTTTGGCGGAGATGACCATAGGCGCCAAGCGTGGTCCGGTGCCGCTTGAGTGGCTTGACAGTTTCTGCATGCGCAATTTTACCGGCGTGGCGGAATTTGACGATACCTTGCCGAATGGCGAGGGGCTGCTCGAAGCCGGGTTGACGGTTGACCCCAGCCGGCTGGCTAAGGCCATGAGCGAGTGGTTCACGAAGCGAGGAAAAGGAAACGGCGCTGCGGTCGTCGTAGCGCTTCGCGAACAGGGATAGAATTCGGAGGCGCTGACGCTGGAATCTGTCAAGAGCCGAATACCCTCGTCGCATGATTGGGGCGATGCAGAGGTCATGTCGCGAGAGATTCGGCTCTCTATTCGGTTTGACGCGGCGCCCCGCGGATCGTTAGCACCACCGGTCGGCGATGCGCCGGCCCTTTGAATCCCGAAGTGTCGAGGCCAAGCGTCTTAAATGTCCGGCAAACGACCGCTGCGCCGTAGCCGCGGGAATTTCCTTGGCTCGGCTGAGAGCGCCGCCCGGATCTTCGGAATCGCCGCGCGCGCCGCGGTTTCACCCGCGGCCACCAGTTGCGGGGTTTTCACGAATTCATCCCACAGGATATGGTGAACCTCGGGCTCGATCAGGACGTCCACGTCGCTGTGCCAATGCTGGGCTGCGGCAGTCTGAATGATCGAGAACGAGCGGCTGATTACCTCAATCGTATTGCGGGGGGCCGAGCGCAGCAGACCGGGCTCAAGGTGCACGCCAATGACGACGTCCGCACCCATGTCCCGAGCCGCCTCGGCAGGGACGGTTTCAGTCAGAAACCCGTCCACCAGAATTCGGCCGCGATACTCCACAGGCAAAAATAGTCCCGGGTAGGCGCATGAGGCGCGCAGCGCAGGACCGATTTCCCCATCCTTGAAGTGAATCGACTCGCCGGTCGTCAGATCGGTTGCGACGATCGCCAGCGGGACCTTCATCTGGCTGAAAAATTCCGCCGGCGTGAATTTGTGGAGAAAGTGCTCCAGGCGTTCGTTTGAGGCCATGCCCATGCGCGACAACGTCCAGCGGCCGAAATCGCTGAAGCGCGTGGCCTGCCCCTGGCGCTGCATTTCGTCAAGCGGGGTGCCGCTCGCGTAGGTGGCGGCGATGAGCGCGCCCACGCTGGTTCCAGCAATGCAATCGATCGGTATCTCGTTTTCCTCCAGAACGCGCAGCACTCCAATGTGCGCAATTCCGCGCGCAAATCCTCCTCCCAGCGCCAGTCCCACCTTGGGACGCACGCCTTGCCCCGCGTAGGCAAACGATCGCAGGCCTTGTACGGCCTTGTGGATCCATTTTGTTGTGGTTCCCATCGGATGCACCTGCGCCCACCGCACACTCTAGCAAACTTCGATGGCCGGGGCGCGTTTCCGGTTGACCGTTGATGGCGCTTTTGCAACCATGTGCTCCCGGGGGAGGAACTCCATGAGACGGCCGATCGAAAAAGCGGCGGTGCTGGGTGCCGGCACCATGGGCGCGCGTATTGCCGCTCACCTCGCCAACGCGGGAATCTCCTGCTATCTGCTCGACATTGTGCCAATGGAATTGACTGCCGATGAGAAGCGTAAGGGTTTGACCCTTGATAAGCCCGCAGTCAGAAACCGTATCGTCCTGGCAGGCCTGGATGCCGCAAAGAAGTCCCGCCCGGCGGCATTCTTTACACCCGAGACGGCAAGACTGGTCACGCCTGGCAACTTCGACGACAACCTCGGGTGGTGCGGCGATGTCGACTGGATCATCGAGGCGGTTGCCGAAAATCTCGAGATCAAGCGCAAGCTTCTTGAGCGGGTTGACGCCGTACGCAAGCCGGGAACGATCGTCACGTCAAACACCTCGGGCTTGCCGATCCGGCTGATCGCAGAAGGGCGGTCGGAGGATTTTCAGCAGCATTGGGCGGGCACGCATTTCTTCAATCCCCCGCGCCACATGAAACTCGCCGAGCTGATCCCCGGACCGAAAACCCTCGCTAGCGTGCTTGAGACTCTGACCGAAGTCTGTGACGTGCGCCTCGGCAAGGGCGTGGTGGTGGCCAAGGACACCCCGAACTTCATCGCCAATCGAGTCGGAACTTACTCGATGCTGAACGCGATCCGGCAGATGCTGGCTATGGAGATGACGATTGAGGAAGTGGATGCCTGCACCGGGCCTGCGGTGGGCTGGCCCAGGTCGGCAACGTTCCGCACGGCCGATATCGTCGGGCTCGATGTGCTCGTGCACGTTATCCGAAACATTTACGACAGTATTCCAGACGATGAATCGCGCGAAATGTTTCGGGTGCCGCCGCTGGTTGAGGAAATGTTGAAGCGCGGATGGCTGGGCGAAAAGACCGGGGGCGGGTTTTACAAGCGCGTGAAGGGCGCAGGAGGCGAATCCGAGATCCTGACCCTTGACTGGCAGAAGATGGAATACCGGCCGCAGCAGAAAGCAAGATTCCCCTCGATCGAAGCCGGGAAAGCCGTCGAAGATACGCGCGAGCGTTTGCGGCTGCTGGTCGCACCGGCTCTGGAAGGCAAGAGCGGCGACAAGGCGAATCGGTTTCTCTGGTCCGGCTTGAGCGAGATGTGCCTCTACGCCGCGCGGCGCGCGCCGGAAATCGCCCATTCCGTAGTGGACGTGGATCACGCCATGCAGTGGGGATTCGCGTGGGAAATGGGGCCGTTTGAGATTTGGGATGCGATTGGTGTGGATCCGATGGCGAAAGCGCTGGAGCGCGAAGGGAAGTCTCTCGCCCCCTTGATCGCCCGGGTACTCGCATCGCCGGGAAAGTCGTTTTACCGTACCGATAAAGGTCAAACGAGCTACTTTGATTTCGCTTCCGGGACGCTTGCGCCCGTCCGGGAACCAGCCGGAGTGCTGATCCTGAAATCGCTCAAGGACCGCACGCCGGTGGTCGAGCAGAATTCCGGGGCCAGTCTGATTGACATTGGCGACGGCGTCGTGTGTTGCGAATTCCACGCCAAGATGAATGCGATCGGCGGGGATATTTTCGCGATGCTGCAATCGGGGGTCGCACGCTTGGAGACGCAGTTCGAAGCCATGGTCATCGGAAACCAGGCGCCCAATTTCTCAGCCGGCGCGAACCTGATGCTGTTGCTGATGACCGCGCAAGAGGGCGAGTGGGACGACATCCATCTCGCAGTACGCCAATTTCAACGGGTCAACATGGCGATCAAGTACGCGCCGCGACCCGTGGTCGCTGCTCCCCAGGGAATGGCGCTGGGCGGCGGATGCGAAATCAACCTGCACGCCGCAAGAATCCACGCGACGGCCGAAGCCTACATCGGTCTGGTCGAAGTCGGCGTGGGCTTGATTCCCGGCGGCGGCGGAACCAAAGAAATGCTGATTCGTGCAGGCGAGCACGCAGCCAGCGGCGACAGCCTGGACCTGACGCATGCGCTGCGCCCCATCTTCGAAAATATCGCCACCGCGAAGGTTTCCACTAGCGCCGAGGAGGCCCGTTTGCTCGGCTACCTTCGCCCCTCTGATCTGATTGCCATGAATCGCGACCGGCAAATCGCCGACGCGAAGCAAACGGCGCTGGCTATGGTTCGCGCCGGTTATCATCCGCCGGCACCGGCGGAAATTCGCGTGCTTGGCGAGGAGTTCCTTGCGCTCGCAAAATTGGCGGTGCACATGATGGTCCGGGGCGAATTCGCGACCGAGTACGATGGCGTGGTCGCTCGAAAACTCGCCTACATCCTTGCCGGCGGCGGCATTACTGCGGCGCAAAATGTTCCCGAGCAGTACGTCCTCGATCTCGAGCGCGAGGCATTTGTCAGTCTTTGCGGCGAGCGCAAGACCCAGGAGCGCATCGCCCACACCCTCAAGACCGGCAAGCCGCTGCGCAATTAGCCGAACCGCCCTTCGCGCGACCTGTCGGCAGTTGAAGAAATTGCGTCTCGTTGACGTCTCCGCGTCCCCTGTACTTCGAGGGTACCAACGTACTATTGCCGCAGTCCGCCGCTCCCCCCGAAAATTGCAATAGCAGCCATAAATCAGGCCTTTTCCGAGGGAACGGGGCACAACCGTTCGTACTATATGACACCGATAAAAGACACTCTGGAAGTCGGCTCTGCTGTCGCTGAAGCGACCTCGCATACCAGCGAGCGACCGAAATCCGACACCGGACAGCTTCGCGCCGATGCCGTGTCGCTCGACGTGCCCGTCAAGGTGCACGGATCGCGCGTGACCGAGGTGGTCCGCGGGATTACGCCGCACACCGAGCCATTTGAAGAGCTCACCTCGACCATGATCGTGTTTCCTCAAGGGGGGGTACTGCGAATGGCCACGGCCGTGGCCTCTGGGCAGATGGTCGTGCTGACGAACCTGAAATCCGGCCATGATGCGATTTGCCGCGTCGTGAAGGTGCGCGCCTACGCGCAGGCGCAAAGTTATGTCGAGCTGGAGTTCACCAATCGGCAGCCTGGCTATTGGGGTGTCCATTTCGCGAGCGACGGAGTTGAGCCCGTAAAAGCGTTCGTTCCGCCGCCCCCGCCGCCTGCTCCCCTGGTGGCCGAGGCGCCGGTTGCAAAACTTGAGCCGAAAGGCGCACAGGAAGTTTCCTGGGCGTCCGCCGTGACCCTGCAGTCGACTACTGGAAAGCTTACCGAGCCACCGGTTTTTTCAAGTCCGGTGAAGCCGGCAACCTTGCCGCCGGAACGTATCGTGCAGCCCAGCAAGCCCCAGTCTTCGTTCGTCGCCATTGGCGCGCGGGAGGATGTGCAGCCGGCGGCGTCGTCGACCTCCGGCACGAACAAGGCGGAGAGGTTTTCTCCCCCGGTCGCATCTCTGTCTATGACCGAACTGCGCGGAGACACGCACGTTGCAGCGCCTGTCTCTACTGCGCTCGGCTCCGGAATTCCCGGCGAGATGACCGATCTGTCCGAGGAGCTCGGCGAATCGATTCAAGAACAGCCGGCAGCGGTATTCGGCAAGTTCGCGCAAGCTGCCAGCTCGACGGGCGCGCATTCCGTACCCCCAAAAGCCTTTGGCGCGCGATTTGATTCAACCGCGCTCGGTGTTCCCGAAGACCTGGCCGCCGCCCCGAAAAGTTCAGGTCCGAATTGGTTTTTGATTGCTACTGGAATTGCAGCGCTGTTCGTGGTTGGGGCGGGCGGCGCATTCTACTTTCACCTGTGGCCCACGACGAACCCGAGTGCAAGGTCTGCGTCGGTGTCTGCGCCGGCTGCTCCGCCTGCGGCGCTCTCGGCTGCTACAAACGGCGAGAGTGATGCGTCCGGACCTGGACCGCAACCGAACCAGCCGAACGCCACGGGAGCTTCAAGCGGCGCCGTCGTTGCGAGCCGCGTCGTCGATGCTGCGCCTCTGAATTCGAATAAGGCTCCTGCTGCCGGGCGCGTACAGCCCAGCGCGCCGGTCAGTGAGAAAGTCGCCAAAGTCATGCCAGATATGTCCGCCACGCTGACCGCTCACCCGGTTTCCGCACAGCGTTCCGCCTCCGATGACGCAGAGCCTGCGCCGTCTGTCGAAGCAGGCGCGGCGTCCCCGAATGGCGAACTCCAGGGGATTGCGGCGAATTCCGACGTGGTTCCTCCGCCGGCACCGGCTGCGCCCCCGCTCCGTCTCGGCGGCATGGTGCGGCCGCCAAAGTTGATTTCCTCGGTCTTGCCCGTTTATCCGCCGATTGCCAGGTCCAACGGAATTGAGGGTAGCGTCGTGGTCGACACCTCGATTGGCCCGGCCGGAAACGTGGTAGCCACCAAAGTGATCTCGGGTCCGCCGGTACTTCGCCAGGCCGCGATCGATGCACTTCGTCGGTGGAAATATCAGCCTGGCTTGTTGAATGGCGAGCCGGTAACCGCGCAGATTACGGTGACGATTCAGTTCCACAAGTAGCGCTGCTCGATGCCCACGATTTTCATTTGCACCGACGCTCGGTACCAGGACAATTCCGAGTGGCGATGGCGCTCTATCGAAAGTTCTTAAGTCCTGAGGTCCCGCGACATCTTTCATTGACCTGCGGCCTGCGATCGCGCAGGCATTCTCGTGCGGTTGCTTTTTCTTGTCCGGTGGCATTCAATGGGAGTAGTTTTCGACGACGGACGCTGTATCCGTCTCGGAGGTCAGTCATGCGAGAAGCAGTCGTTGTGAGCTCGGTGCGGACAGCGGTCGGAAAGGCGCCGAAGGGGATGCTGCGTACGACGCGCCCTGACGATCTGGCTGCGATTGCGATCAAGGAAGCCCTCGCGCGCGCCAAGGGAGTCGTTGCCGAGGACATCGAGGACGTAATCATCGGCTGCGCGACGCCGGAAGCAGAGCAGGGCATGAATCTTGCGCGGATTGCTGCGCTGCGTGCGGGATTGCCCGTCGGAGTGTCGGCGATGACGATCAACCGGTTTTGTTCCTCCGGGCTGCAGGCCATCGCTATCGCCGCCGAGCGGATCATGTCGGGACAAGGCGATGTCGCCGTCGCTGGCGGTGCCGAGTCGATGAGCATGGTCCCCATGGGGGGCCACAAAATCGCGCCGAATCCCTGGCTGATGGAGCACTATCCCGACGCCTACATCAACATGGGCCTGACGGCCGAAAACCTGGCGAAGAAATACGGAATTACCCGCCAGCAGGCGGACGAATTCTCCTTCGCGAGTCACCAAAAGGCGCTCGCGGCGATCGCCGCGGGGAAGTTTAAGGACGAGATCGTGCCGGTGGCGGTAAGCTATGCGGTTCTGGAAGCGAGCGCGAGCGGCTCGGGATTGGGCGCGAGGCCGAAAACGGTGAACGTTACTTTCGATACCGACGAAGGACCACGCAGCGATACCTCGGTTGAGGCTCTTGGAAAACTCAAACCCGTGTTTCACGCGCATGGCGTGGTGACTGCGGGAAACAGCTCGCAGATGAGCGATGGCGCCGCTGCGGCGGTGGTGATGAGCGCCGAACGCGCGCGCGAGTTGGGCCTGAAGCCGCTGGCGCGTTTCGTTGCGTATGCAACCGCGGGAGTTCCTCCCGAAGAGATGGGTATTGGTCCGGTGTCTGCGATTCCGAAGGCCCTCAAGATCGCGGGATTGAAGCTCGATCAGATTGATGTAATCGAATTGAACGAAGCCTTTGCCGTTCAGGCGCTCTCGGTGATCAAGGTGGCGGGTCTTGATCCCGCGCGGGTCAACGTGAACGGCGGTGCAGTGGCGCTTGGCCATCCGCTTGGCTGCACCGGCGCAAAGCTCACCGCCACGATCCTGCGAGAGCTTGAGCGACGCAATGCGCGTTACGGACTGGTGACCATGTGCATTGGCGGGGGCATGGGCGCAGCCGGCATCTTTGAACGGGCCGCCTAACTCGGCGGCAATAAAGGAGAAAAGCTCGTGGCGACGACAACCGTTTCGCAATCCGTGAATCGCGGTGGTGCATTCCTGGTGACGCCCGGTTCCCCGGCGGAGATTTTCACGCCAGCCGATGTAACCGATGACCAGCGTCTGATTGGCCAGACCGCCGCGGAATTCGTCGCCAAAGAAATCGTGCCGTTGATACCGGACCTTGAAAAGCACGCAGAAGGCTTGATGGCCAAGGCGCTGAAGAAGGCCGGCGCGATCGGGCTTCTGGGCGCGGGGATCCCTGAGGCGTACGGTGGCTCGGAGCTCGACAAGATCTCCGCAACCGTGCTCACGGAGAAAATCAGCGTGTACGCCTCTTTCGCGGTTGCCTTCGGGGGCACCTCCGGGATCGGTACGATTCCGATTGCGAGTTTTGGCACCGAGGAGCAAAAAAGGAAATACCTGCCGAAGATTGCGTCCGGAGAGTTGCTTGCCGCCTATTGCCTGTCGGAGCCGCAGGCAGGATCGGACTCCCTTGCGGCGCGCACACGCGCGGTGCTTTCGGCGGATGGCAAGAACTGGATTTTGAACGGGCAGAAGATGTGGATCACCAACGGCGGGTTCGCCGACGTCTACATCGTTTTCGCCAAGGTGGACGGCACGCAATTTTCGGCCTTCATTGTCGAGCGTGGCACACCCGGTTTTACCGTCGGTGCCGAGGAAAACAAGATGGGCATCCGCGGCAGCTCGACGGTGCCGCTGTTCTTTGAGAATGCGCCGGTGCCCAAGGAAAATCTTCTCCATGAAATCGGCCGGGGTCATATCGTGGCCTTCAACACACTCAACGCCGGGCGGTACACGCTTGGGGTATCTTGCATGGGCGGATCGAAAAGAGCGCTGCAGGACGCCTCGAAATATTCCCGGGAGCGAAAGGCCTTTGGGAAATCGATCAGTGAGTTCGGCTTGATCAAGGCCAAGCTGGGCGAAATGGCGATTCGGATTTACGCGCTTGAATCCATGGTCTACCGCACCGCGGGAATGATGGAAGCAGCCATTTCGATTGGCGGCGCTGACAAAGTGAAGCAATCCATGCTGGTGCTCGAGGAGTACGCGATTGAAAGCTCCATCAGCAAGGTGGTCGGCAGCGAAACGCTGGACTATTGCGTGGATGAGGGCCTGCAGATTTTTGGCGGATACGGCTTCCACGAGGACTATCCGATGGCCCGTGCTTATCGCGACAGCCGCATCAACCGGATTTTCGAAGGTACAAACGAAATCAACCGGATGCTCATCATTCAGATGCTCATGAAGCGCGCCATGGCCGGTACTTTGCCGCTCATTCCGGCTGCCAAGAAGCTCGCGGACGAACTGCTCTCGCCTCCGGCGTTCGCCGAGAGCTCCTCGGGCCCGTTTGCCGAGCAGGAGCGTGCACTTGCGCAGGCGAAAAAGGTGTTTCTGTTGGCTGCCGGCGCCTCAGTCGAGAAGTTCCGCGAAAAGCTTGCCGATCACCAGGAAATTGTCGCTTCGCTCTCGAATATCGTCATGGACCTGTACGCCATGGAATCCAGTTTATGGCGCGCGCAGAAATCCGCCGCGCCCGACTCGCCGATGGCCGATGCAGCTCGCTCGTTCGGCTACGACGCGATGGATCGCATCGAGAAGGAAGCCCGAACAGCACTCGCAGCAACGTCCGATGGCGACACACTGGTCACGCAGCTTGCTGCTCTCCGGCGGCTTGCCAAACACGCCCCGCTCGACACCATTGCACTCCGGAGTCGTGTGGCGGATGCGGTTCTCGCGCAGGACCGTTATCCGTTTGAGGGGCGCTAGTCGTTCTGCGAACTTCCTCGCGCGAAACAAAACCGAATGACTCGCTCGGTCGTGACATAAACTGTCGCACGGGTGTGTCTTAAAAGCGGACCGCTCGCCGCCCTCGGCACTTTCTGAATAACAGAAAGCATTTTCCATTTTTGGCATACGTAGTCCGGCAAATCTCCGGAGTTTCAATCACTTAGCACGTGGTCCGTTTGGAAGCACCCGTGCATCTAATGGGGTGGAAGTCATGAGAGGCTCGATGAAAACGTATTTAGCAGAACTGAAGGAGTTAGCGGACAGCTTCTGGCAGAACAAAAAAGTCAGAAACCGGGTGGGCTGGGGACTTGGGATTTTTCTTGTCCTGCAGCTTTACTTCGTGCGCGAATTGCTCGCCGCAGAACTGCTCTTCGGATTGTTGTTCGCATTCATGGTCTCGCTTGCAGTGCTTTTCTACGCAGTCGGCACGATCGGTGTAAACGGCCTCAACTGGGCCGAAGCCGGAGCGCGCGTGGTGGCAAGTTCAGCGCGACGCACTTACGGCGCGTTTGAAGAGATCAGTAAAAAACCATTCCGCCATCCACATTCAGAGTCTGCCCAGTAATCGCACTGGCCTGATCGGAAACCAGAAACAGGGCCGCTGACGCAATCTCATCTGCCGTCTGCGGCCTTCCTTGCAGGATTCCCTGGATCATTCGATCCAGCACCGCGTTTCCGTCCGCGTTGGTGCTGGCCGAAAATTCGCGCGTCAGATCCTTCGACATTTTCGTTTCCGTCACCGGCCCCGGGCAGATGGCGTTCACGCGCACTCCCTGGCGCGCCGCTTCAGCAGCCGTGGCGCGCGTCAGCCCAAGCAGTGCCGACTTCGATGCAGTGTAGGCGGCGCTCAGCGCATATGCGTTTTTGGCTCCTACGGTTGAAATGTTCAAGATCGAACCTGATTTGCGCGCGTACATCTCGGAGAGAACGAGCTGCGAAAGTATCAGGGGGCCGCGCAGGTTCACGGCCATCACCTCGTCCCAATCACGGAGCGGGAATTTCTCAACCGGCTGGATCGGCCCGTAGATCGCAGCGTTGTTGACCAGAATATGGACGGCGCCGAATGCAGCGAGCGCGCCGTCCACGATTTTCTTGCAGTCCGCTTCCCGAGCGAGATCTGCCTGCACGGCTGCGGCCTTACCTCCGGCTTCCTGAACTTCCGCTGTGACCTGCCTGATTTCGCTCTCGCTCCTGGCGGCGACGACCACCGCTGCGCCTTCGGCAGCGAATCTAAGGGCAATGGCTCGGCCGATTCCGCGTCCTCCGCCCGTTACGATGGCAACTTGTCCGCTGAGCAGCATGTCCTCTCCGTGGAAACGAATTTGAGAGGATAGCATTGCCCACCGGAAATTGCAGAATCACGCGCCGCGACCGAAAAGGGTCAGTTGGAAGCTTCCCGGCAGCCGCCTGCCACTGCCGGTCGGCTCGCGTTTGTCTTGAGTCGGGTGACGATGCACTCGAAATCCGGGTTTTTCCCGTCGTTGGTCCTGACGATTCCTCGTTCCGGAGGGTAGAGGTCCGGCTGACGGAAATCTAGGTTCCGATGGACTTGAACTTCGAGCGACGTATGCAGGTTGGCTTGCGGATCGTTGCGGTCAAGTACCCAGTACTGTGCAAAACCAATCGGCTGGCCAGTTCCAGCGATTTTCTTTATCTCGGTCCATTCCTTCCTGACTGCACTTTCGCGGCCTGGCGGGAGTTTGAAATACAGAACCCCTCGCTGGGGAGCTCTGTACTCGCCGCTTGACATCTCTACGGGCACGACAAAAAGGCCCCAGATTTGAATCCGCTCGGGCGAATGCTCGTTCGGTTCGAACACGACCTTGTCCACAACCCCGTAAATGCCGATGTTGCCGTTTTTTGCAAACGAGATCTGAGCAGTAAGAACGACGATCACCCAGGACAACAACAGAACGTTGGTTGTTCTCATCATTTTGGCGACCCTATCCCGCAGAATCCTGATCCATCGCTGATTCTAGAACTGACGCCGCTGGAATTCAAACTGGGTCAATTCCGCCGGCGGCCCCCTGTCATTGACTCGGTCGCAGGCAGGGAATACGATGCCGCACGGCATCTTTTCACGGGGGAATGCAACGATGGCGACCAATGTAGACCTGCTCGGCTCCTACTGGACGCTGGCAGGGGGAGCCCAGCCGCACACGGACAAGGACTACAGCCCGTTTGATTTCAAGGACCGCGTCGAGGCAGCCGCCCGCGTCGGCTTCAAGGGCATGGGGATATGGCACTCGGACCTTGCCAACACGCTCAAGAAGCGCAGCCTGAAGGAAATGAAGCAAATTTTCAACGACAATGGCATCCAGCACATCGAGCTTGAATTTCTTACCGGTTGGTTCCTGGATGGCGAAGAGAAAAAACAATCCGATATTTCCAGGAAAATGCTGCTCGAAGCGGCCGAAGTCCTGGGCGCGCGGCACATCAAGGTTGGACATTTCACTAAGACCGATTGCAGCATGCCCCGCATGATCGAAGCGTTTTCCGCCCTATGCACCGACGGAGCCAATCACGGCACCCGGATTCTCTACGAGATGATGCCTTTCACCGATTTGGACTCTGTCGAGAAAGCCCTGGCGCTCGTTGACGGAGCAGGCGCCAAGAACGGCGGGATCGTCTTCGACCTGTGGCATATCGTCAAGCTGAAGATCCCCTATGAAAAGGTCGCCCGCGTTCCGCTGAGATATCTGCTGGGAGTTGAGATCAACGACGGCACGTTTGAATGTCCCTGGAGCCTGCACGAGGACACCATCAACCACCGACGGCTGTGCGGGGAGGGGGAATTCGATGTGAAGGGTTTTGTCGCCGCAATTCTGAAAGCCGGGTATCAGGGGCCTTGGGGAATCGAAGTCCTGAACGCCGAGTTGCGGAAGAAAACTCTGGAAGACATTACGTCCAGCGCCTACTCGACGACCCGCGCCCAATTTCCGTAGACTCTGCGCCTTCAGTCTGCGGCCACCGGCATCCCCATTACGGACTTGACCGCGCTTGCGATCTTCGCCTCGCTCGGCAGGACGAAGCTTTCCATCGGCTCGCTGTAGGGAACCGACGTGTCCAGCGCCGTCACCATCTTCACCGGCGCCTTCAGGTACTTGAATCCCTGCTCGGCAACTTCGCCAGCGATAACGATTGCGGCCGAGGCATGCTTCGGCGCTTGATCGACCAGAACCAGCCGTCCTGTCTTTTTCACCGATTCGATAATCGTCTTCACGTCGAGCGGCGCAAGCGTGCGAGGATCAATCACTTCGGCGCTAATGCCGTCTTTGGCGAGCATTTCGGCTGCGGCGAGAGACTTTTTCACCATCCAGGCCGTTGCGACGATGGTGACGTCGGTTCCTGGGCGCTTGATGTCCGCGACTCCAAACGGCACCAGATAATCCCCGTCGGGCACCGGACACTTGTCGAGCATCAGCATGTAGTGGTGCAGATAGACGACCGGATTGTCGTCGCGGATCGCGGACTTCATCAATCCCAGCGCGTCTGCGGCCGTTGATGGAACCGCGACCTTGAGACCCGGAATGCCCATCAGCGGGCCATAGATGCAGTTCGAGTGCTGTCCGGCCCATCCGGCGGCGAACCCGAATCCTGCCTTGAAAACAGTGGGCACCTTCACTTGACCGCCCGACATATAGCGCATGCGCGGGGCTTCATTGATCACTTCGTCGAACGCCACGAGCATGAATTCGCTCATATACAGCTCGACAATCGGCCGCAGACCCATCATCGCGGCGCCGACGGCGATTCCCAGCTCGGCGGTTTCGGAAATCGGCGTGATCCGCACGCGGTCTTTTCCGAACTTGCGCACGAACGGATCGCGATCGGTCATCGCCATGTTCTGGCCATAGAACACGACGTTCGCGTCGCGCTGCATTTCCTCCGTGATTGCGACCGCAATCGCTTCAGCGAACATCATTTCGCGCGGCATGCCTGCCTCCTTGAAATCCGATCTTGCGTCCTACGCGTACACGTAATTGAGCGCGTCGGCCGGCGACGGCAACGGGCTCGCCAGCGCAAACTTCACCACCTCTTCCATCTCGGCGCGCACCGACTCTTCGATTTTCTTGGCGTCCCCATCAGCGAAAGCTCCATTCGCGATCAGGTGCGCACGAAACTTCCCGATGGGATCGTTCTTCCTTGCGGCTTCGTACTCAGCCTTGTTTCCGTACACCTCGATCGATTCGTGTTCCTGGAATTGCGTGGGCACCGGCGGAACCGTGATGGCGTTGCCGTGCGGGCTCATGCGGTAGAACTTCGACTCGATGAGCGAAGGCCCGTCGCCGGCTCGCGCCCGGTCAACAGCAGTGCTCACAACGTCATAGACTTTGAGGGGGTCGGTTCCGTCGACGGTCACGCCCGGAATACTGAACGCCTTCGCCTTTTGCGCCAGCGGGTCGCCCGCCTTGGCGTTGGCGTCTTCCAGTGCGACGTGTGTGTATGCCTGATACCCGTTGTTTTCGAGAACGAAAACGACCGGAAGCTTCCACACCGCCGCCATGTTCAGCGTCTCATAGAACGCTCCCTGCTTCGAGGAGCCGTCGCCGAAGAACGAATAAATCACCTGGCCCGTTTTTTTCACCTGCGCCGCGTAGGCCGCGCCAGCAGCGTGAGCGATCCCCTGGCCGATGATTCCCGAGGCGGTCGGAAAATGATGCGCTGGATCGGCCAGGTGCATGGACCCGCCGAAGCCCTTGCAGATGCCGTCCTTGCGTTGGTAGATCTCCGACATAAGAGCGCGTGCCGGCGTTCCCAGGACAAGAGGATAGCCGTGGCAGCGGTAGCTCGGCATCACCAGATCGTTTTCCCCGCGCGTCGCAAGGCAGCCCACAATGCTGGCCTCGGCGCCATCAGCCAGATGCGCGTGGCCGCGGATCACGCCCGGATGCTCGACGAAGGTTCGCTTGACGCGCTCCTCGAACTCGCGAATCCGGCACATCTGCGTGTACATCCAGATCAGGCGATCTTTCGAGAGCTGGCTAGCAGTTGGCATTGCTGGTTCCTCCGGCCTGCAAATTCCTAGGATGCTGGTACGGCGTCGCCCGCTTTGCCGATATATCCGAGCACGCCTCCGACTTCGACTTCGGCCGGCTCGCGGGCCAAAATCTTGAGCAGCACGCCGTCAACCGGGGCGTCCAGCTCGTAGCTGACTTTTTCGGTCTCCAGCTCGACGATCGGCTCTCCCTGCTTGAACGCATCGCCCTCGCTTTTGATCCAGCGCACGATCGTGACCTTCGTCGTGTTCATTCCGCCGGTCTTCGGGACTACTAGGTTGGTAACGATGGCGAATTCCTTCCCTGACCAAGACGCGGGGCTTGAATGGGTTCCCGCCGATTCGTCACCCACGAGTGACGGGACCGAGATTGTCTCGCGCGCACGTGCCGACGGCAACGGTTTTCTTAGCGCAAACCCCGACGGGTGTCAACCGGCCGCCATAATCTGCTACTCTTTCACCGCTTCGGCGGGAATTGCCGGCAGAAAATGCTCAACCGCACGATTGCGAGCGCCGCGTTGAGTTCGGGGAGGGGACATGGAGCCGCGACGAGTTCTCGGGTTGGCGGCCGCGCTGATCGCGGCCAGCGTGTTCTTCGCGGCGCCTGCCCTTGCGCAAAATCAAGTGAGCACGGTCGCCGGCGACTTTGTGGTCGACCCTCCGACACTGGTTTCGCTCGGCTTTGAATGGCACATTTCCGGCGATGACAACCGCAATGCACGCGTCGACGTGACGTTTCGCAAGAAGGGCGAACAGCAGTGGCGCCAAGGGCTGCCGCTTTTGCGTTTGCAGAATGAATCTGTACCCGGGGGGACGCCGCGCGACGGTGCCGGCCATTATTTCAGTTATGTCGCCCCCAACATGTTTGCCGGGAGCCTGCTGAATCTCGAGCCTGGCACCGAATATGAGTGTCGGTTCCTGCTCTCTGATCCCGACGGAGTAAAAGGGAAGGCAGAACGGACGGTCACTCTGCGAACCCGCAAGGAGCCCCAGCCCGCCGAAGGCGGACATGTGTATCACGTCTATCCCTTCGGCTATACGGGGCCCAAGCAGGAGCCTTCCTTCACCGGATTGCTTGCTGCCTATTACATGGGATCGGATCATTCCGATCATTCCAACGCCATGCCGCCGCGGGTCCAGCCAGGCGACACGATTCTGGTGCACGCAGGCCTCTACAAGGATAACCGGTTCGTGTATAGCGGCTTTGACCGCTCGATCGCCGCCTACGGCACTCCGTTTGACGGCACCTACTATTTGACGCAGAGCGGCACGCCGGACAAACCCATCGTCATCAAGGGCGCAAGCGACGGGGATGTCATCTTCGACGGCGACGGTTGCCAGACTCTGTTCAACCTAATGGGCGGGAACTACAACTATTTCGAGGGCATCACGGTTCGCAATACCAACGTCGCGTTTTTGCTCGGGATCAAGAACATTGCCGGGGCGAGCGGCTTCACCCTGAAGCATTCCCGAGTGGAGAATATCGGACGCGCCGTTGAGGACGACTGGTCCGGATCGAAGAATTTCTACATCGCCGACAACGTCTTGATCGGCCGGCATGATCCCACCAGATTGCAAAGCTGGTGGACTCCGGCGGTCTGGGCGAAATTTCCCGGCTATCCGGCGCTCATTACCTCCGAGTATGCCATCAAGATCTACGGCCAGGGCCACGTGGTCGCCTACAACTACGTCGCCAACTGGCACGATGGCATCGACATTGCCACCTACGGCGATCCCGATGGCACGCCCAGCGAATTGCGCGACCGCGTGCCGGTCTCGATCGATTTCTACAACAACGACATTTACAACATTGCGGACAACTGCATCGAAGCCGACGGCGGCGCGCACAACATTCGCGTGTTCCGCAACCGTTGCTTCAATTCCGCCGGCGGCGCTCTCAGCGCGCAACCCACCTTCGGTGGTCCGCTGTATTTCTACGAAAACCTGATGTACGACAACACGACCGGCGGTCCGCTCAAGCTGATCGACACGCCGGCAGGGGTCCTGATTTACCAGAATACGTTTTTTGGGCAGGGCCGCCTGATGGGTCCTGCTTCCAACGTCCATTTCCTGAATAATCTGATCCTGGGTGATGGCTGGGCCGATCCGGTCTTCAATCTGCGTACCTACACGAATTACTCAACGTCGGATTACAACGGCTTTCGGCCAAATCCCAATGTGAACGACGCCTTCGAATGGACTTCTCCGGCATTCGGCGTCGCCGCTGACTACCAGGGCAAGCTCGTGGCGCGCACTTTCAAGTCGCTCAAGGAATACACCGAAGCAACCGGGCAGGATCAGCACAGCATTCTGGTTGACTACGACATTTTCCAGAACGTGAAGATGCCGGGCAAATCCGATCCGCAGCATCTTTACAATCCCGAGGATTTCGATTTCCGCCTCAAGCCGGGCTCGGCGGCGATCGACCGAGGCGTTTTGATTCCTACCATCAATGACGATTTCACCGGCCGTGCACCCGACCTGGGTGCCTATGAGCTGGACCGCCCGCTACCTCATTACGGACCGCGATCCCAACCGCCGGGCGCGCCGGATCGCTCTGCGCCCCGCTCGGTTACCGGCCCTCCGCAGTAGCCTGCGAACCTCGGGGTCGCGACTCACCGGTCTTGCTGAAATCGTGTCTGCCGCTTCGCCGGCCGGTGGGGCGCCGTTGAGTCAACCCGGCGGGCGATGCTACACTCTGCGCACGATCGGGCCGGGAAGGAAATCGCGAGAGACAGCGCGGCGAAGTTCAAGGAAAACGCCAAATCATGACGCTTCTATTTGTTTTTGCGGTAGTTATCATCATCGCGCTGGTGGGGAGCCTTCCGATCTGGCCGCACAGCAAGAATTGGGGCTATTACCCCATCGGTGTAAGCGTGATCTTATTGATTCTTCTGGCCCTGTACTTTACCGGCCACCTCCACACGCACTAGAAGGACACACGGGCAGCTCGAACAAACTGGCAGGGAAGCGAGCCTTCAGGTAATATTACTGTGATTTGCGGAGAAGCCATTGACGCTCACTAGCATTCAGGGAACGAACGGGGCCAAGACGCTGGTCCGCGTGCGGCCGCGTGGATTCTGCGCCGGTGTCGTGCGTGCGGTGGATATCGTCGAGCTGGCGCTTGAGGCGTACGGCAGCCCCGTGTACGTGCACCACGAAATCGTGCACAACCGGTACGTAGTCGATCAGCTGCGCGGTCGCGGCGCGATCTTTGTAGAGTCAATCGGCGAGGTGCCGGTCGGCGCGGTGCTGGTCTTCAGCGCGCACGGTGTTCCGCCGCGCGTGCGTACCGAAGCCAAGGAGCGCGAGTTGCGTGTGATTGATGCGACCTGCCCTCTGGTCACCAAGGTTCATTTGGAAGCTCTGAAGTTCGCCCGCGAGGGCCGTACGCTGATTTTGATCGGCCACCGGGACCATCAGGAGATTGTCGGCACATCGGGCGAAGCACCGGACCAGACCATCGTCGTCGGGACGGTTGAGGAAGTGGACCAGCTGCAGGTTCCTGACCCTACTCGTCTTGCTTTCCTGACGCAGACCACCCTTTCGCTGTATGACACGCAGGAAATCGTTGCACGCCTGCGCCAGAAATTTCCCTCGATTGTCGGTCCTGCGTCGGACGACATTTGCTACGCGACGCAGAATCGCCAGGAAGCGGTCGAGGCGCTCACTCGCGAAGTGGAACTGATCCTGGTTGTAGGTTCAGCCAACAGCTCGAACTCGAACCGCCTGGTGGAAGTGGCTCAGCGCGCCGGTGTGGCAGCGCGTTTGATCGAAGATTCAAACGATATCGACGCAGCGGCGCTTGAAGGCGTGAAGTCCATCGGCCTGACGGCCGGCGCATCGGCTCCCGAGGTTTTGGTCGAGCAGGTGAGCCAGCGTCTTTCCGGATTTGGCTTCACGAATCACCGCGACCTGGATCTGATTCGCGAGGATGTGCGGTTCACGCTTCCGGCCGAACTGGCCGCCAAGTTGGGCCGGGCCGCGAATTGAAATCAATTCGGTCTTCGCCCTGGGGCACCAAAACAACTGTAAGGAGTCATTGAGTGGCGGCCAAAATCGCCCGCCAGCCGAACAAGATTGCCCTTTTGGGTTCGCCTACCAGTGCGGCCGCGATGTCTGCGGGCCATGAAGGCGCGCCCGGTGCGCTGCGCTCGGCGGGATTGGTCGACCGCCTCCGGTCAGCCGGGTACGAGGTCACCGACCTGGGTGACGATCCTGTGCAGCTCTTTCAGATCGACGAAGAAAGCCCTCGCGCGCGCAACGTCGCGCGCGTGATCCAGGCACTGGAAGCGCTCAAGCCGCGGGTCGAGCAGGCCTTAAAGTCCGGCGCCCTGCCGCTGATCCTGAGCGGCGACTGTTCGATTGCCCTTGCCACGATCGCCGGCGCTCGCCGGTATTTCCGGCACATCAGCATGATTTACATCGACCGCGACGCCGATCTGAATATTCCGGCAACCTCGCCATCGGGATGCGTCGACGGAATGGTGGTTTCACATGTCGTAGGACGCGGCGCTGCAGAGCTGGTGCGTTTCTGGGGCGAGCCGCCACTGGTTCGCGAACCGGACCTCGCACTGTTCGGTGTCGCGCGTCTGGATCCTGCCGAGCAGGAAGTGCTGGATCGCACGCCGCTTCGCCGCTATCTCGCCGCGGACGTGCAGCGCCTGGGTCCTGCGGCTGCCGCGCAAGTTGCGATCGAACGCATTCACGGCAATGGCAACGAATTCATCCTGCACTTGGACGTGGATGTCATCGACGGCTTCGAGGCCACGAATTATCCTGGCCAAGGCGGCTTGACGCTTGACCAGGTACGTGAAGCTCTTGCGGTCTTCGCCAAGCAGAAGCATCTGGCTGCGATCGAGGTCACGGCTTACAACCCTGCAAAGGATCCCGACGGCAAGGGCGCGAAACTCATCGTCGACCTGCTCACCGAGGTTCTGGGAGAGCGACTGAAAACGCTGAAGGCTGCTGCGGTTCCGGCGGACGTTGCGAGCGCCGCGCCAGCCGGGGTTTCGGCTGAGAGTCCTGCGCCGGCTGCGTCGTCGAGTCTGGCTCAGGTTCCCGCCGTGGCGCCCGGACAGGCATGGTCCTCGGACATGCTCGAGACGGAAAACGAATCGCCTGGCTCGGACGCAGGAACGCCCGACGGCGAATCGACCCAAACCGGGGTCGAATCGGACGATACCCATTCCCACTAATTCCTCCCGCATCCCTTCAAGCGGTCGCCCATCGGCGAAGAAAATGCCAGCCGGCAAGCGCAGGACAGGGCCCGAGATCATCATCTTCGACGTGGATGGCGTTCTGGTCGACGTGCGCCAATCGTTTCATGCCACAGTTCTTGAAACCGTCCGCTTCTTCACGAACAAGCGCGTGACCCGAGCCGAGCTCCACGCCTGGAAAAACCGCTCTGGCTTCAACGACGATTGGAAGCTGTCAACTGCCTGGGTGCAATCGCTTGGGGGCAAGAACGAGTACGACGAAGTGAAGCGCAAATTCGTCGAGCTGTACTGGGGCCACAATGGCCAGGGCAACGTCAGGCGCGAGAAGTGGCTTCTTCCCCGCGCGACCCTGCGGCGTCTAGCGAGCCGCGCCGAACTCGCGCTATTTACCGGGCGCGTGCGGGCCGAGGTCGACTACACGCTTGACCGCTGCGGCGTCCGCGAGTTCTTTCATACGATCGTTACGGTCGAGGACGTGAGGCGACCGAAACCCGACGCCGAAGGACTGCTGAAAATCCTAAAGCGTCGCAATCCGTCCGAAGCGCTGTACCTGGGAGACAACATCGACGACGCGATCGCTTCCCAGACCGCAAAGATACCCTTCCTGGGAATTCTCCCCCGAAATAGCGACGCCCGCCGGGCCCGCGGCGCTCTGCTCACCAAGCACAGTGCCCTGGCAATCCTGGATGACGTAGCCGAACTCGAGGAGTGGCTCAACCGCCCCTGACCCCGTCTGGCCAGAACTTCAGTCCTAGCTATGTTATAGGACCGATAGGTAGTGCCAGAAAGGACACCAGTACCATTGCCGGTGCTGGGCAGTTCCCTCAAAATTTCTTTGACGGCGGTATTCCGCCCTGAGGAACATGCCCGACAATAACGTACGCCAAACAGCGGCTCGCGCGTTTGTGCGCAGCCTGAACATTCTGCTCAAGTTTGCGCGGATGTACGACTTTGGCCATCCGCGTACGGTAAAACAATACGATACCGCTTGGGCGGAATTGCGTACCGCACTTGGCTCGGACGACGAAGCCGGCATGTTGCTCGCGGTATCAGGCGACCAGCTCTTGCTCGACGGCACACCCCTGGAGTCGGCCGCGGCGGAGAAAAGTTTCGCCCGCATGCTTTCGGTCGCGGGCATCGCAAGCGTTCACTTCTCGCCCAAACTGACCCACGCCAGTCTGCAGAAATTCGTCCGTGCGTTTCCGACCAGCACCGGCTCAAAGCCGGCCCAGCTGGCCGAGCAGATGAAGGAAGCCCTTCAGGGCGACGACCATATTCACGTGAATGAAGTGTGCTTCGTGCCCGCCGATTCCGCAGTCGCAAAGTCCACCATGGCGGCGCAGCTTGCAGCGCGAACTCTGGGGATGAATTCCAACCAGACCGACCAGCTGTTGAATGATCCCGAAAAACTGCTGCAATTGATCATCGCGGCCGAAGGCACCAAGACGGCTGGCGGAGGTCCAGGCGGTGGCGGACCTGGCGGAGGTGGTTCCGGTGGCTCCGGTGGCGGTGGTTACGGAAGAACCGGATACGGCGGAGGAGATTACGCCGGAGGCGTCGCAGGAAGCGGCGGCGGCTCGGGATGGGGACACTCGGCTGGGTACGGAGGCGCTGGCGGACCTGGACAGTCTGCAGCAGGCGGGCCACCCGGCGGTGAGCCTGGAACACTCGTGGCCGGCCCGGTCGGCGCCGTCTATGGCACGGAAGCCCCGGTCGCACAATCCGGTTGGAACATTGTCGGCGGATCAGGCGGAGGCGGTGGAACACCCCTCGATCCGAATGCAGGAGGTTTCTGGCTGAAGCCTGACGTGGCCGGTTCCGTTGCGCCCACTTCCGGAACCCCTTCTGCAGGTTTGAGCGGACCGGTTGAAGGTGTCGCGGCCGGCACGAACCCGGGCGCCATCGGACCAGGCTATGGTCCTGGATACGGGCCGGGCAGCAGCGCTGGCAATGGTTCTGGCGAGGGAACAGAAAATGGCGGAGCGGGCGGGCCCGCTCCGGTTTCCGGTGGCCGGCAGCTTCGGGGTGGCGGCACGCGCGCCGTTCCAGAGAGTCGCTGGGGAAACGCTTCGACCGGAATTCGTGCCACGCGGTCGGCACGCGGCGGCGACGGCTCGATGGCCGTTGAAACCGGTTTGATGACCCTGCATGAGGACGAATTGCAGGGCATTCTGCAAGTGCTCGCGCAGATCGCTCGAACCAACGACGCCTCGAAGGAAAAGCTCGATCCCGGCTCCTTTCAGTCGCGGCTGTCGACCTTGCCGCGCCGCGCCCGTTTCACGGTAAGCCAGGCGCTGTCGGCGCTGGCGGCCCAGGCACCGTCGGAACTGTCCGACAAACCCACCCTGTTGAAGCTTGCTGAGCATATCGCCGTGCGGTTTGCGCTTGAAAGCTACGAACGCGGCGACCTGAAAGTGAACGCTGTGCGGCAGATGCTGGATGAAATGAACAGCGAGCTTGACGGTCTGCGCAAGATTCTCGGTGTCTACGAAGAAAAAATGGCGCGCGCCGGAATACACACCCACTCGCATATGGAAGTTCTGGCGCAGGAGTTCTGGTCGCAGGTCCCCGAGGACAAGAAGAAATCGGTGCTGGAATCGGCCGATGCCTGGTGCGTTCCCGCCGTGCGCGTGCGCGAGCACGTCGACGCCATGATTGCCGGAGGCGAAAAAGAAGCCGCCGAAAGCATCCTGAAAAATTATGCGCGCGGCATCAAGAGCAAGAATACCGAAGCGCGTCGTCAGACAGCGATGGGGCTTGCCGAGCTGGCAGGTCTGTACGCGTCCACGAACGAACAGCTGCTCATGGACACGATTCGCGAGATTGGATTGCAGCTGGCCGAGGAGAAGGATTCCCAGCTGCAAAGCCTGGTCGGTGCGGCGTTCGTTCGACTCTCGCAGGAGGCGACCCAGAACCGCTCCTACCCGGCCATCCAGCGTTCCGTTGAGTTGATCGATTACCTGGAATCGGAGCGGCCAGGAAGCGGTAAGAGTTTGCGACCCCGCATCGGAGTCGAAAGCCGCCTCCCGGAATTCATCGAAGAATCACTCAAGAGCGGAAACGTCCCGGCTGGCCTAAAGGACCTGTTGCGGCGAATGCCGGAGCCCGCAGCCGAACAGATCGCGACTCGGTTCAGCCGCGTTGGATTCCGAGAAGATTGCGAACTCCTGGTTTCCATGATGGAAGTTCTGGGGCCTGAGGGTCTCGAGCACCTGCGCAACCAGCTTCGCGATGGCAGCTCGGGCGTTGCGATCGACACGGTCGGGATTCTTGCGCGGATGGACATCGAAACCGTCGAGAGCGTCCTGCCGGGCCGGATGAAGGAATGGAAGAGGACAGGGCACGACCGCGTCGTCAGGCAACTCGCATCGAGCGGATCGCCGGAACGCGGGCGCCTGTTGCTGCAACTGTTTGATCTGCTTGACCCGCTGATCCGGCCTTTGGCATTGGATGAGATCGGCATGAGCGGCGAAAAAACGGCTGATCTGCGCCTGCTGCGAATTGCCGAAGGGGACCTGCCGAAGGGCTCGACCGATTTCCTGCGGTTGAAGGCGATTGAGGCGCTCGGCCGGCTGCGCACCTCGGGAGCCGAAGCCATCCTGCGCAAGGTTGCCGAGACGCGCAAAGCCTTTCGCTGGGCGAATCCCTCCGAGTTGCGAGTCGTGGCCGCGCAGGCCATGGAAAAAATCGATTCCGAGTGGGCGCGAGATTTTATTCCGAGAAGCGGACTCAGCGTCGCGGATTTTTCAATCGAACTGCTTGATGCCGACCCGACTTCGTCGGCCATCCGTCAGCGGAGGTATCCGCGAATTCGCCTCGAACATGCGCTGACGGCAGTGACCACAAACCTTCGGGAAAATTACCGACTGGAAATACCGGAAATGGCGCTTGGCGGCGGTGTCGCGGTGTGCGAACAAAGTCTGCATCCAGGCAGTGTGGTTGATATCCGGCTGAATCCGGGAATCAAGCCAGTGAAAGCCCAGACGATCGTCCGCGATGCAAACACACAGGCTCGCGCGTTCGAAGTGGTGGATATGGACCTCGAAGAGCGCTCCAAGCTGCGCAAGCTGCTGGTGCAGCTGGGCAGCGCGCAGAAACAGACCACGGCAAAAGAGCGCAGCCGGCGCAGAACACGCACGATTCCAACCGGCGGCAACAACAGCTAACTCGTTTGCGCAGGCTCGACCAGGTATACTTTCCTACCAGACGCGCCGGACTCAACCACCTGCCCGTCTCGAACGTCTCGGCATAAAACAGCCCCTAGACTTCCGAACACGGCGGTGATCCCGCACACATCGACAGCAGCAGCAATCTAGGTCGAGAGCACCGCATCCCCTAAACGAAGCTCCGCGGAACTGCCAGGCGCTAGGAATTCATCAGTGCTTGAAAGCGGGGATGGGTTCGCACCGCGTCCAGATCCGAGTCGTGCTGCGCCCAGCGCTTGTACCAAAAGCCGTGCTGCAGCGATTTTTCCAGACAATCGATGGACTCGTCGATCAAACCCTGGAGGGAATACACGCAGGCGACATTGTAGAGGATGCCGCAATCCTCGGGATCAATCGCCAGGGCGCGGCGAGCCCAATCCAGGCTGCGAGCGCGCTCGCCCAGCTGGCAGAGATCGGTCGCACCCAGGTACAGTGCCCGGGCATCGTCTGGGTGCAATTCCAGGTGCTTCTCTGCCGCCCGCAGCGCGCGCCTGTGCGCACCAGTCGCCTCCGCGACACGCCCCTGGGCATCAAGCGCCAGCGCCAGCATGCTGGGTGCCTGGTAGTCTTCCGGCTTCAGCTTCGCAGCGTTCTCGAACAGTTCCCCTGCTCGTTCAAGCTTTCCCTGCTGGAAACAGGCCCGCGCGTAAAAGTAAAAGGCCTCGTAAAGCTTGGGGTCGAGGTTGAGCGCGATCTCGAATTCTCGTTCGGATTCCTCGTAGCGCTTGCTGAGCGAAATCGCCAGTCCGCGCGAGACATGAGCCTCCGCCAGATCCGGGTCAAGCAGCAGAGCCTTTTGGCTCGCATCGTCGGCCGCCTTCAGGTTCTCCTCGCTGGCCTCCCAGTACATGTAGAGGTAGGAGTAGCAATCGGCGACTCCGGCGAAGGCGCGCGCATATCCCGGATCGAGTTCGATCGCCCGCGAAAAAAGCTGTCGCGCAAAATCGTAGCCCCGCCGGCGAAATTGATAGAAGAACTGCCGGCCGCGCAAATAGAAGTCATAGGCTTTTACGTCGGCGGTAGGCGCCTTGGCGATGGCCTGTTTCTCGCTCTCGGTCAGCATCACCTTCAAGGCTGCGGCGATGCTCTGCGCGATTTCGTCCTGGATGGCAAAAACGTCCTCCATCTGACGATCGTAGCGTTCCGCCCAAACGGAATGCCGCGTGCGGGTTTCGACCAACTGCGCGGTGATGCGCAGGCGGTTCCCGGCCCGGCGCAGACTGCCGCCCAGCACGAAGGCTGCGTTCAGTTCCTGGCCCACTTGCGGCGCGGTGACGGGCTTGTCGCGATATGCCAGCATTTCGGCGCGAGGGAACACGTGGAGCTGCCCGATCTTGGACAACTCCGTAATGACGTCTTCGGTCATGCCGTCGCGGAAGTATTCATCTTCTTTGGCCCCGCTCAGGTTTTCAAAGTACAGCACCGCAACCGACTTCCCGGCCGGAGCCTCGCTTGCGGCGGGTGCGCGGCCCGAATCGTGATCGCGCCTCAACTGCTGGAAGTCGGTGCGCAGCTTTGTGGCAGTCTGGCAACGCGCCTGGAGATCCTTCTCGAGCAGGTTGTTGATAATTTTCTCAAGCCCCGCCGGCACGCGCGAATTCAGCCGTCGTGCCGGAATCGGGGCGCGGTTCAGGATGGCTTCGAAGATAACGGCGGAAGTTTCGCCGGGAAAAGCGAGATGCCCGGTGGACATTTCATACAGGACAGCTCCGAATGAAAACAAGTCGCTACGGGGATCTACCTCTCGTCCGCGAGCCTGCTCGGGCGACATGTAAGCGACCGTGCCGAGCGTGGAGCCCGGGCTCGTCAAGTCTTCCGGGGCAGCTGCCACGGTCGTGGTCACCTGGCCCGAGACCCCGACTGTCTCACCCACCGCCTGGCGATTGGAGGCCATCTTTGCCAGCCCGAAGTCCAGAATCTTGGCTGTGCCGCCTCTTGTGATGAACAGGTTTGCCGGCTTGATATCGCGATGGATGATGCCTCTGGCATGTGCCGCGGCCAGCGCGTCGGCGATCTGCACACAGAACTCGAGGATTTCGTCCGTTTCCATCGGCCGGCCCTCGATCCGGTGCTTGAGCGTCACGCCTTCCATGTACTCCATGACGATGAAGGGATGGCCACCGTGCTCATCGATATCGTAGATCGTGCAGATATGGGGATGATTCAAAGTCGATGCGGCGCGCGCTTCGCGCTGGAATCGCTCGAGTGCCTGGCGGTCCTTTGAGGAGTCATCCGGGAGGAACTTCAAGGCCACGCTGCGGTCCAGGCGCGTATCCACAGCCCGGTACACGACGCCCATGCCCCCACCGCCGAGCTTCTCCACGACGCGGTAATGTGAGATGGTCTGGCCAATCATGGACAAAGGGGCCCGCGCGAACGATGATGCTAACCGCTACAGTAAAACAAGTCAACGCAACTCAAAGGCGCCTTCAAACCTGCCTAGAACTGCTCTGATTCCTTTACTCGATAAGGATTCGTTGTGATTGTTTGGTCCTGTCTGCAATGCCGTTTGTATGTCCGCTGGGACGAAGCCTACAGCCCCATAAACGGCAGCTGAACCGTCGATCGAGCATGGCAAAGTAATGGTTCCTGGTCGCGCAACTCTCGACGCCAGCGGCTCTAGAGGTGAGGTTGCGGTGCGGATGCCGTTTAGTCTCAAAGCAGGCCGCGGTGGCCAGTGTAGTTTTTGTCGACGTCCAGACCGTGCTCCTTGATAACCCCGGCAGCAGCAACCAGTGCTGTTGCAATGGCAGGATAGCCAACGTATGGCAGCGCCTGGATGAGAACTTCCTCGATTTCTTTCAGTGTGAGGCCGTTATTGAGCCCGGCCCCCATGTGGATGGCGAATTCGTGGGGCTGACGCATGGCAATCATGACGGACATCGAAACCAGGCTTCGGGAGCGCCTGTCCAGTCCGGGACGGGTCCAGATATCCGCAAAGACCTGGTCGACCGCGTAGGCAGCAATCGGGGCACCGAAGGTGTTTGAGTCAGCGGAAGCGCTGAGTTTTGTGGCCGCTTGGTCGCCTATCATTTCGCGGACGACATTTATTCCGGTTTCTCTATTCGTCATGATTGAGTCCTCCTTTAAAGCTCAAGTGACTTCTCCAGCCCCAAGACTACCCGAACGGCGCGAGGACACATAAGTACTGTAAAACGCATCTAGCCGAAAGGTGGGTGCTGGGACACAAAACCATCTCCATGACCTTGCGCTACGCGTATCTCGCTCCCAAGCACACCCTCGTCACAATCGAGCAGACTCACACACACACTGAATCTGCGAGGGACACTACAATTGACACTGGGAAATTTGGGCATGCGCAACAGTAGCCGACCTAGTTGCAGTAAGTCTTTTCATCGGATAGATTTGCAATCGCAAGGCCCGGGTGGCGGAATGGCATACGCGGGGGACTTAAAATCCCCTGTCCCTTACGGGACGTGTGGGTTCGACCCCCACCCCGGGCACCATATCTATTGAAACAAAAATACTTAACTTAGTTCACCGTCCCGTTCATCGGCACCGCAAACAGCCCGCCAGTATCGCGCCCAGTGAGTAACGCCGTGAGAGGCGGGGATAATCCCCCAACGCGCGGTGCCCGATGGAAAGCAGGCCCGCACGGCTGTGGCTTTTGCTGATGACGACGAGTCTGTCTTCAAAACGAAAGTGCGACTGACAGCGGTCGGGGTGGCGTCAAACGGATGGTCGGTCGCTCGGTTTTAGCGCTGCGCCGCTTCGCTGAAAGTGATTTTCACCAAAGCAGCCGCCATGGTGTCAAACTGCGCCTGAAGGTCTTTATCGTCGCTGGCAAATTTTTGCCGGAAGGGTTTCAAGTCCACTGAGCCCTTGATTTCATCCAGCGTATGGGTCCCGGGAAAACCTAGCTGGCTAATTCGCGCGCGCACTTGACCGACGGAACTTTGCATCAGGTCGGCTACCAGATTGAGATAGGTCTTGTCGTGCATTACGGGACCGTGTCCGGGGACGATGGTGGTTACGTCCAATTGGCCCATTTTGTGCAGCGTTTCGACCCACTCGGATGGGTAGCCATCGCCCACATATGGGAGGGGATAAACCAACAAGTCGCCCGCGATCAGGATTTTTTCCTTCGGAAGGTACGCCATGGCGTCCCCCGGAGTGTTGCCCCGCTCAAAGTGCAGCAACTGGACTTCGCGGTTTCCCAGATCGAGATCAATCTTGTGCTTAAAGGTAAGCGTGGGTGATTCGTAGACGATGTTCTTGAACTCTGCTACCGCCTGTTCCAAGCCGGGCAAGACCTTCTGGGCTTGATTTTTCTCGTCCTCGGTCAGCGCCCGGCCGTCTGTGTCCTTTCCCTGCTTGTAGGCGGCAATGGCTTCCGCATATTCCCTTGGGGTCCGCTCGACGTTTCCCGGTTGGATGAGGTCCATATCTTTCTTGGTTTCTTCTTGAGCGATGATGGTCAGGTTAGGAAACGCCGCCATATAGGTGCTGCTGCCATTGTTGTGGTCGTTGTGGTAATGCGTGATGAGCAGAAACGCGACGGGCTTGTCCGTCCATTTGCGAATCTGCTCGATGTCTTCGCGCGCCACGGAGGGGAAATAGGCGGAGTCCACCACGAGGGCTTGCCGATCTCCGATGATTACCGTGGAATTTCCGCTTGCGCCGCCTGGCATATTCTGGTGCTGAATCTCGTACACGCCATCAGCTAACTTGGTGACCATCCGTGCGTTGGAATCGCCGTAGGCCGGTCCCGCAAAAATCGATAAAGCCAGAAGTGACAGAAAGGAAGAACGACGCCAGCCGGATCCGTGGTTGTGTTTCAATTTCGTTTCCTCCATGCAACCCGCCCCGACGGCTCAGACAGATCACCAGAGGCAGTTTCCGGTTTGCGTCCGGGCGGATCTATCGATACGGCGTCGTCCAGTCATTTTCGTAAGTGCGGGCCTGGTATCTTTCTCCTCTTGGCCTGGTTGCAATTTGACACCAGAATTGAAGGTGTAGACGATTTGACCAACGAATCGGTAGCCGGCTGCCGGAAAATATTCTTGCCAGCGGAATTCGAAAAACCAGGCAGGTCAGGGGTAGTGCTTCTTATCAAGCAGAACTTGCTTATTTGGTTCTCTCCCGCGAATTTCCGGTCTCATGCTTGTCGAGTTTGAGGAAGTCAGTTTTTGTTGCTTTGGTTTGTACTCTCGGCGGAGCCAGTCTTTTCCGCGCGTCGCTCACTGCGGTCAGGAATCGCTGGGCCAGCTCCTGAATGCGCTCGGTTTCGCGATTCGCGATTGCGTCGGCGGGAATCAGCTCGGTCCCTACGCCGATCGCCGAAGCTCCAGCAAGGATAAATCCTGACGCGGTCTGTTGTTTCACTCCGCCCGCCGCGATCAATGGAATTTGCGGCAGCCCGGTCCTCAGCGCCTTGATGTATTTCTCCCCGCCAAGTGCCTCGCACGGGTAGACCTTCACGAAATCGGCGCCGCCCTCAAAAGCCGCAATCACCTCGGTCGGTGTCATCGCGCCGGGCAGCACCGCGACCCCTCGCTGCGCGGCAACCTCGACCATTTTCTGATTCAGCCCCGGGCTCGTCAGAAAACATGCGCCGGCTTCTGAGCACAGGTGCGCTACGTCGGTCGACAATACGGTTCCCGCTCCTACGATCATGTCGGGATGGTGGTGCACCAGATGCGAAATCAGTTTCACCGCTTCCGGCACGGTCATGGTTATCTCAACGATCGGGATCCCGGCGCCCGCGACAGTCTCAGCCGCGAAGTGTGCATCTTCGGCCGACGCGACTCGGATAGCCGGAATGATGCCGATCTCCTGGATGCGTTTGACGATATCAGCCTTGCTCATCGCAGTCCCTCGTCTAAACAGCTCCTTCGGTGTCAGGCTCGGGCAGCAGATCGCCTCGCCGCGCAAACCATGTGTAGAGCGTCGGAAGCAGGAAAATCCCGATCACCAGATTCGAAATGAGGCCACCCACGATCACGATCGCAAACGGCCGCTGTGAATCCGATCCGATCCCATGCGAAAGCGCCGCCGGCAACAGTCCCAGCGTCGCCACCAGCATCGTCATCATGATCGGACGCAGCCTGAGCACCGCTCCCTCTATCGCGGATCGCTCGATCGTGTAACCTCGAGCTCGCAGCTGGTTGATATACTCCACCATGATCACGCCGGTCTGCACAGATACTCCGAATAGTGCCAGAAATCCGACGCCGGACGACACGCTCAAATTATTGTGCGTGATCAGCAGCGCCAGCAGTCCTCCCAGCGGCGCCATCGCGACATTCGTCAGCGTCAGAAACGCCCATTTCACCGAATGGAACATCGAGTAGAGAATCACAAAAATCGCAAGCAGCGTCGCTGGCAGTACGATCAGAAGCCGCCGCTCCGATCGCTGTTGGCTTTCATATTCTCCGGCCCAGTCGATCGTATAGCCCGTCGGCAATTTCACCGATGCATTTACCTTTCGGATAGCTTCCTCGACCGTACCTCCCAGATCCCGCCCCCGCACGCTGAATTTCACGGCAACGTATCGCGAGTTCGCCTCACGATAGATCTGTGATCCTCCGTCGGTTTCACTCACTTTTGTGAGTTGCGCCAGTGAAACTCGCTCGCCGCTCGGTGCCAGCAGCCGGATGTTTTCGATCGATTCCGTTGTCTCTCGAAACTGGGGCTGGTAACGGAGCACCAGATCGTACCGCTGCTCTCCGATCAATACCTGATTGAGCGCGTTTCCCCCGACGGCGGTCTGAATCGCGTCCTGCACGTCGGAAACGTTGATCCCAAAGCGTGCCGCCTGCTCCCGGTCGACTTCGAAATTCAGGTTTGGCTGCCCCAGCACGCGAAACAGGCCCAGATCCTGCACACCGCGGATATCTTTCATCGTGTCTACAACCTGGTCGCCGATGGTCTCAAGCGTTTTCAGATCGTCGCCGTAGATCTTGACCGCGAGCGCACCCTTCACGCCGCTTACGGCTTCCTCCAGGTTGTCCGAGATGGGCTGCGAAAAACCCCAGAACACTCCAGGAATTTTCTCGAGCTCCTGGTTCATGGCCGCAATCAGCGCGTCCTTATTTTGATGAAATACGGGCCGCCATTGCTCCTTGGGCAGCAAATCGACGAAAAACTCCATGTCAAAAAATCCCGTCGTGTCCGTACCATCGTCGGGGCGCCCGATCTGGTTGACCACGCGCGGAACCTCCGGGAACGAACAAAGCACTTCGCGCGCCCGTTCCGCTACGCTCGCGCTCTCGGTCGGCCCCACGCTCGGCGCGAGCGTCCCGCGAACCCACAGCGCTCCTTCGTCCAGATGCGGTAGGAATTCCGAGCCGATCACACCGCCGAAACCTAAGAACATCGCAATCGCAAACAATCCCACCGCCACTCCGACAGTGAACCGCGGATGCCGCACCGCCCATGTCACCGCCGTCCGGTAATGCGCCTTCAAGTACTGCATCATCGGGTTGCGCCATTCGCTTGCTCCGCTGCTGAACAACAAGCTCGCCAGCGCGGGTGCCACCAGCATCGAAAACACCAAAGCTCCCAGCAACGCGAACGACACCGTCCACGCCATCGGCCTGAAAAGCTTTCCCTCAACGCGCTGCAAAGTGAAAATCGGAAGGTACGCCGTGATGATGATGGCGATTGCGTAGAAAACTGGCCGCTGGACCTCGTGCACGGCCTCTCGAATCCGTTCCAGTGGCGTGCGCAGATCCTCCTCGGGGCGATTGAGATGCCGCGAAATGTTCTCGATCATCACTACGGCGCCATCGACCACCATGCCGAAGTCCAGCGCCCCGAGCGAGAGTAAATTCGCCGAAATGTGGCGCAAGTCGAGGCAGATCGCCGCAAAAAGCAACGCGAATGGAATCGTAAACGAGACAATAATTGCGCCGCGCACATTGCCGAGAAAAATAAACAGCACGATCACGACCAGAATCATCCCTTCGGCCAGATTGTGCAGCACGGTGTGTGTGGTGAAATGCACCAGGTCGTCGCGGTCCAGATACGGAACGATCTTCACGCCCGGCGGAAGGATCTGGTTGTTAAGCTTATCGACCACGGTGTGGATCCCGTCCATCGTAGACGCCGTATCCGCGCCTTTGCGCATGAACACGACGCCCTCGACGACGTCGTTGTCATCCAGCACCACTCCGTCGGAACGATGAATCGCCCAGCCGATCTGCCCCAGGCGAATCTTCGGTCCCTGCGCAACTGTCGCGACATCCTGGATTCGAATCGGCGTGCCTTTTTGCGTCTTCAGGACGGTTTTTTCGATGTCCTGGACATTGCGCACCAGGCCGACTTCACGCACGTTCACCTGCTGCGATCCCTGCTCGATGAAACTCCCACCGCCGTTCGCGTTTGCATTGGTTAGCTGCTGTTCCAGCTGCGCGAGGCTCAATCCGTAGGAAACCAGTTTGTCGGGATCCACTTGAATCTGATACTCGCGCGTCAGGCCTCCAAAGGACGAATCGTCCACCACGTCCGGTGCGGACTTCATATACTTGGTGATCACCCAGTCCTGCAGCGATTTCAGGTCCATCAGGCCGAAGTTGGGATTTGTACTCTTCAGGGTGTACCAATAAACCGAGCCGATTGGGCTGAAGTCTGGGCCGATCTGCGCGGAAACGTTCGGCGGCAGCGTCACATCGGAGAGTCGCTCGAGTACCTTCTGCCGGTCCCAGTCGTTGTCGGAATCATCGTCGAAAATCAGGTTGACCACAGAGAGTCCGGCAAGCGACGAAGATCGAATATGCAGCAGCGCCGGGATTCCGTTCATCTGGATTTCGATCGGGATGGTGACTTGCTGCTCTACCTCCTCGGCCGCGCGCCCCGGCCACTGCGTGATGACCTGCACCCAGGTGTTCGCGACGTCCGGATAGGCCTCGACCGGCAACCGCTTGAAGGAAATGATTCCCCCGATGAAAAGAATCAGCGCCAGTCCCAGGATGACGTAGCGGTTGTTGAGGGCAAAATCGACCAGCGCCTGAATCATTTACTGTTCCACCGTATTCTGGAACTCAAGCGCATTCACAACGACCTGCTGGCCCGGTGAGACTCCCGCGAGTACCGTCTGCATATTTCCGGGAAGCATGTCTCCGGCGCGAACTTCCGCGCGATGAAACTGTTTTCCGCCAGCCGGTACGTAAACCCAATCTCGGTCATGGAGATGCAAGATCGCCGTAGCCGGTACGGCCGCGAGCTTCTTCGTTTCGCGTCCGTAGAAAGTCGCCGTCGCAAACATTCCCACGCGCATCATCCCCGGATTT